>ERZ1027100.100-NODE-100-length-60600-cov-38.973309_pt1 | contig 60600 bp, 59 predicted proteins | sample MGYA00519407_ERZ1027100 | MGnify/ENA primary metagenome ERZ1027100 (study PRJEB26926, sample SAMN06164645) | human gut metagenome | biome: ENVO:00009003; feature: ENVO:2100002; material: ENVO:00002003 | host: Homo sapiens | place: USA | collected 2012 ... | reverse complement strand
CGGAACAGATATAAGAGTTGGAAGTTACAGATAGCTGCTTAATCAGCAGACACTAATTAAGGTTTTTTCAATTTCAGTAGCAAGTATAGATTTTTCAATCTTCTCAAATGACAGATGTGAAATAAATTTATCGAAATCATAAACAGACCAATTCCAAGAAGGATTGTTTTTCTTGATATTTGAAATCACGCCAGCCCAATAGGTGCGTGATTTTTCGTCTAACTTAGATGCAAATATCTTACTTAGATGGCCTTTTGCAACAGGAAAATCATAAACAAGCTTAAAAAATCTATTTTGATCCAGCAAATATGCTTCAAGAAAATTTTTGAGCACATCAGTTAAAAAGCTGGCATCCTGTTTGTTGACAGAATATTTCAACTGTATATGAGTAATATCATTACTACCATTTTTCTGCATGATACAATCAATATCTTCAATCCCCTCAAGCTGGAAAAAATTGCTTGGATTTGATGACGAAAGAATTAAATAACACGAATACAAAAATTGATATGAATACCCCCTGAGTGCAATTTGTCCACCATCCCTAGAAATACTTAATTCCTGAATATTTGCTTTTGGAGCTGTAACCTTTTTGTTTTTCTTCTTTGTGCTTTTTCCCATATTTCTCCTTTCGTTCTCTTATTACATCTACACGTGCTCTAATCTGTACTTATCAAATTTTCCAATTCAGAATATCGAAAGATTCTATTTCTATTAGGAAGTTTAATGGCATTCATCAATTCCATTTTCTTGTAATGAATAAAACATTTTAGATACTATAATAAAAAATCCCGCTGCTTTAATAATACCATCTTCTTAACCCATTTTCTATATAATCTCTTCCAAACAGCGAAAAGCTCCCGAAGGAGCTTTCCATTACCTTAAATATACACTAATTCTTTTAACACAATCTCTTCCGCTGCATTCCGGATGTTATTTACAGCTCCAACCCACACCATCTGGTCACGAGCTTTCAATTCTTCCGCAATGCCCTGTCTCTCCATCATCTGACGTACCAGAATAACCATTCTCTCCTGTGCTTCATCGTCCACAAGATTCAGATGTTCCACCAGTCTGTCTTCCAACATATACAGTGAATACATTGCCGGACGATACTCTTTCAGATATGTTTTCCGCATCATTCCATATTTCCCATAATGCGGTTCTTCATCTGTACTGACAAGATTCGGATAGTAAATTCCGTCTGCGCCAAGTGTGTAGGTTCCACCCATTTTTTCAAATGTGCTTTTCATGTGTTATTCCTCCTTGAAATCAGCGATGTCCTTAGATCATCGCATAATATTTCAGGGCAGCCTTGATAGCATCTTCTTTCTCTTTCGGACATTGTGGAACTCTTGCATTTTCTGATTTTGGAAGATTATAGTTTTCTCCCACTTCAATTCCACATTTGCGTTTTACCTGAGAAATATATAAACTTGAAACCTTCAAGCCAAATTCTTTCAACACATAATCTTTGATTTCCTGATAGGTCGCTTTCGTCTCTGCACTAGTTGCATCCAGCTCATCTAAGTCTAAGTCGATCTCTATCGTGTCATCCGGTTTTTGTTGGGACAAAAGAACTACCGTCTCCACATGCACCGTCTGACAAAACTGATCCACCGCCACGCTCTTCACGACCTCATATCCTCTTGCCTGTATCATCTCCAGATCCCGCGCCAGACTGGTCACTTTACAGGAAATGTACACAATCTTGTCCACTCCGTAATCCAGGATTTTCGGCAGAGCCTTTGGATGAATCCCGTCTCTTGGCGGATCCAGGACGATCACATCCGGTTTTTCCTTAATCTCATCCAACACTTTAAATACGTCCCCAGCAATAAATTTACAGTTGGAAAGTCCGTTGTGTGCAGCATTTTCTTTGGCTGCCTCCACAGCTTCCTCGATAATCTCCACACCGATCACCTGTTTTGCCACCGGCGCCAGCACCTGCGCGATCGTCCCAGTTCCGCTGAACAAATCGAACACTGTCATATCGTTGATATCTCCGATATAATCACGAACTGTACTGTAAAGCACTTCCGCCCCTCTTGAATTTGGTTGAAAGAAAGAAAACGGCGTGATCTTGAATTCCAAATTCAACAGCTTCTCATAAAAATAGTCCTGCCCGTAAATGATTCTGGTCTCATCACTCTGAACCACATCAGAAAGAGAATCATTTAAAATATGAAGAAATCCCACGATTTTCCCTTCCAGTTCCAAATTAAGGAGTGCCTCTTTTAATGGAGACATATCGTGTTCTTCCTGTGTAGTTGTAACCAGATTGACCAGGATTTCTCCTGTGCGGTCACCTCTCCGAAGCAGCAAATGACGCAGATAGCCTGTATGCTGCATTTTCTTATAATAGCTGACATTTCGCTCCTTAAAATATTCCAGCACACAATTTAAGATTTTTGTCATGTCATCATGTACCAGCTTGCAGTCTGACGCTGTCAGCACATCATACGTGCTGCCTTTTTTATGCAGTCCCAATGTCAGAGGCCCGTCCTTATACTCGTCGCCGAACGAGAACTCCATCTTATTGCGGTATGCAAATTCTTTCGGACTTGCCTTCACTCCTTCAAAAAGATATTCACCGTTCACTGCTTCATTCAGAATGTTTTTCACCTGTTCTGCCTTCATGTCCATCTGTGCTTCATAAGACATGGTCTGGTACATACACCCTCCGCATACCGGGAAAATGCTGCACACCGGTTTTCTTGTTTCCAGCGGAGATTTCTCCAGCACTTCCAACAGGCGCCCCTCTGCATTTCCTCGCTTAAACTTATTCACACAGAATTTTACCTTCTGTCCCGGAATCCCGTTCTTTACGATCACAGATTTGCCTTCTTCTGCAACTGTGACAACTCCTTTATTGGGAAACTCCACTTTTTCTATCGTTCCTTCTAATACTTGTCCTTTTTTCATTCTCTTTTATCCTTATCTTTTCTTTGTTTTTGTAATACTTCCTGACGAAAAAAGAGACAGGGTGCAGTGTATTCCGACCACATCCTGTCTTCTGTTCTCTTTTCGTTCTGATTAAACCTGATCTTCCTCACTGAAATAATCATCGAAATCATCATCAAAATCTTCTTCGAAATCTTCCAGATAATCCGGTGTAAAGAAGCAATATACCGCATATGCGATCGCTGCCACTGCTGCAACAGCACCTACAATCGCCAATACCCAGATGACTGTCTTTTTCACTTTTTCATCATCTTTCTTTTTCAGTAATTCATTCAGTTTTGACTCTGCGATCAATTCCTCAACTTTACTCATATATTCACGTCCTTTCTCCTTGCCGCCGTACAGGTTTGCTTTTCATTATTATAACACTATCATTTTCAGATTACTACTGATTTATGCCAAATTCACATAATTTCTATAATTTTACCAAACGGGCAAATCCGGCAAACATTTTTTTCACTCCGGCGGTGTCAAACTCTACGGTTACCTCAAAATCTCTGCCGCCTTCCGTAATCTGTGTCACGGTTCCTTCTCCAAATTTCATGTGCCGGACACGGTCACCCACACCATAATCCAGCCCCTTTTCTTTGCTGACTGCAAACTGTTTTGGCGCAGCCGCAGAAAATGCCTTTGCCTTAAAGGTCTGTTTTGCCTGCGTATACGCAGTCTGTTTCGGAATCTCCTGTCTTTCTTCAAACATTTTCGAAGAACGGTTGCCATTGTCAAGCAGTTCCAATGGAATTTCTTTCATAAACCGGGACACTTTATTGTACTGTGTCTCTCCCCGCACCATCCGCCGCATAGCACTGGTCATGGTCAACTTCTGCTCTGCTCTTGTGATTCCCACATAGCAGAGGCGCCGCTCTTCTTCCATATCCTCCCTGTCATCTGATGTAACTGTCATATAACTTGGAAACAGTCCGTCTTCCATTCCTGCCAGATACACATGTGGAAATTCCAGACCTTTTGCACTGTGCAGTGTCATTAAAACTACATAATCCTGTTCCTCATCCAGACTGTCAATGTCTGCCACCAATGCGACTTCTTCCAAAAATCCGCTAAGTGTCGGTTTTTCATCCTGATCCAGACAGGATTCTTCATAAACCGCAACCTTGCTTCGAAGCTCGTCGATATTTTCAATTCTTGTCTCTGACTCTTCTTTTCCTTCTGCTTCCAGACTCTCTATGTATCCCGTCTTATCGATTACTTCCTGCAAAAGATCCGACAGACTTAAGGTTTCTGCCACTCCCTTAAAGTACTCGATCAATGCCACAAATCCTTCCAGCTTTGCAGCACCTCTTGCCACCCCCGGTATCAGATCCAGCCCTAAAAGAGCATCATAGAATCCGATTCCTCTGGACGCCGCTGACTCCTGAATTCGATTGATCGTAGTCAGGCCAATGCCTCGCTTCGGTACATTGATGATCCTTCTGACTGCCAGATCATCTTTTCCATTGTCGATGGTCTTCAGATATGCAAGCACATCCTTGATTTCTCTTCTCGCATAGAAATTCACACCGCCGACAATCTTATATGGAATATTCTGTGCCACAAACCGTTCCTCAAACAGACGGGACTGCGCGTTAGTCCGGTATAAAATCGCATGATCATTGTAAGATGCCCCGTTTCTGACTTCCCTTTCAATGTCATCTGCAATATATTCTGCTTCATCATATCCGGTATCAAACTGGCAGAACTTAATCTTCTCTCCTTCTCCATTATCTGTCCAAAGCTGCTTGTCCTTTCTACCCACATTGTTGCTGATCACTGCATTTGCAGCATCCAGGATATTGCCTGTAGAACGATAATTCTGCTCCAGTTTGATGACTGTCGCATCGGGAAATTCCTGTTCAAAATTCAAAATATTTTTAATATTGGCTCCCCGGAATTTATAAATGGACTGATCATCATCACCGACCACACAGAGATCTCTGTATTTGCCCGCCAGCAGACTCACCAGCTGGAACTGCACGGTATTTGTATCCTGATACTCATCCACCATAATATAACGAAACCGCTCCTGATAATTCTCCAGCACATCCGGCTGAGTCTCAAACAGTTGCACCGTCTTCACGAGCAGGTCGTCAAAATCCAGTGCATTATTGGCATGCATCTGCTTTTCATACTCCTGATATACCTTGGCGATCTTCTCTTTTCCAAAGTCCCCCTGCGCATTCAGCGCATACTCCTGTGCGGAAATCATCTCATTTTTTGCTGAGGAAATCGCCGCTAAAAGATTTCTCTCCTTATATACTTTCGTATCGATCTCCACCAGCTTACAGACATCTTTCATCAATGTCTTCTGATCATCCGTATCGTAGATTGTAAAATTCGTATCATACCCCAGGCGGTCAATATGTCTTCTCAAAATCCGTACACAAGTCGAGTGAAACGTGCTCACCCAGATACTCTCTGATCCAAATCCCACCAGATTATCCACACGCTCCCGCATCTCCCCGGCCGCCTTGTTCGTAAACGTGATCGCCAGGATATTCCATGGATTCACCCCCTTTTCTTCTATTAAATATGCAATCCTGTGCGTCAGCACTCTCGTCTTTCCCGATCCCGCTCCCGCAAGGATCAGAAGCGGACCATCCGTGCAGTAGACCGCCTCCCTCTGCTGTTCGTTCAGTGTATCATAAATGCTCATAATTGATCTCCTTTAATTGTCATGATTCTATTATCGAACATAGTTTCGTTCAAGTCAACTATATTATGGAAACAGATAAAAAATCTCCGCCATTTCCTTACAAAACAGCGGGATTTTAATGACTGTATTCACTTCATAACATCTCTGATCTTATTTGGGATCATCACTACTTCTGCCGGAATATCATTATCTTTATAATCATCATCGATACATTCATCCCAATATTCCAGATGCCTGATATCGATATAGCTTTCTGAATCGTACACCTCTGTACCGCCTTCTCCCTGTACAGAGTACCAATACAGAAATTCTGTTCCGTTGACCACTTCCCGGTGAATCGATTCTACAAACATTTTTTCATTCTCTAATGTAAGAAGTGTATCTTCCATATGGTCATTCAGAAAGGCCATCCATTCATCTACTTTCCCGGATTTTCCTTCTTTTACCTTAAATCGACTGAGTTCTGCTTTCAACATCTGAAATCCTCCCGTTTTTCTTTTAGTTTACTCTCGTTATGATCATATATCAATAATAAATACTGCTTGACTATCTGGTTTTCATTACTATATAATAAGTATATCGAGGTGATTATATGACAATTGATACAAATGATATTTTAAACAGCATACTGGAAAGTCTGTCCCGGATCGACTACATTCATCCCGAGGATATTCCGAATATCGACTTATATATGGATCAGGTGACCACATTTATGGATACTCAGCTTTCTTCAACCAAGCGCTACGCAGATGACAAGGTTCTGACCAAGACCATGATCAACAATTACGCGAAGAACAATCTGCTTCCGCCGCCTGTTAAGAAGAAATATTCCAAGGATCATCTGCTCCTTCTGATTTTTATTTACTATTTTAAAAGTATTCTTTCCATCAAGGATATCGAGACACTGTTAAAGCCGATGACAGATGCCGGCTTTGGTCAGGATTCTGACAAGGATACTTCCAGCCTTGCAGATATGTACCAGCAGATCTGCACCATGTGCAAAGGCCAGCTTGAACCGCTCAAAGAAAATATTTCTTCTGCCTGGGAGACTGCCGGAGAGACATTTTCCGAGATTCCTGATACCAGCAAAGATACTTTTCAGATTCTGGCATTTATCTGCAGCCTGAGTTTTGACGTATACGTAAAAAAAATGATGATTGAAAAACTAATCGATACGTTTTCCAGCGAAGATTCTTCCCATAAGAAATAAAAATACCCGGCTATACTGGCCGGGCATTTTTATTTCTTCACATCTTTTATTTTTCCATCCGCTCAAACACCATATCGTATCCGTCATTTCCATAATTCAATGACCGGTTCACACGACTGATCGTTGCTGTGGATGCGCCTGTCTTCTCTGCAATCTCCAGATATGTCTTCTGCTCTCTTAACATCTTTGCCACTTCAAATCTCTGGGAAAGTGAGAGCAATTCATTGATGGTACAAATATCTTCAAAGAATGTATAACACTCCTCTTTGTCCTTCAGACTCAAGATTGCATCAAACAGGTAATCTACTGCTTCTGTTCTGATTTTTTTACTCATCTCTTACCTCTCCTTTGTCAGTCAGGTCACTACTTTTACATTTTATCACACTAAATTTTTAAAGTCCACTTTTTTATAGAGATTTTAGAGATTCAGACAATTTTCAATTTTTTAAAGAAATATTACGATTCTTTATAATTATTCAAAAATTCCTTTAATTTATTAAAATCTGTTGTCACCACCAGCTCTTCCGGGAACTTGCAAAATTCCAAAACTTCCTTTATATAGCTGAAATTTCCAGCATCCACGTCAATGTGAGCATCACTTCCCGTTGTCACACAAACTTCATATTGTTTGCATAATTCTAACATTTGCAGCACATTTTCCCTGGTATTTTTTCTGAATCCATCCGGTCTTAAGGAACTGTTATTGATCTCCAAAAGCGTCTTTGTCTCCTTTGCAGTTTGAACCAGCACTTCATAATCTACCGGAAATCTGCCGTCATCCGGATGCCCGATAATATCAACATACGGCTTTTTCATGACTGCCGTATAAGCTTTCGTATTTTCTTCTCTGGTATGATCAAGTCCATAACATGGAGAATGAATCGATGCGATCACAATGTCCAGATTTCTGCAGAGAGATTCTGAAAGATCCAGATCTCCGTCCGGATTCATAATGTTGAGCTCCGTTCCAAGAAGCAGTTTCACACCATGCATTTCGCGCGGGATCACATTAAAATTCCGAAAATAAATCTCCTGACAAGATCCCGGCATTTGAGGTGCATGTTCTGTCAAAGATAATACTTCCAGTCCATTTTTTGATGCTGCATATGCCATTTCTTTCAAAGAACTGTATGCATGTCCGCTTGCAATTGTATGTGCGTGTGTATCTGCGATCAATCTCATAATTTATCCACTCCATTTCTTTTGATTTTTTATTCAGTATACCACATTTTGTTCTGAATACAATTTTTCATCATGGATACACTAAATCCGAGGTGATAATTTTGGATAAAGAAACACAAAAAGAAATGAAAAAAAATCAAGAACTGATTGACCATTATGATTATTTAAAAAATGCCGCTTCCTCCACAGACTGCACCGGACTGATCCCGGCGCTGCCCGAATCCGAGGACGAGCTTGATGCCTACAATGATGTTTATCAATATCAGACTCCACTCGTCAAACCAAAATCATAGAGGGAGCACACCCGGTTACTGTTCAGTAACACACCCACTCTCCAATCACGATAATTTGACAAAAAACGTTGTTCTTCGTCAAACAAAATGCTATAATGTCTTTATCGTAGGTAAAACGAGTCACAACAAGTGATACAAAGGAGAGATATAAATAATGAAATGCCCAAAATGTGGAAAGGATGTCATTTTACAGAAAAAGCAAGTAGGGGTTGATGAAAATGGCAATCCGGTTTTAAACGAATACGCAATCTGCAAAGACTGCAAAAAACAATGGAATCTTGACAAACAACGTGCAAAAAAATCGGCTCCTAAACCGGCTGCTTCTGTAGCAAAACATACAGAAGCAGCTCCAAAGCAGGAGGCGCCAAAAGCACCTGTAGAAAAAACAGAAGAAACAAAAGCAACAGAACAAAAGAAAATCGCTGAGCACACAGACGAGCCAAAACAGCCTGTACAGAAAAAGAAGCGTCCAGCTTCCGAAAGACCTGTTTCTGAGCATTCCGAAAGACCGAAAAAGAAACGTCCGGTCTCTGATCATTCTGAAGAAGCGCCTCGGAAAAAACGTCCTGATTCCGAAGCTTCTGATGCTGTACCTAAGAAAAAACGCCCGGCTCCTGCAGATTCAAAAACAAGAGTGATTTCTGTTCCGGAAGAATTCAAACAGGAACCTTCCGAAGAAGGGCAGCGTTACGGTAATATTCCTTCTGAAAAAGTACGTGCAAAACGTGAACGTGCAGTGAAAAAAAGTTACGAGGATATGCTTGCATCTGATCCGGACAGAAAGTCTGTACACAAACGCAAGCCGGCGCCGAAGCCAGTAGAAGAACCGGAAGAAATCGAAGACGAGGAAGAATATGAGGATGATTACATCACTCCAAGATTCCGGGTACTCCGTGTGATTTTCGGACTTCTTTCTATCGTAGCGTTTGGTTTCTTTACATACAAAGGAGTGATCAGCGGACTGGACAGCATTACCTCCGGAAGTAATTCCAACATTGGTACTTTCTATGTCATCATGGCACTTTGCATGCTGATCTCCGGACTGCTTCTTCTCATTCTTCAGAAGAGCAATACGATTTTTGCATTCCTGCTCCCGATGCTCTTTTATATCGGATGCAGCGTGATCGGTTTCCTGAAACATGGTGATGACAAGATGCTCTTATACAGTGCGATCGCATGTGTTGTACTTGCAGTGATCTTCCTGATCCTGACGATCTTGTCCAGACGTGACACTGAGGAAGACGAAGACTTTGATGATTATGATGATCCATTCGAAGAGGATCACGATAACTACTAATTTTAAATTATAATTTTATGCCGGTCTGATTTCATTCAGACCGGTTTTTTTCACGCTTCTTTTTTTCCGGCATATACTTTTAGTAACATCTTTAAAAACTATGGAGTGCTTATGAAAAAAAGAATTCTCACATTTCTTCTTGCCGCATCCATGATCCTGCTTACGGGATGCCACTCTTCAAACAACAGTACCCCGACCGGCGGCAATCCGGATTCTTCCAAAGAGGAATTGACAAAACTCACCTTAAATGAAGTTGCACACTCGATTTTCTATGCCCCTATGTATGTTGCCATTGAAAAAGATTATTTCCGGCAAGAGGGCATTGAACTGGAACTCGTCACAGGATTTGGAGCCGACAAAACGATGACTGCTGTACTTTCTGGTGAAGCAGATATCGGATTTATGGGGTCGGAAGCTTCCATTTACACGTATAACGAAGGCGCTTCTGACTTTGTTGTAAACTTTGCCCAGCTCACCCAGCGCGCAGGCAATTTTCTTGTTGCCAGAGAAGAGAGGCCCGATTTTGAGTGGACAGATTTAAAAGGAAGCACTGTACTTGGCGGACGAAAGGGTGGCGTACATATATTAATGTAAATTTAGAGAGTATTGTGATTTTATGTAACTGGGTGGACAGAATGAATAGTGCGAAGAGTATATAAAAAGAAGTGGCGGAAATATCGAAAATGATATTTCCGCCAAAATTATTAAGCCACCTGTGGATAATCGATAACTGCAATTTCCTGCATTAATTTTTTCGCCATATCAACAATCAATTCAAGGCGTTCAGCAACTTCGTCTGTATAATATTTTTCTCCACACTGATCACATTCAAGGCATGGAACATTTTTAATTACAATAATACAATTTTTATAATTTACGACGTGTGTTGTTGTGCTATTGACAGTTGTACTATTTTTACAATACATACACATATCCATCACCTCTTTCTTCGAGTCTTTAAATCATCTTCAAATTTCTTTGTATCTGGGTAATATGCCGTTATAATATATATATTTATATTATCACACCCGGCAACAATATGCAAAATTCGTCCATTTACGTTATATCCAAAAATCAGACAACTTGGATTAGGATAATCGTCAGGGTAGTCTTCTATAATTTCACCGGTTGCAATTCCATTTTTTACATCAGCACGACTGATATCTCTTTCCTGCATTCGTTGCAGACAATGCTGTGTCCAGAGAATTTTCGATTCTGAACATAATTTCTGATATATTTCTAACTCCATTCGCTCCCTCCTTAACTTTGTTGTACTCTATAAATATTATACATCAGTTTTATTCTCGATAACACATTAATAATGTTTACAAGTATAAAAAATTTAGGTATTATAACTATAAGATTATTTGAGGTGGTAAATTTCGTTGCAACCACGCACCCTATGGGTTAAAAGAGATGCAGGAGCCGCGACGCCTGCCAAATAATCTCTTTCAACTATAAATTATGAATGCTCTGTTCCGAATGGATAGGGCTTTTTATTTTGTAATGAGGTCAGCTTAGAAGGAACTACATGCAACGCAGGGGTGATTTCATCAGCAGACAGGATGTATATAAAAACTGTCGTTTCTCGTTCAATGCTGGACTTGCAGACATACTTCCATAAAAATTATGATTTATTTTCGGTTCAGAATGGTTTCCACCGTTTGCTGTGGCGTCTGATTGGAATTATCCAGCCAAAAACCAATTTTAGGAGTTGTTTGCATAAATGTATTGTATAGCGCCTCAACTGTAAAACCGACATATCCTGTTTTTCCTCGGTGCAGCTCTCTTTCTTTGATTACTTCCACATTCGGGCAAAGGACAATCACTTCTACCGGATAAGTGTGCAGATAAGACAACATTCGGTTTAATTCATCGCCATAGTAGTTATCTTGAATAACCACCGAAAAGCCATCTTCAAAATAAGACTTTGCTGCATCAGCAATCAGTTTGTAACGAAGATGTAGCTGGCGAATGGCTTCTTCCGACGGGCTATCTGACATATCCTCTCTCCCGGAAACAATCATTTTTCGGAATACATCTCCACGAAGATGGACGCATTTGTTTAATGATTTTGCCAGCAAATCGGAAATCGTAGATTTTCCACAAGCCATTAACCCTGTAATAAGATACATTTTTTGATTCATTTGATTTTTTCCTTTACCATATATAACAAATTATCAACACCACTTTGCTTGCTGTTTTTCATTTTTATTCTTGTAATTTCCTCAAAGCCAAGTTTTTTGTATAATGCGACAGCTTTTGAATTGGTATCGGCTACTTCCAGTACAAACGATGTATGGGGATCATGCTCAAAAATATATTGAATAATTTTAGAGGCAACACCGCATCTTTGATGGTTTGAGCTGGTTGCTACAAATTCGATTGGCTGCATATCGCTTGTAATAGTAAATGGGTACTTCTTATCTTCAAACTCTTTTCGTAAAACTTTGTAAGCAAAAAAACCCATAAAGAAGCCAAGATGTTGTTGAAGCTGTTTTCTATTCAAAGAAATATTTTTAACCCTGTCATTACTGATAGAGGCAAACCCAGCCACCCGTTCATCTATGATTGCAATATAAAATGCATCGAGATTAAACATATGAGCAAATGCTTTTTTCAGAACCTCTTTGTCTTTAGAAAAGAATTTAATCCACTTATAAAAGCCATCCACAAAGATACTGCTGATTTCATTTCTAATGTGATTGCTGCTTACTTCCCCGGCACAAATTACTTTCATTTTTCATTTCCCATCCTATCATATTCTATTACACCAATTTATTTTGGTGTTTCCATTGTAACCTATCTTTTACGGTATTTCATCATTAACATACAACTAATAACAAAAAATAGAATTCCTGATCCAATAACTACGGTAAGCATCATAGGAAAAGTGAATCTAATAGTTCCAAACATATAAATGATGCCATTTTCAGCCGCATAAATTTGTTCTATTTCCTGTGCCGTCATAAAGCTTCCTTTTACAGTCTGGTCTACAACATTCCCAAAAGTTGATGATAAGGCGTCTTTTGTCATAATTTCCCGCATCATCGTAGCTCCATGATGTGCCGGAATCAATGCAAACAGCTTTTGAATATTCACAGGAAACATTCCAATCGGTAAAAAAGCTCCGGTGATAAAGCCAACGAATGCAGACATGATTCCGGTAAATGTACTGTAAATTTGTGCTTTTTTAATCAATATTGCTGCCACAAACAAAATGCTTGTCGTAGAAAATGTATTGATTATGATTAAGCCAATCATTTGAAAAGTTGCTTGTGTAGATAGCCACTTTCCACCATTCATCACAATAAAACCTTCTGAAATAAACAGGCAGAGTATATTCAATACAGCGCCGACAAGGAATGGCGCAAGCCAATATCCGGCAGCCAATTTACTGCGTGAGATAGAACCGGCAAGAAAACTGTCCAGCCTGTTTGTGCTGCTGTCCTCGACCATGATTGTAAGCACATTTAATGGAATCAAAATGCAGTTAATCATTAAAACGCCTGCCATAGCAGTTGAATCCACTAACCAGCGGATGCTTGAAAAATTCATACCTGTAACTTCTGCATATACCTCTGTCATTCCCTGTGCCAGATAGTCACCTAAAAACAGACTGATCAATACAAGAAACATCAGCATATATACAAATGAGAACAAAACAGACAATAGATTTCTGAGATACAGTTTCATCATTCGTTTTGTCACAATTCCTATTTCTCGCATAGTTCCACCTCCGTATGCGTTGTTACTGCTAAAAAGACATCATCCATTGTTCCTTTTATAAGTTCAAAATCCTTAAAATCTTTGATATTCTCTAAAACACTCAAAGCTTCCTGACTGCTGTTGACAGATATTAGGAGATGATCTGTTTTCAATTTGGGGAGATAGCCCATGACTCTAAGCTGATCTGCACCTTTATCAAGATAATCAAACCATAATTTGAGTGAATCTTTTCCATACCGGCTTTTCAAAGCATCCGGAGTTCCTTCTGCCTGGATACTGCCTTTTTCAAGAATCACAACATGGTCGGCAGCAGCGGCTTCTTCCATATAGTGAGTCGTAAGAAAAACGGTCATTCCATATTTTTCCTGCATATTCCGAATCAAGCTCCAAATAGCAGTTCTGGTTTGCGGATCAAGTCCTGTTGTTGGTTCATCCAATATCAGAATTTCCGGTTTATGCAAAACTGCCTGTGCAATTTCACATTTTCGTTTTTGACCACCAGAAAGCTTTCCAAATGGACGCTTCCAGATGTCAAACAAATCAAAGTTCTCTTTTAATTCCTTGATACAAGTATTGAGTTCTACGCCACATAATCCACGAAGCTGTGCCCGTATTGTCAGATTTTCTTTAACCGTCAGCAAATCATCCAGTACATTATTTTGAAAAACAATCCCAAGACAGCTTCTTATTTTTTCTGCTTCGCAATCCATATCGAATCCTGATACAATAATTTTTCCGAAAGTCTTTGTAAGAAGGGAACAGATCATATTGATTGTTGTGGATTTTCCCGCACCGTTAGTTCCGAGAAATGCAAACAGTTCTCCTTTTTTCACCTGAAAACTGATGTGATTTACTGCCGTAAAATCACCATAGCATTTTGACAAATTTTCTATTTCGATGATATTTTTCATTTTGTCACCAACCTTTCCAACTGCATTCTACTACATGACGTTACGTAATTAGCAATACCTTTTTGCAAAAAATATCCGAGGTATTTCTACCTCGGATAAAATGAAGTTGTATTTACTTATGCTGATGATAGAACTGTAAGGCTTCTTCTAAAAACGGCTCTGCTTTCTCAATCAATTCTTTTTCAGCCGGATTCCATGTCATACGATTATCGTCTACTGCAAGAAAAGCCTGCTCATGTTCCGTATTACCACCAGTCACTTTTTTTATCATCTGATCCCATTCCGTTGCCAATTTCTGTGCAATAAGCTCTTTGGGATCAATTTTTGCTTCATAGAAAGCAGCTGCTTTGATAGATAAGCGCTTCCATGTGTTATAAAATTCAACGACATTTTCAAATGACTGAAAATGTTCTGAAAAAACTTCCATTTGGGTATCTGAAAATTCGTAATCTGCCCACATAGAAATATCTACTTTTTCTAAAGACTGCATAAATGTAGCAAGTAATGCCCAAGGTGGAATTTTCCCGGCTTCAATGATTTCCTGACTTGCTTCAATCGCTGCAATGCTGTTTTGTATGGAATCAATCTGATTGTATAGCATGATCTTCTGCGAAGATAATAGTTCCATCGCTTTCTTTTCAGCTGTGATATTTGGAATTTTTTCTTTAATTTGCTCTAAGGAGAAACCTAGTCCACGATAAAAAACGATATGCTCAAGCTTTATCATATCATTTTCGGTATAATATCTTCGTCCTCCCTCTGTTCGTCCTGATGCTGGAAGAACCCCTATATTGTCGTAATGTTGTAATGTACGAATGGTAAGCCCGGAAATTTTGGCAGCTTCTCCGGTGCTAAACTGTTTTTCTTTCATGTTCATCACCTCTAAGCCAGTATAGCATATAACATAACGTAATGTGAAGATAGGTGATACCTTTTTTTCATTCAAAGCCCATCATAACATTTCAAGAGCAAGATCCACCCCGGTATTACCATATCGTCATTCTGCCATATAAGTAATATTTCGGAGTTTTATCTTGCTGGGGAACTGTCGCCTCCCCACACCCACTTTTTTATTAGCTACACCGGAGGTGCACGCAGCAAAATATCATAATTAACATAATTCTATTTTGAGGCATTCAATAAGTAATTGGATGTCTTTTTCTTTTTGAAAATACACATGGTGATGCGAACAAATTCTTGTGTAAGCCAATTATATAAGCAAGGGCATGGGGAATTGTTACTCCCCATCAAGAGCAAACCCGTAAGGTGAACGGAGGTAGAAACGCGATAACGTTAAACACGGGTGGATCTTGCTCTTATAAAATTTTTTCTCTCTACACCCTGTAAAATGAGCTTTTTTCCTTTCGTTATATAGGGAGATATAAAAAGAGAATTTTAATAAAGCATAAAAATCTCTTTGGGAAAGCCGGCACCCGTCTCCTTAATTTTTCAGAAAGGTAAAAGAAAATATGAAATTTGAATATATGATGGAAACGGAAAAGATACTTCCCTATTATCAGTTCCCTAAATTTTTGTTAGAGCTACCACTCTCTCAAAATGCAAAATTACTTTATATGCTGTTATATGACAGAGCCAGAATTTCACAGAAAAACCATTGGCTCAACGAAGACGGATATGTATATTTCGTCTTTCCGATTACAGAAATTTCTTTGAAATGGGGAAAATGTTGTACTTCTGTAAAAGCTGCCATGAAGGAATTAGATGAGTATGGATTGTTGATTCGCAGTTCCGGAGGATTTTCAAAACCAAATCATTTATATATGCGAATCCCCTGTATAGAGTTGATTTCTGAACCGGATGTAAAGCAGACAGACGAAAATACAGCTTCCATTGGGATGAAAAGCTGTCCTTCATTCGGTCGGAAAATAGCCTCTTCTATGGTCGGAAATGTGCCACCTAGTAAAGTAAAAGAAAAATATAATTTTAGTAATAAGATTGGAGTAAATTACGAATATGAGGAGGGCGACAGTCTATGATAAAGCAGGGACACACATATTTAGGTGCAGATGAATTAGCATATTGCATGGTTTGTGGAGAACCTGTAGAGGCATATTTCCCTCCAGACAGTATTCTTGGTATGAAAAAACATTTTAGACAATGTGCATGTATCCGTCAAAAGCGTGAAGTAGAAGAAAAGGCATATAAAGAAAGAGAACACCGCGAATTAGTGGAAAGAAATAGAAAAATCTGTTTTGAAGAACCACGAATGTATGATTGGAATTTTGAACTGGCAGAAAAGACTACTACCATCGAGAAGGCCAAAGAATACACAGCAAACTGGAATGATATGAAGAAAAATCATATTGGTTTTCTCTTGTGGGGACCAATAGGAACCGGAAAGAGTTACATAGCCGGTTGCATTGCCAACGCACTTTTGAATCGGGAAATTACTGTGAAGATGACAAATTTTAATACAATTATTGATGATATGTTTCCATTAGAGGATAAAACAGAATATATCAATGCCTTGGCACGATATGAACTTTTAATTTTGGATGATCTTGGCACAGAACGAAGTTCTGAGTATGCTCTTGGAATTGTATTCAGTGTAATTGACCGAAGATATCGCTCTGGCAGACCATTAATCGTAACTACCAATCTTCCGATAAAACAATTAAAAGAAGAAACGAACATAGAAAAGAAACGAATTTATGATCGTATTTTAGAAATGTGTGTTCCGTTATATGTTGGCGGTTCTAGCTATCGGAGTGATATTGCCCATGAAAAAATGGGAAAAATGAAAACCTTTTTTGCTACTGCCGAATCAAGTCAGACTGAAAATATTATAGAGCAGACAGGCACAAAAACAATCTGATGTTTATATCTTAGTATAGACATCAGAAATAGAAAGAGTGTGATAGCTCTGCAGAAACCTACATATTACTTGTGGCGAACAGATTATACATCTTCAGAAGACTTTGAGGCAGATAAGGAGAAATATAGGAAAATAGGTTTTCGGGTTGTCACGTTTGCGGATGGGCAGCCGGATAAAAATATACATAATGGAATAAAAGCGTTGATTCGAAACCATATAAAAGAAATCAATCAGTAATTTTTTAGGGATGTGCACTAATTTACTTAGTACAACAGCCTCAAGCCTCTTGTGTGAGGTACTACATATTAAAATTAAAAATATAGCCATGATGAAAAAAATATAGTATAGTTATAGTGTCTTAGATCACAAAGGAGAAATACTGTATGGGAAATATAAATTATGATAGTTTTTACAAATTTTTAGTTTCATTAGGCATTATACTTGTAATTCTTCCACTGACAGTTTTGATATTTTTAACAACTAATTCGTTTGATTTACAAATTGCAGAAGCCGATTTAGCACAATATACGCAAACAGCTCAAAAAGTTATTGCTTGGCGACAATCACTACCTTTGTTAATCCAAGAAAAATGTACATGGTGGATCATTGGTGGGTTCAGTATTTGTGGCGTATGTTTAATTTTATATGGACTCATAAAATGGCATGAATTGCAAAAAATTGATGATATATGCAAAAAACGTGAAGCTGAAAAGCAAAGGGAAGCAATTGAAAAAAATACAGTAAAAATGTCCGATGAGCAAATTATTCAAAAGACGAATTTCGAGGACGGTCCAAGTGCTACTGTAATGAAAAGTTTCATAATTGAACAAAAATTTTTCGATTTTGTAAAAAAAGCGAAGAAAACATATATTGTAAAAAATAATATAATGATTGGAACTTTTGAATATGATATAGTTGCCTTCGCAAATAAAGCTTTTGAAAAAGACTATGTTTATGAGGTTAAATATTTAAAAAATAATATATCGCCTCATCGAATAGAACAATGTAGAGAACAGATGAAAAAACTGAGGACTAATTTCTCTGAAAAGTTAAATCGACTCCCTTATATGACTTTGGCAATAGTCGTTCCCGATGAAATGTATGAACATACTATCAATATTGCTAAACAACTAGAAAAATGGAATAACTATTCTATTGAGATATTAAAAGAAAGTGATTTATAAAAATGTAATCAGTATGATATTAAAAGAGTAATCTTAAACGGCAATGTCATAGATTAAGATGATGATTTAAGACCTTCATATCACAAATTGTATAGGGAACTTTCTTTAAATGTTTAAAAAGTGTTGACAGAAGTTTAAAAATGTGCGGCAGCTCTTGTTACTGAGTAATCGATAAGGTAGCGAGAGCTGCCTTTGTAATTAAGAGAATCTTGATTGCAAGAAGATTAGATATGAAATCAAAACAAATTAAAAATTTACTTTCTGAAATTGAATCACTCTCTAATAATCTAACAAATTATATTAGAAATTCTGAACGTGATTTCTTGCGAAATCGTAAACTTTCATTTTTTACTATCATTAAAAGCATCATTTGAATGGAAAGTAAAAGTCTTACTAATGAGCTTATTGATAGGTTTAATACATTAGACTTACTATTGGTATCGTCCTTTATTCAACAATAGTTAAAAATAAAACTAGAAGTATTTAAAACTATTTTTGATAGATTTAGATTTAAGATTTCGAAAAGGAGAAAAAAGAACATGACAATTCTTGCTGTGAATGGTTTTGGTGTAGAAATAGCAAGTAATCCTTACTTTTTTGTTTGAAAAATCATGTGACATTTTATTTACGAAAAGAATTATTCGATATATAATTATATTACATTATTCTATAAATAATATTTCAGAAAGGATGAGGACATGAATGCTGGATATGTGCGTCTTTCAAGAGATGACGATAAGCGAAATTATGTTTCTATAGAAAATCAGAAGTTAATTATCAATCAGTATGCATCTGACCATGGAATGGTTATTGACCGATGGTATGAAGATGACGGAGTATCAGGTTATATTTTTGACAGACCGGGATTTCAACAGATGATGGCTGATTTGGATAAAGATATTGATACCATATATGTGAAAGATTTCTCTCGTCTTGGCAGACATAATGCGAAGGTTCTTTTGCTTTTGGATGAATTTCAGGAACGGGGAAAACATCTCATTGTCATTGATGATAATTACGATTCTTTCGGTTCCACCGACGACACCATTGGAATTAAAACATGGTTCAATGAGCGTTATGTAAAAGATACCAGTAAGAAAATCAAAAGAGCGATCGGAGCTAGACAAAAAGAAGGCACTCTTATGACAAAACCACCTTTCGGATATTGTCGGGATACGAAAGACAAAAGTATCATCAAAATCGTTCCCAAAGAGGCAGAATTTATCAAAATGGTTTACGATCTTTATATCTCAGGATCCGGTTATCGCAAAATAGCAAATTATTTGACCGACCAGGGTATCCCAACGCCTTCTATGGTACAGCGAGAACGAGAAATTGAAGAAGGTCGCATAAGCAAAAAGAAAGTTGCAACCATTTGGTCTGACAGCATGGTGAAAGAATTATTAGATAATGATTTTTACATTGGAACTTTTCGTTTAAGAAAACGTGCCAGAAATACAGTACATGGAAAGGATAAACGTGTTCCAAAAGAAGAACAGTGTATTTTTGAAGATCATCATCCGGCAATTATTGATAAAGCCACTTTTTCTCTTGTACAGGAATTAAAGGAAAAGCGTAATCGCACGAATTATCGTGGAAGCAGGGGGGAATGGATCGGTTCAGAAATTCCCAATCCTTTTGGAAGCTGTTTGTTTTGTAAAGATTGTGGAAGTCGTTTGACACCGATTAAGCGTCAAACATCCAGCAGAGAAAGAAAATATTATATTTGTACTACCTATAATACGAAAGGTAGGCGGTATTGTGAGAAAGCGCATCTAATTGAGGAAAATGATTTGATGGAAGATGTGCTGAATTATATTAAACTGTGCAGAGAAGCGCTTTGTGAAGTAATTTCCACATATGATATGAGGGACTTTGAGGCAGAAAAGAAAACGCTGGCAGAAAAACGACAGGACATTCAGGAAGAAATTCAAAACCGAAAAAATCAACTAAAGGTACTTTTAACACAAAAAATAAAAGATTTATCCATAGCATCTGAAAATGAGGATTTGATCCATGAAACCTATGATTCCATGCAAAAGGATCTACTGGCACAGATTCATGGTTTGGAGATACAGGAAAAAGAACTGAACGAAACTACTATAGAAACACCGGATGTAAAGGACAAATTGAGAAACGCATTGGATGTAGTTGATAAAATCATTGCAGGTGGAACTCTTGACCGAAGAGATATTGAACTGTTGATTGAGAGAATTGACGTAGATAAAGAGGGAATGCCAGAAATTACTTTAAAATATGGTTTGTCTGATTTAATCAATTACAGTCCTGCTGATGAGATGAATCGCCGGGAAAATACTGTAATCGCTCTTGTAATGAAGCTGATTATAGAAGATGAACGTGGATATACATCTGCAAAATACTTGTCAGAACATATCACAGCATTGGGATTTAAGAAAACGAAACAAAGTATCTTACCTTATATCAATCTGATGAAAGAATTGGGAATTTTGGAAGATACGGATAATCCGCTGAAACCTTACAATATTGTGAAAACAAAAGAAGAACTTGCGGTATTGATGCATCAATACCTGCCGGATTTACCGGCTCAAATGACTTCTGAACAATTATCGGACAAATATTTACATTATAAAGATGGCGACAGGCGGAATGCCGGAAATGGTTTTTGAATATATCTTAAAGCAACACGGTATGGATCCGAAAACCGATCTGAACATTGTACAAAACATTGATTTTGGTTCCACTGCCGCCGCATTCTCAGAAGGTCAGGCCGACTATACCGTAGAATTTGAACCCGGAGCCACATCCCTGGAAACAGGCCAGAAAGGATATGTGGTCGCTTCTCTCGGAACCGACAGCGGATACATTCCTTATACCGCTTTCAGTGCCCGCAAAAGCTATATCAGTGAACATTCAGATACTATTCAGGGATTTGTAAATGCCCTGCAAAAGGGAATGGACTACGTACAGACACATTCTCCGGAAGAGATTGCCAAAATCATTGAACCGCAATTCCCGGAAACAGACCTTTCCACGATCACAACCATCGTATCCCGCTATTATGAGCAGGATTCCTGGAAAGAAAATCTGATCTTTGAACGTGACAGCTTTGAACTGCTCCAGGATATCCTGGAAAGCGCCGGCGAGCTGAAGGTCCGCGCTCCTTATGAAAAACTGGTCACAACTGATTTTGCAGAAAATGCCGGACAAAATTAGTGCTTCACAATTTCTTTTGGTTTTATTAACATTAGATTCAAATTTATATCACATTTTTTACACAATTTCTTTTTATACTATAATTGTTCAAAAGAACAGAACACTTTTTCATAAACTTTTTCCCCCTTTGAGTCACAGAAATGTGGCTCTTTCCTTTTGTCCTTTTATTCTTGCATCTTCTCTGATGCAGTGTTACTCTATAGTTAATAACTTTTCAGGAGGGAACACCATGATCGATAAGAAACTCATCCCTGTCAAAGGATTAAAAAAGGAACCCTTTTCAGGTTCTCATTTTGGAATGCGCTATTATTTTTGTGCTGACGATACAAAAGAAAACTTTCTCGTATTTGTATATCCGGAGCCATGGTCATTTGAAAAGACACCAGACGAACAAAAAACACAGAATACATTTCCCATAACCGAGGATGGAATGGATGCTGCGATTTCCTGGCTTTTGGAGCAGTACGATGCACGCAGGGATTTCTGGAACTCTGTTTCCAAAAACACGATGCATCTCGTCAATCAGACTTCCTAATTCTAAAAAATCTATAAGCTCCTTTTTATACTTTCATTACATTTAATTAAGATATTTTTTCACTTCTTGTCACATCTCATTCACAATTCACTGGTATTCTATATCTATCAACAAAAACAGAAGACGATGGCTGCACATGCAGCGCATCTGTGGTCATTGGACTTCGCCCAGATATTTATTTTTGACATTACCTAATTTTAGATAAATTTTCCCTTTTCTCAAGGCTGCACAGGATGAAAGTCCTGATGCAGCCCCTTTTCATATTACCGGATATATCCTTCCCGGTATGCCTTCTGTTTATTTGCCTCATACAGCTCTGCAAATACAGTCTCATAATAAGGTCTTACAAAAAATAATCCTGCCAGTCCAAATGAAATCTTTTCTAAAATAAACCAGCCGATAAATGAAAGATCTAATACGAATACATCCATTTTCTGCCCCATCATCATGCGGCGGCTGATCTGAAATGCCTCTTCTCTTGGCATTGTCGGATTCTCTGCCAGAATATATGGAATCATCCGATATTCATAGTGCTTGATAATCCCCGGCACGACAAGCAAAAGTGTCCAAAGTGCAGTATACAGATCTTTCAAAAAGATGGTCAATGCGATGTTTCCGTAATTTCCATTCTGAAATCCGAAAAAGATAGTTCCCGCAGACGGATTCTCTCTCCTGTTCTGAATAAAGAAACGAATGCCGCCTACATAGACCACGTTTCCCACAACAATCTTGATCAGAAGCAGTACCAATGCAATAAACAATGAAAAAACGGACCATAATACTCCAAACCAGTATCCCAACCCATCAAACAGACTTGACAACCAGCCCTGATATCCATAAGCAGGAAGAATATCGGTGTAATCTCTGATCTTCAACATGATCTCTTTTTTCGGTCCATCCGGTTCCATCATCAGCACAAGTGTCAAAATCAATGCCATGCCTACGCACATCCAGTAATTTTTATAAAAATTCATCTTTGCATTGTTTTTCAGCTGTCCTCTTGTCCAGTTCGGCATCTTTTTTCCTCCATTTCCGGCTCACTATTTTGTTCTGTGGCCTGTTTTTTATTATACTTCTGAATGAAAGGAAAATCTACCGAATCCTTTGATATTCCGGAAAATACTTTTCAAAGCTCTTCTGCAGGCAGTCCCTTGTTTCTTTTTCCATCTGGCGATAGCGCTTCATCAGGGACTTTCCTTTTTCTGTCACCGTACATTTTCCACCACTTTTTCCGCCGTGCCTGCGCTCCAACAACTCATAGCCCAGTTCTTTTTCTGCCCGGTTGATGATCTTCCAGCCTTTGCTGTAGGACATTCCCATTTCCCCACAGGCATCCTTCATGGACTCCGTCACCAGAATGTGCTCCATCAAAATGACCAGTCCCGGTCCAAATACCAGATCTTCCTGATATATTTTAATTTTTAATGTCGGATGAAACATCTCTCACATCCTCCTATTCTTCTAAAAGCAAAATTCGTTTCGGGTCCACCTGTACCCACTGCGGGATCTGTGTCTGTTCCCGCTCCATCTTCATCCACATATTTTCTTTCGGATTTTCTCTGTTTCGAAATAAAATCGTCCACTCAAACGGCGCGCGTACCTCGCGGTCTACAGCCACCGGAATTTTATTCTCACTATCATGTGACGAAGCATCCGCCGGATGAAAATCATGCGCCCGAATTCCTACATGGGTGATTTTTTCTGAAACTTTCCGGTCTACCGTCAATTCCACACCCCAATCCATTGCATACACTTTATGCATTCCACACTTTTTTGCTCTCGAAATATTTTTACATCCTGTCAGCCTCGCTGCAATAACACGCTCCGGCTGTTCAAACAGTTCTTTCGTATCTTTTGAAACCAGAATTTCGCCCTGCCCCATCACCATCGTTCTGTCACACAACTTGTATATTTCATCCCGGTCATGACTTACAATGATTGTCGTTTTTCCAAACTCCCGGAGATGTTGTTTCAACTCAAACTGGAGTTCTTCTTTTAAGTAACTGTCCAGTGCAGAAAACGGCTCGTCCAAAAGGAGCAGTTCCGGTTCACAAGCCAGTATCCTCGCCAGGGCCACTCTCTGCTGCTGTCCTCCAGAAAGACGGGCGGGATAGCCGGATGCCAGCTCTGACAGATGAAATTTTACCATCATTTCCATTGCCCGCTCTCTTTTCGCCGCCTTTTTTCCCTGGATTCCTGCTTCAATATTTTGAAACACTGTCATATTGGGAAATAAGGCATAACTCTGAAACAAATATCCCACACTGCGTTTTCTGGGCGGCAGATTTACTTTATGACCTCTGTGAAACAATTCCCGTTTTCCCAGGCAGATTTTTCCCGAATCGGGTGTCTCGATTCCGGCAATCGCTTTGAATGTCATACTTTTTCCGCAGCCTGAAGCTCCCAGAATCCCGATACATCCGCCTTCTGCCTGAAATTGTATATGCAGGGGAAAGTTCTTGAGTTTTTTCTCAAAATTCACTTCTAATACGTTCATCTGTACTACCTCCGGCTAAATTTCTGAAATCCGTGCGTGACTGCATTCATTCCTGTCACTACCAGGAATGAAATGATCACCAAAATCCACACATACTGATACGCTTCTTCCATATTTCCGGCTGACACCGCGGAATATACTGCAAGCGGAAGCGTTCTGGTCTCTCCTGCAATATTTCCTGCGATCATGGCAGTTGCTCCAAACTCTCCTAATCCTCTTGCAAATGCAAGGATTCCGCCTGACAAAATTCCGGACATAGCGTTTGGAAACCATACTTTCCAGAAAATGCACCATTCGGACATCCCAAGCGTCCTGCCTGCATAAAGGAGGTTTTCATCTACCTGCTGCAGCGCTCCTCTTGCCGAACGGTACATCAAAGGGAACGAAATCGCCACTGCTGCCAATACTGTTGCCTGCCATGAAAATGCAATCTTTGTCCCGAAAAATTCCAGAAAAAATCTCCCCACCGGGCGTTTTACCCCAAAGATGTACAACAGGAAAAATCCTGCCACCGTAGGCGGCAGGACAAGAGGAAGCGTCAGAATACCGTCACAGACCAGCTGCAGCTTTCTGCTGCGGATACGCTCCACGCCATATGCGGCTGCCAGTCCCAGAAAAAAAGTGATCACAATGGACACAGAAGCCGTTTTCATAGAAACAATGATCGGTGAAATCTCCATGTGCTCTCCTTCCCCAGTTACTCTGCATTCTTCTGAAAACCGTAGGATTCAAATACTTTCAGTGCCTCTTCGGACTGTAAAAACTCTACAAATTTTTCCGCTGCATCTTTATGCTTCGATGCGCTTACCACGCCGACCGGATAAATTGCAGGCTCTGCCAGACTGTCTTTCGGTGCTTCTGCCACTACTTTCACCTTATCTGTAGTCGCTGCATCTGTCGCATACACGATTCCGGCGTCTGCACTGCCCTCTTCTACCCATTTTAAAACTTCTGTAACATTGGTTCCGAGACTTGCCTTTGCAGACACTGTATCCCAGATTCCCAGATTGGTCAGCACTTCTTTCGAATACTGTCCTACCGGAACACTTTCCGGATCTCCGATTGCGATCACATTTGCTTTGGTAATATCCTCAAAGTTCTGCAGATCCAGCGTAGAATCTGCTGCTGTGATCAGTACGATCTGATTCTGAAGAAGATCTACCACAGAGTCCTTCTCCACCAATCCCTGCTCCGTCAGCGCATTCATCTGCTTCGTCGCCGCTGACATAAAGACATCTGCCTCAATCCCCTCTTCGATCTGTGTCTGTAATTTTCCCGAACTGTCATAGGTGCCTTTTACGGTAATATTCGGATTTTCCTTTTCAAACATAGGAAGCAGTTCTTCTTCATAAGAATATTCCAGACTCGCTGCAGCAGCCACCAGTAATTCTGCCGGTTTTTCCTCCTGCTTTGTTTCTTTTGTCTGTTCTTCTGTTTTTACTTCTCCGCATCCTGCAAGCAGGGAACCTGTCAATGCTGCCAGTGCCAGAATACTCCAGATTTTTCTTCGTTTCATCTCATACCTCCTCGTTTTGTGTTTTTCTTTTATTATACATCAAGTTATTTTCAAAAACAACTTGATGTGTAAATCGTGCAGGCGTTGAATCTCCTGAGAAATCAGCGCCTGCTCATTTCTTCTTTATTTCTTTTTCTTTTCATACGGTGTTCCATGAAGCGGCAGCTTCGTCTGGAACTCACCAGTCAGTTTATAATAGGCTCCCGTGATCGCCGGAGCTGTCGGGATTGATGTGATCTCTCCAATTCCGATTGCACCGTATCCCGGTTCTACTCCTGTTTTCTCGATGATCATGGACTCAATATGCGGCACCTTATCTGCCCGGAACAATCCCAGTGTTCCAAATCTGGAAACCGGACGCCCTTCCTTGATCTCATACTGTTCTGTCAGTGCATATCCCATTCCCATGACAACACCGCCCTCAATCTGGCCTTCCACACTGATTGGATTTACGGCTTTCCCCACATCATGGGCTGCCACCATTTTCTGAATCGTTCCATCTTCATTCAAAATACAGACCTGTGTTGCATATCCATATGCCACATGAGAAACCGGATTCGGAACATCACTGCCCATTTTATCCGTCTTTGCAAGATATTCTCCGTAGTATTCCTTTCCTTCCAGTTCCTGAAGTGAATGTGTCTTTAAATCTTCACACAATTTTTCACAGGCCCGTTTTGCCGCTTCTCCTGTGATCAATGTCTGTCTGGAACCGGATGTCGTTCCGGAATCCGGAGAATTGGATGTGTTTGCAGGACAGTACCAAATCTGCTCCACCGGAATCTGAGCGGTCTGCGAAACCACCTGTGTCAGGACTGTTCCAAGTCCCTGACCGATACAGGAAGCTCCCGCATGAATCTGTACCATTTTATTCTGCACCAGCAGACGGCATCTTCCCCAGTCCGGCAGCCCCACGCCTACACCGGCATTTTTCATCGCACAGGCGATTCCTGCATACGGCGCCTGTTCATAAATCTCTTTGACAGCCTCCAGTGTCTCTGCAATTCCTGTAGAGGCATCTGCGATCTGTCCGTTTGGAAGCACCTGTCCGGGCCGCACCGCATTCCGATATCGGATCTCCCATGGAGAGATTCCCACCATCTCCGCCAGCAGATCCAGATTCCGTTCTGCTCCAAAACAGGTCTGTGTCACGCCGAATCCGCGAAATGCTCCAGCCGGCGGATTGTTGGTATACACGGCTTTTCCGTCAATGTCAATGGTCTGGAAATTGTAAGGCCCTGCCGCATGGGTACAGGCTCTTTGCAGAACCGGTCCGCCCAGAGATGCATACGCACCTGTATCCGATACAACTACAGCTTTCATTGCAGTCAGATATCCGTTCTCATCACATGCTGTGGTAATATCCATCCACATCGGATGCCGTTTGGGATGCACGGTGATACTTTCCTGTCTGGACAGCTTTACTTTAACCGGACGCTTTGTCAGGTATGCCACCAGTGCGGCATGATGCTGTACACTGACATCCTCTTTTCCACCAAATCCGCCGCCTACCAGCTTGTTTTCCACAATCACTTTTTCCGGCGGAAGTCCAAGCATCATACTGCATTCGTGCTGGGTATCGTAGGTTCCCTGATCCGAAGAATAGATAAATACTCCGTCATCAAACGGCATGGCCACTGCACACTCCAGCTCCAAAAAGGCATGTTCCGTCCACGGAGTTTCATAATGTCTGGTCACTTTATATTTCGAGTTGGCGATCACTTCTTCTGCATTTCCTCTGACCAGATGCTCATGGGCGAGTACATTTCCATCCGGCTGGATTCCCGGATGAATGCGGGGTGCGTCCTCTTTTAATGCTTCAAACGGATCCAGCACCGGTTGCAGCACTTCGTAATCCACCTTTACCAATGCCTTTGCACGTTCCAGAATCTCCGGTGTCTCTGCTGCGATCAGACAAATGGCATCTCCCAGATAATGTGTCACATGTCCGACCGGGATCATTGTATCCCAGTCCGGTTTCAGATGTCCCACCTTCACAGAACCCGGAATATCATCCGCCGTATATACTCCGATCACACCTTCTAATTCCAATACCTTCTCTGTATGGATCGCCAGCACTTTTGCTCTTGGATATTCGGAGCGCACCGCACTGGCATAGATCATATCATCCAGATACACATCATCCGGATACTGCCCGGTTCCAAGAACTTTCTCCTTTGCATCCACACGCAGGATCGGTGCCCCGACAGAGACCACGCCGCTGTTCTCTTTGGCCGGAAGATCTTCCCGAAACATCTTTGCTGAGAGCAGGATCGCCTCGATGATCTTTTGATATCCGGTACAGCGGCAGATATTATTCCGAATGGTTGCCGCCGCCTCAACACGGCTCGGATCCGGATTCTGATCCAGAAGCCCCTTGGCGCACATCACCATGCCCGGAATGCAGAATCCGCACTGCACCGCGCCGACCTTTGCAAATGCATATGCATAAACTTCTTTCTCCCGTTCACTCAGCCCTTCCACTGTGACTACAGATTTTCCCTGCAGCTTGGAAAGCATTGGAATACATGCCTTTGTGGCTTTTCCATCCACCAGCACCGTGCAGGTTCCGCACGCGCCCTGGCTGCATCCGTCCTTTACTGAAGTAAGCCTTAAATCATCCCGAAGAAACCGCATCAGCTTCGTATCCTGCTCCACCTCATAATCTTTTCCATTTACATGAACCATCAGCATATGAAAACCTCCTTTGGGGTACTCCCCGTTTTATTCCGTCATGTCTTCTCTCCTGTCAATGTCTTTTAATTCTTCCGGCGCACACTCCACGATCCGGATCTTCTCTTCATATTGCTTCATCAGCTGTCTGCCGCCCGTATCCCCGGTCAGATGCATAAGCTCCTGAAAATACGTGCTTCCCCACAATACCGGATTTCCGCGCATTCCATCATATCCGGCACAGACAATGCTGTTTTTATGAAGGCATCCCTCGTTTAAAATCTTCTGGATTGTAGCTGCCTGGATTCCCGGCTGATCGCAGACCAGAAACAACACACCCTCCAGGTCTGGATTTTGTGAGAGCAGTTCCTGCAGCGCCAAACTGACAGAATGTGAAATTCCCTGTTCCGGCTGTCTGTTCTCTACAATATGGATCCCCAGGCGCTGCGCTTCTTCTGCCAGTGCTTCTCTTGCGGTCACGACCACCCTGGAAAGTCCCGAAAATGCTTCCAGCTTCTCAAGTGCATGCCGATAAAGAGGGATTCCCTGAAATTTTTCCGACAACTTGTCACTTCCAAACCGTTTTGCTTCCCCTGCTGCCAGAAGTGCCACTCCATAATTTCCATAGATCTGTCCAAACAGAGATACCGCTTCCAGCACACCGCCTCCGACTGCCCTTGCTTTGTCCGAGATTGTAACACAATGCTCTGGTTCACATCTGGCATCAATGTCTCCGATCTTCAATCCTTCTGTGACCTGTACATCCTTCTGGAGCATTCCGCGGACAATTCCGCTCATCTTTGCATAGACCGGCTGCTTCCCGGTCCTGGCAACAAGCTGGCCTTTTTCTACGGTATCTCCGATTTCTGCCACAGGCTCCATGATTCCATCTGCACTGGCACGGATCAGACGCTCGGTTGTAAAGCCGCCTATATTTCCCGGAACTCCGGTATTTGGGATTGCTTCTTTTTCCCAGATCACATTTCCCAGTGTATGTCCTCTTTTTGTCTCGATGACACAGTGACAGTCTTTTCCTGCGTAAAATCCCGGTCCTACACCGATGACAAACGGCGCGTCCGTGATCCGGGTTCCCAGATTCTTCTTTGCCAGGATTGCATCCGCTACTACATCTGGATGAAACGACCCGATAATATCTGCTTCTGGATCCACCAGTACCGGAATCTCTCCTCTTTGTAAGATCCTGTCTGCTTCTGCAGCATCCTTTACCAGCACCCCTTTTAAATCTTCCACCTCTGCCTCGTTTTCGTAAACTGCTCTGGAGAGCGCCACGCTTCGCCGCACGGTCAGCGGAACCGCAATCTCTGTCATCACAATCTGATGTCCTGCATGGTATAAGCGAGAGGCAATTCCTGTTGCCAGATCTCCTGCTCCTTTGATTACAATCTTCATTCTTCTTCCTGCCTTCCTTCTGCTGTCACTGTCACATCTGCAAACCCGCGTTTTTCCAATTCCCGGCAGATTTCCTGCGCAAACTGTCTTCTTCGCGTGGTGTCTGCTTTATTTAAAATCACCTGATACCGCATGGTTTCTTTGACATTCTTTTTCCCGCCGCGGCTTTCAAGTGCCAGCCGCGCAATATCCACTGCTGATATCGGGTCTGTTATCTTCTTCTCCAAAATTTCTGCTGCCAGCCCGGGACGAAAACACGCCTCCCGAAAGGACTTTCCCACTGCGTCCAGACCGTAAACTGCCAGCACCCGTGTACTTTTTTGATAGATGACCGGCTCCCACGACTCCGGTACTTTGCAGGGAAGCCTTCTGGCTCCGTCTGCCTCGATCAAAAACAAATCCGGACCATACTTTCTCACCTCATCCAGAAGCGCTTCTGAAACACCTCTGACCTTTTCCGGATTATCATCCTGTTCTCCAAACCACACCTGATGAGTCTGCCCCCATCTTTGTGTAATGCGCTCTGCATCCGCACCGAGTAAAAAATGCGGTTCTTTTTTCATCCGTGTGGTCGTGGTCACTGCCACATTTTTCTGTCTTTTTTCCATTTCATCCGTAAGCCTGCGGATCGTAGTTGTTTTTCCTCCTGCTCCCACTACAGAGATCACTTCTTTTGCTGTCTCTGTAATCTGCAGTCCATCTAAGAGGGACTTCTTGATCTGTAGATTTCCGCTTTCCCATTTCCATATACTTGTCATGTCTGTTTGCTGTCTCTTTCTTTTTTTAGGGCTTCTTCATCAGAAGCCCCTTTCACTTTACCGAAATCCCACAGATCCTGCAACCTTTGATTTTACCGAATCAAATAAGAGTAATCCCTGCACACAGTTTCAATCATGCGTCCCAGTCCATCCGGAAGAGCTGCCGGTTTCTCCGGTTCCCAGATAAAGGTCTTCCCAAAGAAGCGTACCTTACAGCGTCGGGTCTCTTGATCCAGAACTGCAAATCCCTGATTCTTACTGTTTTCCATATCTGCTTCTGTTTCGAAAAGTGTGAATTTATCCAGATATGGAGCGCTGGAATATGGACAGAAACTCTTACAGTTGCCGCACTCATTACACAGATAATCTACATGGATGATCTGGTGTTTTTCCATCCCCGGTACCTGAATGGCAATGTTTGCACGGTTTGGACAGACTTCTACGCAGTTTTCACAGATTGTCGAGCATCCCAGGCATCTGCCTGCCTCTTTTGTCTCTTTCTGTTCCTCTTTTAATACCCCTCTCTTGGCATAGACCTTTTCTTCCTCTGCCAGTTTATCAAAATCACGCGCCAACACTTCTCCTGCAATTGCCTCAGCCACTTTTCGTCCGTCCCGGATCGCCTCTACAACTGTTGCCGGTCCATACAGACCATCGCCTGCTGCATAGACATTGTCATCACTGGTTTTTAATGTCTTTTCATCGACATATAATCTTCCCTTTTCCGATACTGCCAGACCGTTTGCCTGATACCAGTCTGTCGGCACTTTTTCTCCAACTGCAGCGATCACCGTATCTGCCGGAACCCAAACTGTCTCCCCGGTCTCTGTCACTCCTCTTCTGCCCGATACATCATAATCGGAAAGCTGCATCACTTTGCAGAAAAGCTGGCCGTTTTCCAGTTTTACAGGAGACAATAACTCTTTGAATTCCACTCCATCTTCCAGGGTCATCACCAGTTCTTCTTCATCCGCCGGCATATACCGTCTCGTTCTTCTGTAAATCAGATAAACATGCTCCACGCCTGCGTTTCGTTTTGCCGCTCTTGCAGTATCCATGGCTGTGTTTCCGCCTCCGATAACAACCACATGTTTTCCAAGTGAAACCTTACCGTCTGTCTGTTTAAATTCTGCCAGAAATTCCAGTGCATTTTTCGGCATTCCGCTTTCCAGCTTTAAGCTTCCCTGAACCGGAGCTCCCACTGCCAGTACGATCTTTGTATATCCCTGCTTTTTCAGTTCTTCCAAAGATTCCACCTTTGTATTGCAGCGGATGTCCACCTGCATCTTTCTTAAGATTTCCGCATCTTTTTCAATGGCATCCTCCGAAATACGAAATGGCGGGATCACGTGACGTACTACGCCTCCTAAAGATTCTTTTGCCTCAAATAGCGTAACTTCCATACCACCTTTTCTGAGGAAGTATGCAGCCGCCATTCCTGCCGGGCCGCCTCCGATGACTGCCGCTTTTTCTGCTTTTGTCACTGCCGGCACCGGAAGTTTTTCAAGCAGCGCCTCATATCCATTTTCTGCCGCTTTTAATTTCATCTCCCGGATATGAACAGGTGTCTCATAAAAGTTTCTGGTACATTTGCTCATACAGTTATGTGCACAGATCGTTCCTGTAATAAACGGAAGCGGGTTCTTCTCTGTGATCACTTCCATTGCTTCCTCATACTTTTCTTCTCCCACAAGCTGCAGATACGTTGTGATATCCTGATGGATCGGGCATCCCTCTTTACACGGCGCCACGAAACAATCCATGAGCGGAACTTCTTTTTTCATCTTTCTTGACGGCAAAGGCTTCATTGCCTTCACATGATGCGGGTCTTTCACCGCTTCTTCTGCAAGTTTTCCTGCAGATTCTGCGTCCACTTTTTCAAACGGAGCATTCTCCTTGTCCAGAAGCTTTGCCATCTGTGTCAGCCTCTGATAACCGCCCGGTTTCAAAAGAGTCGTTGCCACAGTAACTGGCCAGATGCCTGCATCCACAATTCTTTCTATATTATAGTAATCCGCTCCTCCGGAATAGGAAATACGAAGCCTTCCGTCAAATTCTTTTGCCAGTTTTGCCGCCAATGAGATAGACAGAGGGTATAAGGATTTACCAGACATATACATCTCTTCGCTTGGAAGCTCATTCTGTTTCACATCCACAGGGAACGTATTGGTGATCTTCACACCAAACTCCAGATTTCTCTCTTTCGCCGTATTCATCAGGCGTGTCAGCATCGGAACTGCATCTTCATACTGCAGGTCATCCTTAAAGTGGAAGTCTCCAAACTGTATGTAATCATATCCCATCTCATCCATGGTCTTTCTCGCAAACTCATATCCAAGCAGTGTCGGATTGCATTTTATAAAGGTATGGAATCCTTTTTCCGTAAGCAGATACATGGCGATCCGTTCAATCTCCTGCGGAGGACATCCATGCAGTGTGGAAAGTGTCACGGAATTGCAGATTTCCGGCGGGATCTGCTCGATATCTTCTGTTGTCACGTGCTCAAACCAATCCGCATGTTCCAGTAAATATGCCTTGCAGTGCTTGAAAATCTCTGTATCTTCTGCGTGTTTCATGGAATTCAGGAAGGTATCCACCTTCGGGGACTGGATGCCTGCCAGATCATATCCCACACTGACATTAAACTGAAATCCATTCATATCTCCAAGTCCAAACTCTCTGGCGATTACTTTCAATAAGAACCAGGCTTTGATATACTCTTCCATTGCCTGCGGTACTGTCAGCTCTGTGGACCACTCGCAGTTATATCCTTCATCGTCCGCCTTGATACACGGACGGTTGATGCATGCCGCCAGCTCTTCTCCATCCATGATCTGTACGGTCTTCAATTCAAAGAAACGACTGCCGGCATAGTAGGCTGCCACAATATTCTGTGTCATCTGCGTATGCGGACCGGCTGCCGGTCCAATCGGCGTCTCCAGAGTATGCCCGAACATCGTCCGGTTATGTGTTCCATCTGCCCGGTACGCATGATGCTGTCCGAACACGGTTCCTCTTTTTTTCTTTTCCTGTAATACCCAGTCTACCAACTGTTCAAATGACATCGGTGTCATAACTTCACTCATCCTCATGCCCTCCTTATGCGTTGATCCTCTCAGCCAGCTCTTTTGCCGCCTGTCTGCAGTCTGCCATCACTTTTGCTTCATCTATAGATACAAGTTCTCCGTCTTTCATCAATACTTTTCCATTCGCCACTGTAGTTACTACCTGTTTTCCAGTCATACCGAATAAAATGTGGCTGTTTGTATTGTCCCCGTTCATCGGTGTCAGCGGATCATAATCCACAACAATCACATCTGCTGCAGCTCCTTCTTTCAATACACCAAGCTTCTGCGGGAAATAACGCTCTGCAATTTTGACATTTCCGTCAAAAAGCATCTGCGGAACCTCTCCCCATGCGGCATTCGGATCACACAGATGATGCTTGTGCAGTACGTTTGCCACTTTGTAAGACTCTGTCATATCATGAGTATATCCGTCTGTTCCAAGTCCGGTCAGGATCCCTCTGTGCACCAGTTCCATCGTCGGCGGACATCCGCAGGCATTGCCCATGTTGGATTCCGGATTGTGTACCACCATTGTGTTCGTCTCTTTGATCAGATCCATCTCATGGCCGTTGATATAAATGCAATGTCCAAGCAGTGTCTTTTCTCCCAGGATTCCCCAGTCCATCAGACGATCCACGATCCGCTTCCCATAATGTTTCAGACAATGATGCAGATCTTCGATCCCTTCTGCCACATGGATATGATATCCCACGCCGTCTGGCTTGTTCGCTGCCGCCAGCTCCATCGTCTCATCAGAAATTGTAAACTGTGCATGCATTCCCATCATGCCCGCGATCATGCCGGTATCCTCTTTTTGTGCATGACGGATAAACTCTGCATTTTCCATAACGGAATCTCTTGCCTTATCCTTCCCGTCACGATCCGAGATCTCATAGCATAAACAGGAGCGGACTCCGGTTTCTTTCGCAGCTCTTTCAATCTCATATAAAGAACCACGGATGGAACCAAAGCTTGCATGATGGTCAAATACCGTTGTCACACCATTTTTAATCGAATCAATATATGTAGCCTTGGCGCTTAAATATGTATCCTGCAGTGTCAAATTCCGGTCAATCGTCCACCACATCCCATCCAGAATATCCAAAAATCCTTTTGGGTCATATCCTTTGACGGACAGTCCTCTTGCGAATGCACTGTAAATATGTTCGTGTGCATTGATAAAGGCCGGCATGATCACCTTGCCCTTTGCATCCAAAAACTCCGCATCCGGATACGCCGCCTTCACTTCCGAAAGCGTACCGGCCTTCACGATTTTTGTCCCGTCAATCACCACTGCCCCGCATTCCAGATATGGATTGTCCGCATCTCTTGTGATCATCCTGCCGTTTCCTAAAATAAGCATATCAACCTCTCCTTTTCTTTTTGAAAGTCTTCTATTTTTGTGCATATCTTCCAGAACCGCTTTTACTGTTTATAGAATACCATCAAAACTGCACAAATGCAACACGATTCTAAAACTTTTTTAGGTATTCTAAAACTTTTTTAGAAAAACTATTGATTTTATGGATTTTTATGATATTATGAGTTTAGAAGCAGTTGTTTTTGACAGATTTTACCAATGTTTTTCACAAAGGGAGGGATGACTATGGATCATACACTCAAGCTTCTAAAGCAAATGGCGCATGGTATTGCAAAACAGTTCGGAACTTCCTGTGAAGTTGTCATTCATGATCTGAACAAGGATCTGGAGACCTCCATCGTCCACATTGAAAACGGACAGGTGACAAACCGCAAGTCCGGAGACGGACCTTCCGGGATCGTACTGGAGACCTTGCACAAAAACGCTGCCAAAGTACAAGATAAGCTTTCTTATCTCACACGCACGGAGGACGGCCGGATTTTGAAATCCAGTACCCTTTACATACGGGATGCCGATGAACAGATTTCTTATATCTTTTCCATCAACTATGACATCACAGCACTTCTTACGATAGACAGTGCACTGGGGTCGCTTCTTCATACCGAACCGGAAACAGATACTTACACAGTCAGCAAGCCGCACTCGCCGCAGACGATCACACGCAATGTAGAAGAGCTGTTAAACGATCTGATGCAGCAGGGCGTGGCACTGGTCGGAAAACCGGTGGCTTTAATGACCAAGGAAGATAAGATCCAGGTGGTCCGCTATCTGAATGATGCCGGTGCGTTTCTGATCACAAAATCAGGAGATAAGGTCGCAAATCTTCTCAATATTTCTAAATTTACACTTTACAGTTATATGGATGCAGGAAAATAGCAGATCATAAGGAGGTTTTACACATGGAGACAATCAAATGGGCAGTCAATCATATGCCGAAGACCGAGGATGCCAACCTTCCGGTCATGGCACTTTCCGAGGTGGAAAAAGCCCGCACGTTCCACGAAAGTTTTCCGCAATACAGTGTCACACCACTCGTAAAACTGAACCACATGGCCGAAAAATTAGGACTTGGTTCACTTTACATCAAGGATGAGTCTTATCGCTTCGGACTCAATGCATTTAAGGTGCTGGGAGGCTCTTTTGCCATGGCGCGCTACATTGCACAGCAGACCGGCAAAGATGTCAGTGAACTTCCATATCAGGTACTGACTTCCGAAGCTTTAAAAAAAGAATTCGGGCAGGCTACTTTCTTTACTGCAACAGATGGAAATCACGGGCGCGGAGTTGCCTGGGCTGCCAACAAGCTCAGACAAAAGGCAGTTGTCCTGATGCCTAAAGGAAGTACACAGACACGGTTAAACAACATCCGAAAAGAAGGCGCCACTGCTACGATCGAAGAATGCAACTACGATGAATGCGTGCGCATGGCTGCCGATATGGCTGCCAGAACTGAACATGGTATCATCGTGCAGGATACTGCGTGGGACGGCTATGAAGAAATTCCGGCGTGGATCATGCAGGGATATGGAACCATGGCCATGGAAGCCGACGATCAACTTCATGAAGACGGCTGCGAAGCCCCGACTCATGTATTTATCCAGGCTGGTGTCGGATCCCTTGCCGGTGCTGTTCAGGGATATTTTGCGAACCGCTATCCCAAGACCCCGCCGAAAGTGGTCGTTGTGGAAGCCGAAGCGGCTGCCTGTCTTTACAAAGGAGCTGTTGCCGGAGACGGAGCGATCCGTATCGTGGACGGTGATATGCCGACCATCATGGCAGGTCTTGCCTGCGGCGAACCGAACACCATTTCCTGGGATATCTTAAAGAATCATGTGGATACCTTTGTTGCTGCACCGGACTGGGTCGCTGCAAAAGGAATGCGGATGCTCGCCGCACCGATCAAGGGAGATACGCCGGTCACTTCCGGAGAATCCGGAGCCGCACCGTTTGGAACGCTCGCCTGCATCATGTGCATGGACGAATATCAGGAATTAAGAGAACACCTGGGCCTGGATGAAACTTCCCGGGTACTGCTTTTCTCCACCGAAGGAGATACCGATCCTGCCCGTTACGAATCCATCGTATGGGACGGCAATGAACGTTAGATCAGGAAACCATTTCATTCATTATGTTTATCAAGGAGGATTTTAAAATGGATTTCAACAAAATCAAAGAAGCTGCACAGAACTATGAAGCGGATATGACAAAATTTCTCAGAGAGATCGTAAAATTCCCGGGTGAAAGCTGTGGGGAAAAGGATCACATTGAACGGATCGCCGAAGAGATGCGGAAACTGGATTTTGATAAAGTCGAGATCGATCCGCAGGGAAATGTACTCGGATATATGGGAACTGGAGAGACACTCATCGGATTTGATGCACATATTGACACCGTTGGTATCGGAAACCGTGACAACTGGGAATTCGATCCATATGAAGGATTCGAATCTGACACAGAAATCGGAGGACGTGGTACTTCTGATCAGCTCGGAGGTATCGTCTCTGCAGTTTACGGTGCAAGGATCATGAAAGATCTGGGACTTTTAAGTGACAAATATACAGTCCTTGTCACAGGAACCGTACAGGAAGAAGACTGCGACGGCCTCTGCTGGCAATACATCATCAACGAAGATAAAGTCCGTCCGGAATTTGTGGTATCCACAGAACCGACTGACGGCGGGATCTACCGCGGACAGCGAGGACGTATGGAGATCCGTGTAGACGTCAAAGGCGTATCCTGTCACGGCTCTGCACCGGAGCGTGGAGACAATGCAATCTACAAGATGGCTGATATCCTGCAGGATGTCCGTGCACTGAACGAAAACGATGCCGAAGAGACAACTGAAATCAAAGGACTCGTAAAAATGCTGGATGAAACATATAATCCGGAATGGGAAGAAGCAAGATTCTTAGGACGGGGTACCATCACAACTTCTGAGATTTTCTTCACTTCTCCAAGCCGCTGTGCGGTTGCAGACTCCTGCTCTGTTTCTCTGGATCGCCGTATGACTGCCGGAGAGACATGGGAAAGCTGTCTGGATGAGATCCGTGCACTTCCAAGCGTACAGAAATATGGGGAGGATGTAACGGTTTCCATGTACAACTATGACAGACCATCCTATACCGGACTGGTATATCCGATCGAATGCTACTTCCCGACCTGGGTCATTCCAAAAGACCACAAAGTCACAAAAGCTCTGGAAGAAGCCTACAAGGGACTTTACGGAGAAGAAAGGATTGGAACACCAGAGACTGCTAAGATGAGAAAAGCCCGCCCACTGACTGACAAATGGACGTTCTCTACAAACGGCGTTTCCATCATGGGACGAAACGGCATTCCTTGTATCGGATTTGGGCCTGGAGCAGAAGCACAGGCTCATGCACCAAATGAAAAGACCTGGAAGGCAGACCTAGTCGTATGTGCCGCTGTTTACGCTGCACTGCCGACTTTATATTGTAAATAAATTTTCAAAATAGCAAAAAACACAACAGGCACAGCCTGAGTATATGGAGGAATCACACTATGAAAACATTACAGGATTACATCGATAAACTGAACGCACTCAACTTCAAAGACATGTACAACTCTGACTTTTTCCTGACCTGGGAAAAAACAGACGACGAACTGGAAGCAGTATTTACACTGGCAGACGCACTCCGTTTTATGAGAGAAAACAACATCTCCACAAAAGTATTTGAAAGCGGACTCGGAATCTCTTTATTCCGTGACAATTCCACACGTACCCGCTTCTCATTTGCTTCCGCATGTAACCTGCTCGGTCTTGAGGTGCAGGATCTGGATGAAGGAAAATCGCAGATTGCGCATGGTGAGACAGTTCGTGAGACAGCCAACATGATTTCTTTCATGGCAGATGTCATCGGAATCCGTGACGATATGTACATCGGAAAAGGAAATGCCTACATGCACGAAGTCGTAGATGCTGTGACAGAAGGACACAAAGACGGGATTCTTCAGCAGAAACCAACGCTTGTCAACCTGCAGTGCGATATCGACCATCCGACACAGGCAATGGCCGATATGCTGCACATCATCCATGAATTCGGCGGTGTGGAGAATCTGAAAGGAAAGAAGATCGCCATGTCCTGGGCATACTCTCCTTCCTACGGAAAACCGCTCTCTGTTCCACAGGGTGTGATCGGACTGATGACACGTTTTGGAATGGACGTTGTACTGGCACATCCGGAAGGATATGAAGTCTTCCCGGAAGTGGAAGCTGTTGCTGCCGAAAATGCAAAAAAATCCGACGGTTCTTTCACAAAGACCAACAATATGGCAGAAGCTTTCAAAGATGCCGACATCGTTTATCCAAAGAGCTGGGCGCCGTTTGCTGCCATGGAAAAACGTACTGAATTATATGGAAACGGTGACTTTGCGGGAATCGATGCTCTGGAAAAAGAACTTCTGGAACAGAACGCACAGCACAAAGACTGGGCTTGTACAGAAGAACTGATGAAGACGACCAAAGACGGTAACGCGCTCTACCTGCACTGTCTGCCTGCAGATATCACAGGTGTCAGCTGCGAATCCGGTGAAGTCGATGCCAGCGTATTCGACCGCTACAGAACACCACTTTATAAAGAAGCCAGCTACAAACCGTATATTATCGCAGCCATGATCTTTCTTGCAAAATTTGCAGATCCTGCTGATATCTTAAAGAAGCTGGAAGAGAAATCCACACCTAGAGTTTTTGAGTAAAACCTGTTATACTAGAACACGATGCGAAATGGATTATATTCAAGGAGGGACTAAGCTATGCTAAAATATGTAGAAACCAAAAATGCACCGGCAGCAATCGGACCTTATTCTCAGGGAATCATCTGTAACGGAATTGCGTTTTTCTCCGGTCAGATCCCGCTCTCTCCGATAACAGGAGAAGTGGTCGGAACCACGATCGAAGAACAAACAGAACAGGTGATGTTAAACATCAAAGCGCTTCTTGAAAGCCAGAATGCGGATTTTACAGATGTGGTAAAAACAACCTGTTTCCTTGCAGACATGGGTGATTTTGCTGCATTCAATGAAATCTATGCAAAATATTTTACAGGAAAACCGGCACGCTCCTGCGTTGCTGTAAAAGATCTTCCAAAAGGAGTTTTATGTGAGGTAGAAACAATCGCATCAGTCGGGGAGGAATAAAAATGGCAAGAAAAAAACGAATTGTCATTGCCCTGGGCGGAAACGCCCTGGGCAACACCCTTCCGGAGCAGATGGCCGCTGTCAAGATCACAGCCCGCGCCATCGTCGATCTGATCGAGGAAGGATGTGAAGTTGTTGTCGCACACGGAAACGGCCCTCAGGTCGGTATGGTCAACAACGCAATGCTCGCTCTGACTCACGAAGACGCACAGCAGCCCAATACCCCTCTATCTGTCTGTGTTGCCATGAGCCAGGCTTATATCGGTTATGATCTTCAGAATGCTTTAAGAGAAGAGCTTCTGAATCGCAATATTACAGATATTCCTGTTGCAACCATGATCACACAAGTACGGGTTGATGAACATGATCCTGCTTTTGCCTGTCCGTCCAAACCGATCGGACGTTTTCTTACAGAAGAACAGGCAGAAGAAATGTCGCAGAAATATGACTACATTATGAAAGAAGATGCCGGAAGAGGTTACCGCCGTGTGGTAGCTTCTCCAAAACCACAGGAGATCATTGAAATCGGAACCATCCGGACCATGGTGGATTCCGGTGATCTTGTCATTGCCTGCGGAGGCGGGGGCATTCCGGTGATCCGTCAGGGCAATCATTTAAAAGGTGCCAGTGCAGTCATAGACAAAGATTTCGCCAGTGCTCTGCTTGCAAAAGAACTGGATGCAGATTTTCTGATCATCCTCACTGCAGTAGAAAAAGCCGCCATTCATTTCGGAACTCCGGACCAGAAATGGCTGGATGATATCACGGTAGATGAAGCAAAACAGTATATTAAAGAAGGACGTTTTGCACCCGGCTCCATGCTTCCAAAGATGCAGGCGGCCGTGGAATTTGCAGAATCAGCACCCGGAAGGAAGTCTTTGATCACATTACTAGAAAAAGCCAGAGAAGGAATCCAGGGTCTTACAGGCACCAGGATCCATCTCAAATAAAGGGGGACACCTTACTTATGAAACATCAGACAACCCGCTCTACTATTTTTGATCTGCATGGAGTACCTGCTTTCAATCAGGCATTTCCACTTGCACTTCAGCATGTTGTCGCAATGATCGTGGGCTGTGTAACACCTGCCATCATTGTATCCGGTGTAGCCGGACTTTCGGAAGCTGACTCTGTTATTTTAATTCAGGCTGCCTTGGTCACTTCCGCACTTGCCACATTGTTACAACTGTTTCCATTTATCAAGACCCGGTATCTTACAATCGGATCCGGCCTTCCGGTCATCATGGGCATCAGCTTTGCCTATGTTCCGAGTATGCAGTCCATTGCCGAAGAGTATGATGTCGCCACCATTTTAGGTGCTATGATCGCAGGTGGTATCGTGGCTGTTTTTGTGGGACTTTTTATCCGGAAGATCCGCAAATTTTTCCCGCCTCTGATCACTGGAACCGTTGTATTTACAATTGGACTTTCTCTGTATCCGACTGCCATTAACTATATGGCCGGAGGGGTAGGCAGCGAAGATTATGGTTCCTGGCAAAATTGGCTGGTCGCTATTTTGACATTGACTATTGTAACGGTATTGAATCATTTTGGAAAAGGAATCTGGAAACTGGCATCCATTCTGATCGGTATCATCGGTGGATATATCATCGCACTGTTCTTCGGAATGGTAGACTTTTCTCCTATCCATGATGCTGCCCTCTTCCAGGTGCCAAGCCCGCTTCATTTCGGAATTCGCTTCGAACCTTCCGCCTGTGTCGCAATCGGTCTTCTGTTTGCAATCAACTCCATTCAGGCAATCGGCGACTTTTCCGCCACAACCAGCGGAGGAATGAATCGTATGCCAACAGATCAGGAACTGCAGGGAGGAATCGTAGGATATGGAATCTCCAATATTCTATTTTCTCTTCTCGGCGGACTCCCGACTGCTACATACAGCCAGAACGTGGGAATCGTTGCAACGACAAAAGTTATCAACCGCTGTGTACTCGGCGGTGCGGCACTGATTCTGTTGATAGCCGGAGTGATCCCGAAATTCTCGTCTCTTTTAACGACAATTCCGTATTGTGTACTCGGCGGTGCCACAGTGTCTGTTTTCGCATCCATCGCCATGACCGGAATGAAACTGATCACATCACAAAATATGACGTTTCGCAATACTTCCATCGTGGGACTTGCGGCAGCACTGGGAATGGGAATCTCACAGGCAAGTGATTCTCTTGCCAGCTTCCCGGACTGGTTTGTGATGATCTTCGGCAAATCACCAGTTGTAGTGGCTACATTGCTTGCAGTACTCCTCAACATTGTACTGCCCAAAGACAAAGAAGATGCAAACTGATTTGTACATTTGACAGTCTTTCTTACATAACAAAAATGTTCCCATCAGAAAATCCCGATGGGAACATTTTTGCTTTTACAGCTCCCAGAATGCAATCTTGGCATCCAAAGCTTCTATTTTTATTTCATAATCCTGCGGATAATACCTTGTAGAAAACACAGTCTCTCCATCATTGACAAACACTTCTACAGAAGAAACATCTGCAAGAATCCGGACGTTTCTGACTTCACTTACTTCCCGGAATCTAAGACTTCTTCCCGCGGATACGGACGTCTTATCCTGGCTTGTAAACTTCATCTCAAATCTTCCGTTTACATATTCCAGAACCAGTTCTTTTGCCAGTACTGCGCGGAAGTGATTTCCTGTGATATTCTGCACCTCTGCCTCAAAGACTTTTGTACCTTTCTTCTCCAGAACAGAGACTGCTCTTTCTTCTCCTCTGCGCAGTGCTTCCAGTTCTTTTACCGGCTGCTGAAGCACTTTTTTATCTTTGACATGCACTTCTCTTGGAAATGTAAAGCAGTGCTGCCATCCATCTTCCAGCGTCAGGTTTGTGTATTCCTCACAATCCGGCATTCCCATCCAACTGATGTGGATCCGGCGTCCATCCTCACTTTCAAAACTCTGCGGTGCATAATAATCAAATCCATAGTCCCAGAGTTCATAGTCAGAAAGCACATACTCGGAAAGGATATCCCCCTCTACCAGAAAATATCCGGACTGGTACACATTTCGTGCATCCCACACGCCGCCTTCCAGCCCCTGCACGGAAGTCGATAAAATCTTTCTGCCTTCTGTTTCAAAATAGTCTGGGCACTCCCACATATATCCAAATCGCTCTGCTGTCTTTACATCGCTTTTGTAGATCCAGTTCAGCTGATCCTCAGACTCAAAAATCAGCACTTTTCCTTCATCTTTCTGCGTTCTGGCTCCCTGCACCATGTAATACATGCCGTTTTCTTTCCAGACTTTCGGATCACGTACATGGCAGGTCAGATCCTGCGGATAATCACTGTTTCTCATCAGTTCTCTTTTTCTGCCAAAATGCTCTCCGTCCTCGCTGACCACCAGAACTGTGTTTGCCTCCCGGCCGGTTCGGATATAGTCAAATTCTCCGTCCTCAAGCTTCACATTTCCGGTATAATACAGGTACATCTTTCCGTCTTCAATAAACGCTGATCCCGAATACACGCCATGGCAGTCAAACGGCTGATCCGGATACAGGCTGACACCCTCGTATTTCCATTCGATCATATCCCGGCTTGTATAGTGTCCCCACATCTTCAGACCACCCGTTGCATTAAATGGCGAATATTGAAAAAATGCGTAGTAGATTCCTTTGAACTGACACAGTCCGTTGGGATCATTGAGCCATCCTGTCGGCGGCATCAGATGCAGCTTCTGGCGGAAACGGTCTTTGCCGTCTGCACACGCTTCTGCCGACTTTGTTAAACCTTCCAGATCTCTTGTCAATGCATTCATATCTCTATCTCCTCGTATTTTTTATGAAGTACCATCATTTTTTCTCCACAGCTGACATGATCTGCAGAAACCTTTTCCACATCATAGTCATCTGCATTGGTAAGAATCATCATCGTTGTTGTCTCGTATCCCTCTTTTCGGATCGCATCCAGATCCATCTTAAGAAGTACATCTCCCGCATGAACATAATCTCCGTCTGCCACACACTTTGTAAATCCTCTGCCTTCCATCTTTACGGTATCAATTCCTGCATGGATCAAAAGTTCTCCACCGGATGGTGTGGTCATACAAACTGCATGCCCCGTATCATAAATACTTAGAATCGTACCGTCACAAGGGGCTACAAGCTCCGCTGCTTCCGGCTCTACAGCAACGGTTGTTCCCAGGATCTCCTCCGCAAATGTGGCATCGGAAATCTCAGATGTCGGAACAACTTTTCCAGAAACAGGACTTCCCAGCGTCTCCTCTGTGACAGTCTCTGCCTGTGAAACCGAAAGCTCTTCTGCCGGAATCACTGCTTCTGCCTGCTCTTTTATTTCTTCCTTTTTATCTTTATAAAGGATAAAGGATACCGCAAAGGCAACTCCGACTGCGATCGCCATCTCGACCAGATACTGTACCGGCTGATTCAGGCACAGAAGGATACCAAAAATACCTGTCACTCCGGTTCCTTTTGCTCCAAGGTGTACGATTGATGCATAGAGTGCACCGCATCCTCCACCGATACATCCTGCGATGAACGGCTTGAAAAATCTTAAGTTCACTCCAAAGATCGCCGGCTCTGTAATTCCCATAAATGCACTTAAAGATGATGGAAGTGCCAGCGCTTTGATCTTCTTATCTTTTGATTTTACTGCAACTGCAAGTGCTGCTGCTCCCTGTGCCACGTTTGCCGCACTTGCCAGAGGAAGCCAGTAAGTCACTCCATACTGTGCAAGCTGTCCCAGGTCAATCGCTGCATACATCTGATGGATTCCTGTCACTACGGTCGGTGCATACAGACCTCCCATTACGAGACTTCCCAATCCCAGAGGAAGTATCAGAAGCCACTGGATACAGTTCAGGATCGCATTCTCCGCCCATACAAAGACCGGACCGATAGCTGCCAGTGTCAGATACCCTGTCACAAATACACTTACCAGAGGTGTTACGAACAGATCCAGTACCTCCGGAACAACCTTGTGCAGCTTTTTCTCAATCACAGACATCAGCCATACGGCAATGATAATCGGAATGATATGTCCCTGATATCCAACCATATCAATCTGATAGAGTCCAAAGAATACCGACTGCGTTGCTTTCACACCTTCTGTCGCCACAGTATACGCATTCTGCAGCGCCGGGTTAATTGTGATCATTCCGATTACAGCTCCCAGGTATGGATTCGCACCAAACGCTTTTGCAGCTGAAAAAGCAATCAGAATCTGTAAAAAGGTATACGCTGTATTACTGAACAGATTCGCAAATACATACAGTGAACTGGTCGTGTCAATATGAATAAAATTGTTCGTATTCATAAAATCAAGAGAGTTCATGATTCCCATCAAAAATCCACTTGCCACAATGGCAGGAATGATCGGAACAAAAATATCTCCCAGAAGCTTGATTGCCCGCATAAACCAGTTCTGCTTCTGTACCGCTGCCTCTTTTGCTTCTGCCTTGGAGCTTGCTGTCACTCCTGCAATCTCAATAAACTGATCAAACACCTTGTTGACCGTACCTGTCCCCAGAATGATCTGAAGCTGTCCTGATGCCTCAAACACTCCTTTGACTCCATCTACATTCTCCAGCGCACCTTTGTCTGCCTTCTTGTTATCTGCAATAACCAGGCGCAGTCTGGTCGCACAATGTGCCGCTGAAATGATGTTCTTGCTCCCACCAACATGATTCAAAATTTCCTGTGCGGTTTTTTTGTAATCCATACCTTCATCCCTTTCTTTTTTCTTTGCAAGACTCACGTTTCATGTAATCGATTTCATATCTTGTAAGATTATAATAGTGAAAAAAATGCCATTTGTAAAGATGGCATTTTTACTAATTTATATTTTATTTTTTTTGTATATTTTGCCAGATTTCTGTTTTACAGCAGTTCATATCCAAGCTTAATCTCTGTCGTGAGTGTCTTTCCTGATTCTACCATATCCAGCAGCAATCTGGCGCCTTTTACACCACTTGTCTGGTACCCGAAATGCACGGTTCTGATTCCGCCCGTAACCGCTTTCAGAAACTGATTGTCCCCAAATCCTGTCACCTGAATACTCCTTTGAGGCGAAAGCTGTGCAATTGCTTCGATCACTCCTGCAGCAATGGTATCTGTGGCGCAAGATATGATATCGATATCACTCTCTAATCTCAAAAGATCACATGCCTGCTCATATCCGGACTCCATTGTGAAGCTTGCCCGGCGCAGACATCCTTCCTCCAGCTCTCTGCCAACTGCTCTCAGACCATCCCGGAAGCCGTCTTCTCTGGCTGCACCTGCCGCCTTATCCTCTCTTGTCACACCGATATAAGCAATACGTCCGGACATTTCTTTTCCGATCTGTTCTGCCAGTTCTTTTGCAGCCCCATAATCATCATGGTAAATACAGCTGACCTCGTTTGTCTGCTGTCCGATTACTACGATCGGCACTCTGCACTTTTTCAGTTTTTCCTTGTGCGCACTGGAAAGGACTGTTCCTACCAGAATGATTCCGTCCACCGGATAAGATTCAAACAAATCCATGTATTCCAGCTCTTTGGACGGATCGTTATCTGTGATGGTCAGAAGCATCTGATAGGCTCTTTCTGAAAGTACCTGACCAATTCCCTCTGTAATCCTGCTGATCGACTCTGAATTGATCTTTGGAACAATCACTCCGACCAGGCACGCTCGTTTGGTGCGAAGCGTTCTCGCCTGTACAGACGGGCGGTATCCTGTTTCTTCGATCACTGCCCGGATCCTCTCCTTCTTTTCTTCACTTACGTATCCCCCGTTCATATATCTCGACACTGCTGCACTGGATACCTGCGCAAGCTTTGCAATTTCCTTTATCGTCATAAGTTCTGCTCCTGTGGATTTTCTTTTGACTTTATTATAGAAGTCTCCTCTTCTGTTGTAAAGTAGAAGAACGCTAAAAAGCAGGGACATATCGCCTGTTACGCAATATGTCCCTGCCCTTTTTATCCACGATTCTTAAAATTCAATCGTTTCTGTCTGCTGCTCGATATTATGCCGTCTTGCATATCCAGTCAGAATCATAGTCAGTGCACCGTCTCCTGTCACATTGCATGCGGTACCAAAGCTGTCCTGCAATGCAAAGATTGTCAGCATCAGTGCTGTTCCTGTGGCATCAAATCCAAGAACTCCCGTGATAAGCCCAAGAGAAGCCATCACCGTTCCGCCTGGAACCCCCGGTGCTCCGATTGCAAACACGCCAAGCAGTGCACAAAATAAGATCATGGTTCCGACTGACGGCAGTTTTCCATATAAAATTTGGGAGACTGTCATCACAAAAAATACTTCTGTCAGGACGGAACCGCAAAGATGAATATTCGCAAACAGAGGGATTCCAAAGCTTACCATATCATCCCTCAGTACCGGCTCCGACTTTCTGGCACATTTTAAAGCCACTGCAAGCGTTGCAGCAGAGGACATCGTTCCCACTGCAGTAATGTATGCCGGACCATAATGCTTTACAACTTTCCACGGATTGTTTCCGGAGTAAATTCCACCCACTGTATATAAAACAGTCATCCAGATAAAATGTCCTATCATTACGATCAGCACAACCTTGAGAAATACCGGCAGCTGTTTTGTAATCGTTCCTTCGTATGCCAGAGACCAGAATGTAAGTGCGATAAAGACCGGAAGGATCGGAATGACAATCTTGGATACGATCATCAGTACGATCTGTTGAAATTCATCTAATAGCCGGATCACTGTCTCTGCTCTTGTCCATGTTGCCGCAAGCCCGATCAGAATGGAAAATGCAAGGGCACTCATCACGGACATGATCTGCGGAATTTCCAGCTGAAATACAATTTCCGGAAGTTCTTTCAGCCCATCTACTTCCGAAACAATTGACAAATGCGGAATCAGTCCATATCCTGCTGCCATTGATCCCAGCGCCGCTAAAACGGAGGATACATAAGCAAGAAGAACAGCCACTCCTAATATCCTTGACGCATTTTTCCCGAGCTTCGTGATCGATGGCGCAATAAACCCGATCACAATCAGCGGTACACAGAAATTAATCAGTTCTCCTAATACAAACTTGATCGTGACGATCACATTCATGACCGCTTCATTTGAAATCAGCCCCAGCACAATTCCGATGATCACTCCCAAAAGAAGCTGAAACGGCAGACTTTTTAAAATCTTTTTCATCGTTTTCATCCTTTCCCTCATTCTTTATAATTCCTACTTTTTCAGTATGTTTTAAGTATACTATAAATCTGATAGAATTACTATATTTTTTCTAATTTTATGTGGGAAAAAATTTTTTAGAAGTCTTTTCGTATCGATTTGAAGGTGTTACACTATAAATAATAATCTCCATAAATTCACAGCCTTGTTTTTCTGGGACGTCTGATCTAAGGAAAAGATGCCAAAAAAGTCCGTTATGTCCAAAATATGGAACAGACGATCCAGGAGCTTTCATGTGATGTGAAAGAACTGCAATTTTACTTTTTTCCAAAAACTCCATGCCGCAGCTCAAAATGCATCTTGCAAACTCCCCGTCTCTTCGTGCTGCCTACACCGGTCAGTATGCAGAGATCTTTTCATCAGAACCCTCCAAAGGGGCGCTCTGACGCATCTGGCCCAATCACTTGGTATTGCAAAATCTGAGATTGCCTGCATCGGGGACTGAGAAAATGATCTGAGTATGTTTGAGGCTTCCGAAATGAAGTTTGCCATGGGCAATGCCGTTGAGATTCTGAAAAAAGAAGCCGATCATATGCTTCCGGACTGCGATCATAACGGTGTGACTGAAGGGGCTGCGTTATTGGAAATGATGACTACTTAAACCATCCTTTCTTTTTAAAAATCCAGATTTCCACTGCAATAAGAAGCAGACACACAACACAGATGATCCCGTACCCTCCCGGTGCAGTCAGTTCGGGCATATGTGCAAAATTCATTCCGTACCATCCTGCAATCAGCGTCAACGGCATAAAAAGCGTTGTAACAATCGTCAGCACTTTCATAATTTCATTCTGCCGGATATCGATCTGCGTCTGATGCATTTCTCTAAGCTGCATGGAATACTCTTGGAGTGTCTGCACCATGTCATACAATCGTCCTGCCTTCTCACAGAAAAGCCCAAAAAGCAATGCTTCCTGTTCTGTTTGATGTCTCGCTGCATTTTGCTGAAGAGTTTCCCCCATATCCGATAACTGTTCATAATACGCACTCAGCACAGAAAGTTCCTTTCTGGATAACAGGATTTTTCTGTCAAAATCTTCCATATTTCCCTCCAGCAGTTCCTCTTCCAGATGGGAAAGCTTTTCTTCATAATCCTGCAGAAACAGCATGTCATCTTTGATAAGATACTCCATCCAGTCAAACAAAAGCAACAATGGCGAAGTACGCTCTTCATCCTGATATTCCCGGACTTTTTTCATCTCTATTTTGATATGATCCTGATTTTCAATAAAGATCAGCTGTTCCTCTGCAATACAGTACCCAAACGTGATCTTATCTCCTGTCAGCTTTGTTTTTCTTGGAATCGCAAATGTTCCTGTGACTGCCTGACGCAGACATTCTGCCTTACAGAAATGCACTCTGTTCAACGCAATTTCACCAAAATTTCTTTTAAAAATATGCGGATACTCCGCCTGAAATTTTTCCGGTGTCAGAATTCGCAATTTGTTTATACTCTTTTGCACAATCTCATCCTTTCTATTACAGCCTGTCCGGATATCTGCAGTTACTCTGCCTCATCCAATATTTTTTGTATGGTGTTTTTTACCAGTGTAAATGCCACCGGATTCTTTCCGCTGTTGATCACAATATCTGCCATACATCTCGTCGGCTCTACATATAAATAATGCATCGGTTTTACTGTTGTCAGATACTGCTCCACAACACCTTCCATATCACGTCCCCTCTCCTTGACATCGCGGATGATCCGACGCAGGATTCGTTCATCCGCATCTGCCTCCACATAAACCTTGATGTCCAACAAATCTCTCAGACGCTCATCTGCCAGAACAAGAATCCCTTCCAGAAGAATTACTTTTTTCGGTTCCACCCTCACAACCTGATCCGATCTTGTATGCTGTGTATAATCGTATACCGGACAATCTACTGCCTTTCCTGCTTTCAGGTCCATCAACTGCCGGATCAAAAGCTCTGTCTCCATTGCATCCGGATGATCATAATTTGTCTTTCTTCGCTCTTCTAACGGGATGTCACTCTGATCCCTGTAATAATTGTCATGATATAAAACTGCTACATCCTCTTTAAATTCTTTCTTTAATTTTCTCGTAAATGTAGATTTTCCTGAACCGGTTCCACCTGCAATTCCTATGATAATCGTTTTCATATTTTCTCTCCATGTATCCGTTTTTCTTTTTACTATACCATATTTTCTTTCAGGAGAGTTACTCTATTTTGCAAACTCTTTTATCTCTGCTTCTGTTCTTGCAAACTGACCGACTGCTTTTTCTATTTTTCCTCCATGCCTATAATACTTTGCTTCCGTTTGCGGTTAATTTAAACCTGGCTCCCAGTACTTCTGCCGCTTTCCTACACATCATCATCCTGCCGAGAAAAATTTCAAAATATTCATACATTGTACAAATCTCCTCGTCAATCTGTAAATTCAATGCGATCAGATGCTTCTGTGCATTCACTTTTACAGCCGCATTTGTCACTGCATAATTCACACGGTCGTGCTTATCAAAACTTGCTTTTTCTTTATTTCTTACACGATTTCTCCTGACATCTGTCTTATCCGCAAGAATCAACGCAGCTGATATTGCATCGATGGCCTCCCCTGTAGATTCATCATGATTTCCAATCGCTGACATAACAAGGATTCTGTCTCTCAGCGGCATTTTCAACTTTTCCAAGATTGAACATGCCAGAATTGCCCCATATTCTCCATGATTCTTTCGATTGATCACATTCCCAATGTCATGCATAGCCCCCGCAATCTCTGCAAGTTCAATCTCATGTTCTGTATATCCAAATTTTGACAAAATCATCCCTGCACGTTTTGCAACTATTGCACAATGTTTTTCGGAATGATCGGTATACCCAAGAATTCCGAGATTTTCGTTGCCCTTCTCCAAATACGCTTTTACTTCCTCATTTTGTAATATCTCTTTGTAATTCAATTCTTTCGCCTTCTCCAATTCCATTTTTCCGTCTGAAAATTTTTCTGCTATTTCTGTCTTTTTTCCGCATTTGCATAAGCAGCCTCATAAAAGCACTCCTGGGAATTCAATTTCTGTACATGAAGATTTCGATCCACATAGATTCCTTTTTCCGTCAGACATTTTCCTTTTTCATCATCCTTCATCATCGTTTCAAACATCCAGTCCAGCTGATTTTTTAATCGTTCATCCAGAACCGGGGCAGCCACCTCCACACGACGAAGCGTATTTCGTGTCATAAAATCTGCTGAGGCAATATACACATTCTCTCTTTCTTTCGTTCCAAATCGATAAATTCGAGAATGTTCCAGGAAACGCCCTACAATACTTATCACAGTTATGTTTTCTGTATACCCTTTGACACCTGGAATCAGACAGCAGATTCCTCTGACAATCATTTCAATCTTTACGCCTGCCTGAGACGCTTCGACTAATTTGCTAATGATCACCTTGTCTGTCAAAGAATTGATTTTAATTCCGATGTATCCTTCTTCTCCATTTTTCACATGTTGAATTTCTTCTTCTATCATATCCAACACTTTATTCTGCAAACATTTTGGTGCTACTAATAAAAGATGGGTTTCTTCCACTGTTTCTCCTCTTAACAGTGCTGCAAACACTTCAGCAGCCTCTTTTCCGATTTCTTGATTTCCTGTAATCAATGACAGATCCGTATACAGCGCAGATGTTTTTTCATTATAATTTCCAGTTCCGATCTGTGTCACATAGGACACTCCTTGCTCTGTTTTTCTGGAAATCAGGCATAATTTTGAATGTACTTTATACCCGTTTAATCCATAAATCACACGACAGCCGGCCTCCTCCAATTTTCTGGAATATTCAATATTATTTTCTTCATCAAAGCGGGCGCGAAGTTCTACCAGTACAACAACTTCTTTTCCATTTTCTGCGGCTTCCACCAGTGCATCTACAATCTGGCTTTTATTTGCCAAACGGTACAACGTCATTTTAATCGATACAACCGACTTATCCTCCGCTGCTTCATATAGCAGATTGATAAAGGATTTCATACTTTCAAACGGATAAGATAAAAGCACATCTTTTTCCAGAATCTGCGGAATCAAAGATTCCTTATCATTCAACTGAGGGGTTGGCCTTGGGGTTCGTCTTGGATAAAACAACTCCCCTGCATTTGTATTTTTCAGATAGCTCTGAATAGCAAAGACAAATGACAGATCCAATGGGACTTCCGACCTAAATACATGTTCCTTTTCCACGTGGATCGTTTTGCATAACGCATGCATCATTTTTTTATTCAGAGTTCCGGTAAATTCCATCCTGACCGGGTTCATCCGCTTTCTCTCTTTGATTAAATTTTCCATCGCATCTCTGTAATCCAGATCCTCGTCATAAATCATCTCTGTGTCAATATCTGCATTTCTTGTGACACGAATCAAAGATTTTTCTTTCACACTATAATTTTTAAAGAATTTCGGAAGAAATTGCAGAATTAATTCTTCTGCAAGCAGAAAGGTTCCCTTTCGAGTTGGAATATCGATCAATCTGCGGAACACATTGTTGCTGCATGGAATGATTGCAGTTCTCGTCTTCCCACCCTTCGACTCCAAAAGAGCAACAGCATAGATATCCTTATTCTTTAAAAAAGGAAAGGGCTGCTGTTTGCTTACGATATTCGCTGATAAGTAGGGTGCAATTTCCCTGTCAAAATATTCCTCCAAAATTTTTCCTTCTTCTGCAGACAGCTTATTAAAATTGATCAAACGAATTCCTTTCGGCTCCAGTTCCCCCATCAATTGTTCATAAATAACCGTCTTTTTCTCCTCTAGCTCTCGTGTTGCCCTTATAATTGCTTTCACTTGCTCTTCACTTGTCATATTGGTTTTATTCTCACGAACAACTTCTGATACATCCATTTGATCCATCAACGTTCCTACTCGAACTCGATAGAATTCGTCTAAATTTGACTGGTATATCGATACAAAAGTCAACCTCTCTGCAAGTGGGACTTTCGGATTTCCCGCCTCATTCAATACTCTCTCATTAAACTTCAACCAGGATAATTCCCGATTCATCATATATGGACTTTTCTTTATTTTTTTCTCTGCTTCTTTCATCTAAACAGTTCCTTTCTATGTTTTTTACTCGCTTTTCTTCTACAAACGGCGGATAGCATCCGTTGCCAACACGGATCTTTCACATTCTTCCGGCAACAAAGTAACCTGCCAGCATAACGGACTTCCCTTCATATGCTCTGCAGCATAACTCAATCCATTGGTTCTTTCATCCAAATAAGGTCTGTCTATCTGATTTGGATCTCCCAATAAAATTATTTTTGTTTCTTTTCCGGCACGCGTAATAATTCCCTTAATCTGTGCCGGTGTCATATTTTGCGCTTCGTCTATGATCAAATATGTTTTCATAATGGATCTTCCTCTGATAAAGGTCAGAGCCTCTGTCTGGATGATTCCTCTGTCAAAAATTTCCTGTATTTTATCATTCAATTCCTGCTCATTTGAATATCGCTCACGATCACTGGAATCTACCAATTGTTCCAGATTATCCATAATCGGACGCATCAAAGGAGAAATCTTTTCCTGCTCATCACCTGGAAGAAATCCAATGTCAGAATCAAATAAAGCATTCGGACGACAGATCAGGATCCTCCGATATTCTCCAGATGGATTGTTTAACAATTTTTCCAGTCCCACTGCCAGTGAATAAAAAGTTTTGCTCGTCCCTGCCATTCCTTTTACAATGACAAGCGGAGCTTTCTCTGCAGACTGCATCAATGCTTCCTGTAAAAAATACTGTCCTACATTCCTTGGACTAACTCCATATGGAGCAGCTTTTCTATAATCAAGCTTTCGGATCATCCCTTTCTCAACCCGCCCCAACTGAGTCTTTTTCGGAGACTGATCCGCTTTTAACGCAATAAATTCGTTTTCAAACAATTCCGGGCAAGTGTGATTCCCGCTCATATCACAGCAATATACACATTCTACCGGAACTCCCTTTTTCTTAAAATCTTTAAACAATTCTTCTGGTACAAACACCTCTCTCCTCCCCAAATACTGCTCCTCATGTACCGCAACCTGCTCTGTCCCAAAGTCCTCTGCCTGAATTCCAAGCAACTGTGCTTTGATACGCAAAAGAATATCTTTTGTCACCAGAATCACCTGTTCTTTCAGATCATTTGACAGCCCTACACAAACTTTCAGAATGCGATTATCAGATTTATGTTCCGGAAGATCCGGAGGCAATTCAACGTTCCGGTAATTTTTTTCTACACGCAGAGTCCCTCCCCATTCCATACGCACCCCTTCCAGCAAATTTCCTTTTTCTCTGTGTGCGTCCAAAATCCGAATCACTTTGCGTACATTGGCACCTTTTTCTCCCTCTTCTTTTTTCATGTTATCCAACTCTTCTAACACTGTCATCGGAAGTACCACTGTATTTTCCTCAAAACATTCGACCGCATAGGGTGCCTGAATCAGCACATTTGTATCAAGTACATATGTTTTTTTCATAAAAGACCTCTTCACATCTTTGTTTTTATTCCATCGCACAAACAATCTGCGCAATGTTCTTTTACAGATTACCTCTGCCTCGTATAATCCAATATCACATTTATATAAAATTTGGGTTAAAAGTAAAAAAAGATTTCACTTTTTATGTCTTCAAAAGTGAAATCTGAATACTTCGGCTATCCTTTTTTATTTATTCTTCTGTTTTCTTTTTCTCTCTATACCCTTTTATCCCCCAAAATAAAATCACAAAACCGCTCATTATCAACATACATACTAATTGGTCTTTTGTCTTCTCCGACATAGGGGCATTGTCTATCAGTACCCGCATTCAAATCATAAATGTCTCCGACTTCACTGGCCGGTCCCCTCCCAGAACAATTTCAACTGGAAGTTGAAAGCTTGCTCTCATTGCAAAACTCTGCATGGATGCCATATAAGCATCCTCTTTCCTCATTCTTCTATTTCTAATTCTTTCACAAAATTTTAACTCCACTTTTTCGATTTGTACAGCAGTAATCGCTTTACATCAATAAATCGGTATTGTTATCGACGTTGAATCAGCGAATATTCGAACCGGCTGGTCAAATAATAGTTTTGAAACAACTCAATCGGTACTTCCCGATCTTTCTGAATCCCATACGTAATACCATCAGAATATAGCAGCGGCGTATCTTCTTCTACATTCAAAAATCGGGAGATATTTCCGTATGCAGAGACAGCTTTTAATTTCAAAGAAGTCGTGGTAATCTGAATATGATATTGCTCCTCCAAAACCTGATACAGGGAATTTTGTTCAAAATCATATGTTTCAATCTCTCTGAATAATTGATAAGGCAACACTGTGCTCGTCAGACATAATGGCGATCCGTCCGCAAAATAAATTCGCTCCATAAAAAAAACCGGATCTGCTTTTTTTAATCCGAGTTGTTCTGCCTCTTCCTTCGTACAAACACGAAGTCCGAATGACAATAATTTACGAGATGGTGTCATCCCCTGTCGGATGATTTCTTCCGTATAGCTTGAAATCGAAGTCAATTCCTGAAGTTTTACTTTTTCTTTCACACATGCTCTTTTTCCCTGCATTTTTTCAACATATCCTTGATGATACAGCTCATCAATCGCACGTCGGACTGTTACACGACTTACACCATAACATTCGATTAAATCAGATTCACTGGGAAGCTCTGCTCCTGGAGCAAGTTGGCCTGATTCTATCTGTGCAATCAGTTCTGCTTCTATCTGTGCATATTTTGGTGTTTTTTTCATACAAATTCCTCCTGCCTTGTATCATCATTATACTCCAAAAAGTACAGCTTTTCAAACCACTTATTATAACAAGTTAACAAATTTTCTCCTGATTTTTTGTGGATTTTATGAATTGTATTTTTCATTACTTTAACTTATTATAACAAGTAGAAAGGAGATGTAGTAACATGAAGAATCATATATTAGGTACCTTATATGGAATGGCAATCGGCGATGCGATGGGAATGCCTCCAGAATTGTGGAGTCGAAAACGTTGCCTGGAATATTACGGTAAAATCACAGATTTTTTAGACGGCTGTCCGGAAAATATCATTTCTTATCAATACAAAGCAGGTCAGTTTACTGATGATACAAGCCAGGCATTGACTATTTTAGACAGCCTAATAGAAACAGATTTTATTCCGAATAGTCAAAACATTGCCACACACATTTTAGAATGGGCCGAAAAGGAACATGCTTTTGAAAATAATATTTTAGGTCCAACATCAAAAGTTGCTTTGAAACTCTTCCAGGAAGGAAAAAGCGCCAAGGAATTCTCAGATGAATCCGTATCCAATGGGGCTGCAATGCGGATTGCACCAATTGGGACATTATTTTCCACAACACAAAAAGAAGAGCTATGCCGCTATGTTGCAGCAGTATCCAGTGTAACACATACAAGTGATATTACGCTAGCTGGTGCTTCTATGATCGCGATGGCAGTTGCCTCTGCGCTGGAATACCATGACCGCGAAAAAATGATCGAAGATGCACTTTCTGTAGAAGAATACGCAATGAATCTTGGCGCTTCTACTCCAAGTCCGTCTCTGGGCGCAAGAACAAAACTTGGTATCCTTCTGGCACAAACTTACGCAAATGATGAAACTGCGTTTTTAGAAAATATCTACAATGTCATCGGAGCAGGTGTAAATACTTCGGAATCTGTTCCCGCTGCTTTAGCAATTGCTTATTACAGCTTTGATGTTCGAAAATGCGCGTTACTCTGTGCAAACTTAGGTGGCGATACTGATACGATTGGGGCAATGGCTGCTGCCATTTGCGGTGCAGCTCAGGGACTCTCCGAAATTCCTGAAAAAGATATTGCTTTGATCCAAAAGTCAAATCAGATTGATTTTACAAAATATGCAGATGCAATCATCAAAAAAAGGGGGCAAATCAAATGGGAAAAGGATGTATCGTAATCGGTGCAGCTATGCTAGATATCGTGATGGAAATTGATCGAATTCCAAAATCCGGAACGGATGTCTATGCCAAAGGACAATCCATGATGGTTGGCGGCTGCGCATATAACGTAGCAGACATTTTAAAACATTTCGGTGTAAACTACACATTGTTTGCACCAATCGGAACTGGAATGTATGCAGATTTCATTCGCAAAGAACTAAAAAAGGCCGGACACGAAAGCCCTGTCCACTGCGAAAATTCTGATAACGGATACTGTCTCTGTATGGTAGAAGCAGACGGCGAACGCACATTCTTAACTGTCCCCGGAATCGAATGTCATTTTCAAGAGGAATGGTTTTCTTCCCTTGCTGTAGATTCTTATGACTCTGTTTATGTGAGTGGATATGAATTAGAAGGAGACGGCGGTGATGCCATTTTAAATTTTCTGGAGTCCAATCAAGAATTGACCGTTTATTATGCCCCAGGCCCACGAATCACTTATATTGATCCAAAAAAATTGAAACGTCTGTATGCACTTCATCCAGTCATGCATCTGAATGAATTAGAAGCTTTAACTTCTACAAATACCGACGATATCACTCAGGCAGCAGAAATTCTTTCGAAATCAACTGGAAACACTGTGTTAATCACATTGGGGAAACAAGGGGTACACCTTTTTGAAAATGGAACTCACGCCTTAGTTTCTTCCAAACAGGCAACTGTTGTCGATACGATTGGTGCTGGTGATTCCCACATCGGTTCTGTCATTGCCATGCGAACAATGGGGCACTCTTTTCTGGAAGCAATCTCCACGGCAAATCGGATTGCCGCGAAAGTAGTCAGTGTCAAAGGTCCTATCATTACAACAGAAGAATTTGAAAATGCAAAACAAGATGAAACTTAAAAACCATTCTTAGAAAGGAAACAAATCATGAGTAAAGTAAAAGACTTTTTTAAAGGCTGGAGCAAATTTGAATTATGCTGGCTGGTTTTATCAACCGTTATTATGATTGTACTAAGCATCATCTGGGGCGATAATACACTAGCTCTGATCAGTGGAATCACCGGAATTCTAGGAGTTGTTCTCGCCGCAAAAGGAAAAGTAAGCACTTATTTCTTTGCAACGATCAATGTCGCTATTTACGCTTATCTAACATTTAATAATCACTTATATGGGGAATTCATGTTAAATGCCTTTTACTACATTCCGATGAACTTTATCGGTTTCTATCTTTGGTCGAGGCATAAAGATGAAAAGAGCGGTGAAGTAGAGGGGAAAGCTCTGACGCCAAAACAAATCGTAATTCTTTTGGCTGCCACAGCCGTGATTGTTATCATTTACTGGCAAATTCTGACTCATCTTGGCGGACAACTTGCCTTGATCGATGCCATGTCAACCGTCTTTTCTGTCATTGCCTTGATTATGCAGGTTGCACGTTACGCAGAACAATGGCTGTTATGGATTATTGTAAATATCGTATCCGTCATTATGTGGATTCTCCTGATTGGAAAAGATTCTTCTGCAGTTACCATGGTTGTAATGTGGATTGCTTACTTATTCAACTCCATATATGGATATTACAACTGGAAAAAACTTGCTGCGAAAAACAGCAAACATCATTAACCCCTCTTGTTTTCAGAATTTTTACGAATTTTCCTTCTCCAAAAATACTCCAGTTGCCCAAAAGCAGCCGGAGTATTTTTCAGTCAAACAGACTGTGATTCGATATAAAAATAGTTCAAAATACTGTAACTAGCTTCTTGCAGCTCCATCCACAGATAAAATTTCACCAGTTACATAGCTTGCCATATCACTTGCAAGAAAAAGGAATGCATTTGCAATGTCTTCCGGTTCTCCAACTCTTCCAAGAGGAATCGTTGCGATCAGCGGTTTGATCACAGCTTCCGGAAGTGCCGCAACCATATCTGTTCTTGTAATACCAGGCGCTACTGCATTTACACGGATATTATCACAGCCAAGTTCTCTTGCCAGAGACTTTGTCAATCCATTTACAGCAAATTTCGATGCAGGATATCCACATCCGGATGGTTGCCCATAAATACTCACCATAGAGCTTGTATTCAAGATTACGCCTCCGCCCTGCTCTTTCATAATCTTTGCCGCTGCCTGAGAACAATTGAATACTGCTGTAACATTCAGATCCACAATTTTCTGGAATTCTTCTGGCTGATAATTATAAAACGATGTGCTCTGAGAGATTCCTGCATTATTTACAAGAATATCAACAGCTCCAAATTCTTCTTTTACCTGATTTATCATCGCTGTTACCTGTGCTGTATCTTTCAAACTTGGATATTTTCCACTTATCTTCGCATCTGGATATAACTCTTTCAACTGCTCCAATGCTTGATCAACCGTTTCCTGACGTGACCCCCATAGAGAAACAGCCGCACCGTTTTCAATAAATTTCTTTACAACTGCAAAACCAATTCCACGAGTCCCTCCCGTAACAATTGCTACTTTATTTTTTAACATCATAAACATCCTTTCTCTTTAATATAGAAATAGTAATTATTATTGTTTTATGTTACTATTCTTTTTTGGTTCTGTCAATAATATCAAGAGATTTTCTGTGTGTAATCAAAAGAAATATCAACAAATATCCTCGTTTTTTTCATAAATCGCTTTTCATATGCAGATGCTGCAGTATCAAGGATCCACTGGAGGTCCTTCATCCCCCATTCTCTCCTTCTGCAAATACCATAACGGACAATATTGATAAAATCACCTTTTATAAGACACCGTAAAAATAATTTGCACCTGAAAAAGCGGTTGTATGAATAATCCGGGGTGAAATCCATCACCTGTCCGGCGTATGGAAATCAATATTCCGCTTTTTTGCATTTGCGACCGCCGGAGAGCGCAAAATGCAACCCGATTATCTTGCATTTAACAGTATGTCATTCAGCAATGGGGCTAATCGTGATACTGAACTACAAGTTATTGTATATCAATACTGGAATGCTGATGAAGTGGTAGCGGAAATCGAAGCTATAATGGTATCGTAATTTAAGACACTTTCCGAGACATTTTATAATGAATCTGAT
>ERZ1027100.86-NODE-86-length-66632-cov-38.873935_pt1 | contig 66632 bp, 65 predicted proteins | sample MGYA00519407_ERZ1027100 | MGnify/ENA primary metagenome ERZ1027100 (study PRJEB26926, sample SAMN06164645) | human gut metagenome | biome: ENVO:00009003; feature: ENVO:2100002; material: ENVO:00002003 | host: Homo sapiens | place: USA | collected 2012 ... | reverse complement strand
CATGGAATCGAGGTGTCTTTCTTTTATGCAAAATCACGAACTTGCTCATTTATAGATTACAATTAAAAATGAGGAAAAAGTAAGAAAAGAAAATGAAATTAGATTAATGCGTCCAGTTTTAAGCGGGAAAATAGAAATTCTTGAACGTAGAGATATAAAAAAATTAAAAAATGGAAGAGGCGCTATATTAAATATCGCTGGGGAACAGGCTGGAAATGGAGAAAGATATGACAATTCTTCTTTTGAAGAATATTTTAAGCAGAAAAAAAATTCAAGTGTCAAGGTTATACGGTATAGGCTTGTTAACTTATCTAATTACAGTGCCAATAATGTATCGGTAAAAGTGAATGAGAGAGAGGGATTTCCCCCTTTTTCGCTTTTACCTATGGATGAAGCAGTAGCATTTTTTATTATAAGTCTAAGTAGTTGCGAAAACGAGAAACACACAGAGTTGCGATTAGAGTTTGTATTTGAAGATGAACTAGGGGAAAAGAGATATAAACAAAAGGATATGTTGAGATTTTACAAAGATAAAAATGGAAAAATTTATAATGAATGCGGAATAATGGCGATGACGCATCCGGAAGAGATTAGTAATAAATAGATAAACAAATACTCAGGCATCCTTCGGGGTGCTTTTTCTTATGCCGTGGTCAGTTGGGACAAGCAGGTTCGATCCCTGCACACGGCTTTGTATCTGATTGGTACAAAACGCAGATATCCGCAGATCTGCAAAACAAACAAGTAGATAATACGTCTATATTTAGTGTAATCAGCGTACCCGAGTGCGGATAGGGTAAAGGATGTCAATAAAAGGCATCCTACGGGTGTATAGTTCAGTTGGTAGAGCAATGGTCTCCAAAACCAGATGTCATCGGTTCGATTCCGGTTGCACTCGTTGTGGACTACTGCAAGTTCCTCATTGTGTTAGAGAATCCAGTAAAGTTGCCAAGTTACGTATTTTTGCAGTAGTTCTAAAAATTTTAATAACCTCTGAGAAAAGTATTGACATATGGTTAACCATATGATATTATATACTTGTAAGGAGGTGAGATGCAGATGAGCAAGAAACGAAAGAAAAAGAAAAACTCCATAGATTGGATTGAAGTGCTGGTTCAAACAATCGTAGGAGTTGTTTCTGGAGTGATAGCCGGAGTTATTACATGGCTTATCACAAAATAGTAAGATACAGGAGAGGCGGAAAAGCCTCTCTTGTATAAATAATATAGCACATAGGCTCATCTGTGTAAAGTTATGAGAATAGAAGTGATAGTAGCAATTGTTGTGGCTGTGACAGCAGGATTGATAGCAGGAAAATTATATCGTAAGTGGAGGGATGAACATGCCGGTAGGTAGCCCAAAACCTCAAACGATTGCATCGGAGAAGTATCAAAAGAAAGCAGGATGGATGACAAAGGGTTTCAAGATAAAGCGAGAGTTAGCGGATGAATTTGCAGAAGCATGTGAAACCGCAGGAGTCAGTCAGGCTTCAAAGATCAGCGAACTTATGAAAGGATTCATAGAGGAAGTGAATAGTGAGAAATAGTAGAGAGCATCTGGTGAAAGCCAGGTGCTTTTCTGCGTCCTGAGCAAAGACGATAAAAGGCTTTGGGCAAAAGCCTACAGTGTGCGACATCGCACAAATATAGCAGGATAGAGCAGTGGAAGCTCGTCAGTCTCCTTAGCTGAAGGTCGGAGGTTCGATTCCTTCTCCTGCAATTGAGGTGATTATATGACAGAACATGAGATTGCATTTGTAAAGAAATGTATAAGAGAAAATATCCACAGATTCTATACATGGGGCAAGTGGAAAGCATTGAGAGAACAGGTGCTAAAGCTTGATAAATATGAATGCCAGTTATGTAAGAAACGTGGAAACTATACAAAGGCAACGACGGTTCATCACGTGAATTATGTAAAGAAGCATCCAGACAGAGCATTGGAAATCTGGTACAGCTTCAGAGGTGAGAAGCGGAGAAACCTAATCAGCCTGTGTCATGATTGTCATGAAGAAGTTCATGGATATCGAAAGCCAAAGAAAAAAGAACCGCTGACAGAAGAAAGATGGTAAAGAAAAATAAAATTGTCAGGATACCCCCGGTCGAAAAAAATCGGGTTTTAATATGCCCCGTAGAGACCGGTGGGTGCTCCCGACAAAAGAGATTTCTCGTGCGCGCGTGACGGAGGGGGTGGTGTAAGGGCGAGAAAAACAAGAAAAGAATTATTGCGAGTGGAAATTAAAGAGGACCTTCTTGATCAGCTGGCCCGGAATGGAACCACCGGAAAATATTACATTGATCTGGTCGATAAATATATGGACTTCTGGGACCTGGAGAATGAACTGATCGCAGATATCAAAAAGAGAGGTGCTATCGTTGAATATAATAATGGCGGAGGGCAAAAAGGACAAAAGAAAAATGACTCGATAGATCAGAGAATTAAGGTCAATGCTCAAATGCTTAAAATACTGGACAGTCTAGGAATTAAGCCGGTTGGCGATGATTCGGGAGATGATGAAGATGAGCTGTAACATACATCCATATATTCAGGAATGGATTGATATAGTTGAGAAAAAAACATATGCAGTATGCGAAGAGCAGGAGCTGCTTGTTGCGCATGTAAAATGGTGTTTTGAGCATGAAGATATTTATATAGATTGTGATCAGCTGGAGAAATATATCGGGATGTCAAAATACTTCCCGTTTGAAGAAATATTTCCCTGGCAGAAGTTTGTGATCGGACTTCACGATTGCACATATTGGAGAGAATCCGGGCTTCCAAGATGGCCGGATTTATTCTGTATGTTGGGGAGAGGAGCGGGAAAAGATGGTACAATTGCGCTCGAATCAGTGTGTTTAATGTCCCCACATAATGGGATCAGAGAGTACGATGTAGATATCTGCGCCAATAATGAGGACCAGGCAATGCGGCCAGTTCATGACGTGATAAACGCATTTGAACGACCGTCTGTGATAAAGAAATTAAAGAAATTCTTCCGATGGACGAAAGAACAGGTTTTATGCTTGAAAACAAAGTCTATTATGAAGGGAAGAACAAACAGTCCGAAAGGAAAAGACGGACTTCGTTCTGGAATCTGTATCTTTAATGAGATCCATCAATATGAAGACTATAAGAATATAAACGTCTTTACGACAGGACTTGGTAAGAAGAAACATCCAAGACGTTCTTACTACACGACAAATGGTGATGTGCGGGAAGGACCGCTGGATGATCTGCTGGAAACTTCCGAACAGATATTACGAGGTGGCGAACCGGATAATGGGTTATTACCATTTATCTGTAAACTGAATAAAAAGGAAGATGTGGATAAGGAAGAAAACTGGCCAATGGCAAATCCATCGTTGCCGTATCTGCCAAGTCTTATGGAAGAGATCAGGAAAGAATACAGAGAATGGAAGAAAAATCCGAGAAGACTTCCGGCATTTATGACAAAACGAATGAATATTCCGGAAAACGCGGAAGAAATGAGTGTAACGGAGTGGGACAATATCAAAGCGACCAACGTCTTACTGCCGGATCTGGAAAGATGGAGCTGTGTATGTGGAATTGACTATACAAAATTAACAGATTGGGCTTCCGTAGATCTTCATTTCCGAGATGGAGATGAACGGTTTGACATCAGCCATTCATGGATGTGCCTAAATTCGAAAGATATTCCGAGGATCAAGGCTCCATGGAAAGAATGGGCGGATTCCGGAAGACTGACGCTTGTAGATGACGTGGAAATACATCCGTCATTGCTTACAAATTATATACAGGAAGCAAAACGCACCTACAATATCAAAGCTTTAGCCTTGGATGATTTCCGTTTTGCATTAATCGGAAAATATCTGCAGGAAATAGGATTTGATATGAAAGTGAATAAGAATCTGAAGCTGATCCGGCCATCAGACATTATGAAAGTGGCACCTCTGATCGATAGCTGCTTTGTAAATCAATGGTTGCGCTGGGGAGATGCTCCAGAATTAAGGTGGGCCACCAATAATGCAAAACTAATCAGGCATGGAAGAAAACCAGGAAAAGAGGATGATGCCGATATGGGAAATTATGTATATGGAAAAATAGAAGGAAAAAGCAGAAAAACAGACCCATTTATGGCATTTGTAGCGGCGATGACTGTGGAAAACGTGCTGCCGCAGAAACGGGCAAAACCAACACCGAAAATACAGGTTTACAGTTATTAAGGGGGTGAACGTAGGAAATTAAGTATTAAAGACTGGTTGATCAAAAAACTTGGAGGCAGCAGTACCACAAGGATCACAGTGGATGACATTATGAAAGATAAAGACGTACAGAGTGCTATGTACGAAGTATATCTGAGAGAGCTGGCTTTCTGGACTTGTGTCAATAAAATTGCAAATGCCATCAGCAAATGCGAATTTAAAACGTATATCAAGAAGAAAGAGGTAAAAGGACAGGAGTATTATCTTTGGAATTACGAACCAAATCAGAACCAGAATGCAACATCATTCATGAATAAGCTGATTGGCAAGCTGTACCGGAACAATGAATGCCTTGTGGTAGAAGTAAACAATCACATTTATGTAGCAGACAGTTACAGCAAAGAGGTGCTGGCATTGAAGGAGTACAGATTCAGCGGGATCACATTTGACGGTTACGAATTGTCTGAAACACGGGAAATGTCGGAAGTCATGTTTTTCGAATTAAACTCAGAAAATATGAGGAATCTCACAAATGGGATGTATGAAACGTATTCAAAATTACTGATATATGCGCAGGATGCCTATAAAAAATCAAGAGAAAAAAAAGGAATCCTGAATATTGGAGCAATTGCACAGGAAAGTGAGAATTTCGATGAAACATTCCAGGAGTTGATGAGCACGCATTTTAAGAACTTCTTTGAAAGCGACAGTGCGGTGTTGCCATTGTTTGACGGATACGAATATCAGGATATTTCAGAAAGCGGAAAGACGTATTCTACAGAGTCAACACGAGATATCAAGTCTCTAGCTGATGACATCTTTGAATTTACAGCAAGAGCATTTTCTTTCCCACCGAGTCTGGCCAAAGGAGATGTACAGGATACAGGGAAAGCGATTGATGAACTTCTGACCTTTGTGATAGATCCGCTCATTAAGATGCTGCAGCAGGAGATCAACAGAAAGAGAAACGGATACACAGGATTTAAAGCTGGAAATTATGTGAAGATAGAGACTCTGGCAGTCAAGCATATTGATATTTTTGATATTGCAACTCCAGTAGACAAGCTGATCTCAAGCGGAGCATTTACGATCAATGATATTTTGGAAGTGCTCGGAAAACCGAGAATTGAAGAAGACTGGGCAAACCAGCACTTTATGACGAAAAATTATAGTAAGATTCAAGACCTGCTTGCAGGATTGACGGAGGTGGAAAGTGGGTGAGGCCATTGATTGATGAAAGTATTAGATAAACAGGAAAATTTAAGAAAATGGAGGGCTTTTATGGCAAGCGTAGAACAATTTGTGCAGAATATGATAAACATGTGTAATGACAATTCATATGGCTATCGTCTCGGAGGATGGGGACCAAAGGATTACGATTGTGCAAGCTCCATCATAACAGCATTGCGAAATGCTGGATTTGATACCGGGTCAGCTACATATACAGGAAATATGGCCGCAGAGCTTTGTGCTAGAGGATGGACAAGACTGCCAGTTGGAACCACATTGAACAGAGGAGATATTCTTCTAAATGAAGTGAATCATGTGGCATTATATGTAGGTAATAACCAGCTGGCTGAATTTTCTTCTGATTACGATGGAGTTTCAGGAGACAGCAGCGGAAGAGAAGCGAGTGTGCACGGGTATTATAATTTCCCGTGGGATTGTATTTTAAGATATTCAGGTAAAGATGAAAGGAGAACAACAGTTATGCAGTGTTTTATTCATGTAGGTAATGAAGGTGGAATGAGTTATTTTGATGGAATGGTTATCCGTCCGTTGGCAACACAGAAAGAAATGGATGTAATCCAGGATGTGTACAGAGCAAACAACGGGAAAGATATGCCATCGTTTCAGTGGACTTCTGATCAGTTTAACGACTTTAAAAATGCAACAACAAGGAAATAGCATTTGATCAAAAATGGGAATCATACTAACTCAATATTTTGTTAGGAGATTCCCATTTTATAACGGCTGGAAAGAGGTGAGACAAGGAAAAACATAACAAACTGGAGAATGCAGCCTGTTCAGGCAGAGAACAAAACACTTCTGTACATTTATGATGATGTGACAGAATATGGAGAATTTGACTGGAACGCATGGGAATATAAGGACTCGGAGACTTCTGCAAAATATTTTGCAGAGAAACTGAGTGAAATTCCAGAAGGACAGACAATTGAGCTGCATATCAACTCAAATGGCGGATCTGTAAAAGAGGGCGTTGCTATTTACAATTTACTGAAGCAAAAACAAAACCAGAAAGTCGGGATTGTGGATGGCGTAGCACACAGTGTTGCGTTTTTGATTCTACAGGCGTGTGACACAAGAAAAATGTGCTTAGGTACAACGGCACTGATACACAATATGTGGATGTATTGCTCGGGCAATGCAACACAACTGAGAAAATATGCCGATGATCTGGATGACATGATGGAAGCAAACCGGCAAGTTTTTCTGGAAAGGGCGAAGATTGAGGAAAGTGAGTTGATTGAGTTAATGGAAAATGAGACTTACCTCACTCCGGAAAAGGCGCTGGAATATGGACTCATTGATGAGATTATGGGAAAGACAGCAGAACCGGTCAATACAGAAGAGATTCTGGAGAAGCTGTCCGATATGCAAAGACAGTTAAATAGTCAGGAGAGCTTCCGGCAGCAGATTGCAGCAATGCAGAAACCACAGGAAGACAAGAAACCAAGAAAAAACAATGTATTAAATCTTTTTAGAGGAGGCATGATTTAAGGAAAAATTTAGATGTATTAGAAATGGAAAAAACAGCAATCGTACAGAGGATGAATGAGGCAATCACAGCCGGAGATGCAGAGCAGTTCCAGGCAGCGTTTGTGGAGCTGTGCGATAAGATTCAGGAAAGTGTCATAGAACAGGCACGGGGAATCGTAGAAGAAGCAGATCAGAGAATTCTGTCTGAGCGCGGCGTAAGACAGCTGACATCCAAAGAAAAAGAATATTATCAGAAACTGGCAGAAGCCATGAAAGCACCGAATCCGAAACAGGCAGTAGAAAATCTGGATGTGGTAATGCCATATACCGTAATTGACAAAGTATTCGAAGATTTGAAAACAGATCATCCGCTGTTGTCCAAAATCCAGTTTACATCTGTAACAGGGTTGACACGAATGATGATGAATACGAATGGATATCAGAAAGCAGCATGGGGAAAACTTTGCGCAGAGATCATCCAGGAGCTGACATCCGGATTTAAAGAGGTAGATGTGACACTGAGTAAACTGTCAGCATTTCTTCCGGTGTGCAAAGCAATGTTGGATCTGGGACCGGAATGGTTGGATAATTATGTGAGACAGGTCCTGTATGAAGCACTTGCAAATGGATTGGAAGACGGCATCATTAATGGAACTGGAAAAGACATGCCAATCGGTATGACAAAACAGGTAGGAGACTCTGTTACGATCAAGGGTGGAGTATATCCGGATAAAAAAGCAGTAAAGGTTACAAAGTTTAATGATGTGCAGCTTGGAAAACTGGCTGCTGTTCTGGCAATCAATGAAAAAGGACAGGCAAGAACCGTAGACACATTGATTCTGGTGGTAAATCCGTCAGATTATTTCAGCAAAGTCCTTCCGGCAACACAGAGACCAGCGCCGGGCGGTGGATATGTAAGTACACTGCCATTCCCGATCGATGTGATCCAGTCTCCGGCGGTAGGAGTCGGAAAGGCTGTATTTGGTATGGCGAAGCTTTACTTCATGGGATCTGGAATCGAAAACAACGGAAGAATCCTGTATTCAGATGATTACAGATTCCTGGAAGATGAAAGGGTTTACCTGATCAAAACGTATGGTCATGGATTTGCAGTAGATGATAATGCCTTCATGCTTTTGGATATCAGTGATCTGCAGCCAGCACATTATGAAGTGGAAGTTGTTCCAAGTGTAGAAAATGTGGAAAATGCAAATCTTGCAGATTTCAAGGTAGGGGGACATACACTGACACCGGAGTTCGCAGAAGGAACATTAACATACACTTTGACAACAACGGACGCATCAAACACGGTGCAGGCGGTAATCGCAGACAGCACTGCAGAACTGGAATTGACCTACAATGATAAACCGATTGCAAACGGCAGCAGAGTTACATGGGCTTCCGGCGCAGGAAATGTAGTAAAAGCAAAAGTGACAGATGGAAAGACAACCAAGACATATCAGGTGACTGTAACAAAGAATGAGGCATAATCATGAGCGATCTGTTAGAAGATGTGAAGAATTTTCTGGATATTACATGGGATATGGATATCAGGGAGCGTAAAAAACTCTCTGGTATCGTAGAGAGAGGAAAAGCGTACCTTGAGGGCAAAATAGGATTTTGTGATTTTGAAAGCGAAACACAAGAAAAAGAGCTACTCTTAAATTACTGCATGTATGCAAGAGCCGGTCAGGTAGATGAGTTTATTCAAAATTATAAATCAGAAATCATATCACTGCAGATGCGCAGTTTCCGAAGAAAAGCGGGTGGATGCAATGCCGAGACGTAAGGATACAAAGTTTATCACATTTAACGATGGATCACTGGATATCTGCAGCGTAAAAGGGCGGAAGATTGTAGAGACCAGGCAAGCTGGAATTCGATTCGGATTTCGTACAGTTGGAATCAAACGGTTCTATGAGGCAAAGGTATTATCCAATCAGATTGACGAAGTAGTTGCAATTCTGCCGGTAGAAGACATTTCTACGATGGACATCTGCATAATCGGAGAAAAGCAGTACAAGATCATACAGATCCAGAATAAATACGATGCAACGCCACCTTGTTTACTGATTTCTCTAGAAAGAGTAGTAACGACTTATGAGGATGTGAGAAACCATGCCGAAAATTAATATTGATCAGTTAGCAATTGAAGTAATGCAGGAGTTAGATGCGTATCGTGAGGATGTACAGGAAGCAGTGGAAAAAGCAGTGAAAGAGACGGCGAAGCAGACAGCTGCGGAATTACGTTTCATATCACCGGAAGGAGATACCGGTGAATATGCAAAGCACTGGAGCTATAAACGAGACAAAAGTTTGAGTGGAAGGCACCGCTATGATATGGTGGTATATTCCAAAAAGCCGGAATACCGGATTACACATTTGCTGGAAAAAGGACACGCAAAGAGGAATGGTGGAAGAGTGGACGGGATCCCGCATATCAAAATTGCAGAAAAGCACGCAAAGGAAATTTTACAGGAAAGGATAGAACGATATTTATGACAAAGGAGAGGATAGAAGCAATTCTGGATATACTGGAAATTGAATATCGGTATCATCATTTCGAAGAACGTGAGGCGGTGAATCCTCCTTTTATTTGCTGGTTGATTCCGGAAACGAGAAATTTTTCCGCAGATGGGAAGGTATATTTTAAATCAGACAAAGTTGATATTGAACTGTACACAGATGAAAAGGACTTTGAACTGGAGGAACGTGTAGAAGCGGCACTTGATGCAGCAGATCTCTTCTGGCAGAAAAGTGAACAGTATATTAAATCAGAAAATATGTATGAAGTATTATATGAAGTGGAGGGCTAAGTAAGGAAAGAAAGACAGGCAACAAAAAAGGATAAAGTCAAATTCAATATCCATAATGCGCATGTTGCGCTTTTGCAGGAAAGTGATACGGGAGAAATTACATTTGATACACCGTTTGCGGTACCTGGCTCCGTATCGCTTTCACTGGAAGCACAGGGAGAACTGACACCGTTTTATGCGGATGGAATCAAGTATTATGTTTCTTCTTCCAATAGCGGATATGAGGGAGACTGGGAAATGGCGCTGATCACGGATGAGTTCCGGGAAAAGATTTTAAGTGAATACATTGACAAGAACAAAGTCATGCTGGAGGAAGCGACTGCAAAAGTAAAACGGTTTGCGCTGGGATTTGAAATTGACGGCGATGTGAGGGGAACACGGTTCTGGTTCTATTGCTGTACCTCTACACGTCCTACAACAGAATCCAGCACAACAGAGGACGCGATTGAACCTACAACTGACACTGTCACAGTTTCTGCATCCGCTGTACAGCTTGGAACAGCTAAGAAAATGGCAGTTCGGGCAAAGACAACAGCAGATACAACAGATGACTTATACGAAAAATGGTTTGATAAGGTGTACATTCCAGATCAGGAAGTTGCAGCATAAAAGGAGAACAGGATGAGAAAGACGATCACAATCAATGGAACAGAATATAAATTCAAAAGTTCTGCCGCAATTCCCCGAATTTATCGACTGAAATTTGGGAGAGATATTTTTGTAGATATGCAGAAAATTGAAAAGCAGATCAAGATTCAGGAAAAACTCAAAGACGAGATGCAGAAAAAATGCGAAAAAGAAGGTACAGAATTTGATGAAAGTAAGTTTGAAAGCGGAATCCCGATCGAATCACTGGAAATGTTTGAAAACATTGCCTATTTGATGCATAAACATGGCGATTCTAACCAGCCGGACGATATCAACGAGTGGTTGGATCAGTTCGAGACATTTGATATCTATGAGATTCTGCCGGAAATCATGGAAATGTGGAAATCAGAAAATAAACAGATGTCAGTTCCAAAAAAAAGAGAGGGAAATAGATCGTGAGGTCAATACCGCATTGTTTATGCTTCGATGTGCACAATGCGGTATTTCTATTTCTGATTTAGACCTGTTAAGCATTGGAATGATTAACGATATGTTTATCGAAATGAAGAATGATGAGTATGATTATCCGAAAATTGCAACACAGGCGGATATTGATGCACTGTAAAGGAGGGATGTAAGGGCAGGGAGCAGAATAAAAGGAATTACCATAGAGATTGGTGGCGATACTTCCAAGTTGGAAAATGCACTGTCCGGTGTTGACAAAAAACTATACGGTGTAGAACAGTCATTAAAAGATGTCAATAAATTGCTGAAGCTGGATCCCACGAATACAGAATTGCTGAATCAGAAGCAGAAGTTGCTGCAGCAGTCGATCAGTGAAACGAAAAACAGGCTGGAAACTTTAAAACAGGCAAGCGAACAGGCAGCAAAAACCGCCGGAAATTATGATGCTTGGAAAGAGGCGTATACTCCGATTCAAGAGGAGATTGTAAAGACCAACGAAAAAATGGACAAGCTCAAAAAGAGCATGAAGTCTATGGAAGAAAGTGGTCAGATTGATACGGAAGAGTACAAAAAACTGCAGACAGAGGTAGACCAATCGTCTGATAAACTGAAAGAACTGAAAGCACAGAAAAAGCAAGTAGATGATGAATTTGGACAGCCGATCAGTCCAGAAGGATTCGATTCTCTTCAAAGAGAGATTGTTGAGACAGAACAAAAACTGAAATCACTAAAAGAGACTACAGGAAGTGCAAGTGCGAATCTTGCAAAAGTATCTGCGGTATCCGGAGAGTTTGGAAATAAGGTCAAAGGAGTCGGACAATCCTTGCTGCCAGTAACGGGGGCACTGACCGGTGTAGGGGCTGCATCCACTGTTATGGCAAATAATTTTAACGATGCAATGAGTCAGGCGGCGGGAGCACTTGATAAGCCCATGTCTGAAATGGAAGATCTAAGACAGCTTGCAATCCAGACCGGACAGGATACAGTCTTTTCTGCAACTGATGCAGGAAATGCGATCACAGAACTGGCAAAAGGTGGTTTGACAGAAGCCGACATTAAAGCAGGGGCATTAAAAACTACAATGGACCTTGCGGCATCTTCCGGGATGGATCTTGGAGAGGCAGCAAATGTTGTTGTACAGGCAATGGGAGCGTTTGGTCTATCTGCGAATGAGTCTGCAGAAGCGGCAAACGCTTTGGCCGGGGCAGCAGCTGCATCTTCTACGGATGTAGAACCTCTCACACAGGCACTGGCACAGTGTTCTGCTGGAGCAAAAAACGCTGGATGGTCTATACAGGAAACAACAGCGGTTTTGGCTCGTTTTGCAGATGCCGGAATCGAGGGAAGCGATGCCGGAACATCTTTAAAAACCATGCTCAAGAGGCTGGCGGCACCAACAGACAGCGCTGCAACAATGATTGAACAGCTTGGAATACAGACAAGAGATTCCAATGGGGATCTCCTTGGAGCTTCAGAGATTGCTGAGGAGTTGCAGAATAAACTTGGAGGTTTGGATTCGGCATCCAGAGATGCGGCGTTATCGACAATCTTCGGATCCGATGCAATGCGAGCTGCTACTGTGATGATGGATAGCGGGACTGAAGGGATTCAGAAATATATCAATGCGGCAAATGATCAGGAAGCAGCACAAAGGCTGGCAAATTCTCAGATGAGTGATGGATCAAGAGCAATCGAGGAATTAAAAGGATCTCTGGAAACTGCAGCGATTCAGATTGGAGATACGCTGGCACCAATTGTCCAGAAGGTAGCAGAACTTATTACCGCACTTGTCAATAAATTTTCAGCACTACCGGAAGGCGTGCAACAGGTGATTGTAGTAGTCGGAATTCTGGTTGCAGCATTAGGACCACTACTGATGATAATCGGCCAGATATCACTCGGGATATCTGCGGTAGCAGGTACGCTGTCGAAATTATCCGGAATTGGAGGAGTGGTGACAAATCTGATTGGTGGAATTAAAACGGCAGTAACGGGGTTACTTGGAATAATAACGGCACATCCTGTAATTGCGGCTATAACGGCAATCATAGTGATATTGGTTGCTTTATACAATAAATGCGAATGGTTCCGAGATGGTGTGAACGGGATTTTAAAGGCAATCAAAGATGGATTTTTTGCAGCATGGGACGGAATTGTAGAATTTTTTACAGAAACGATTCCCAATGCATGGAATGAGATGTTATCGTCATTGCTTGCCAATCCAACGATAAGAACAATCGTAACAACCATTACAGATTATTTTACGAAATTAAAAGAGAATTTAAATGGGATCTGGAACGGAATTAAGCAACTTGCACAAAATGCATGGGAATTCATCAAAAACGCTACACTTGCACCAGTACTATTGATGATTGATCTGGTGACTGGAGATTTTGAAAAATTAAAATCGGATCTGGAGAATATTTTAAATAATATCAAAAATGCAGTTGCGAATATTTGGGATTCCATCAAGGAGATTACATCAAATATTTGGAATGAAATTAAAAATGTGGTATCCACATTGGTATCTCTGGTAAAAGAAACTGCGATCAGTGGGTTTGAAGCATTACGAGATGGAATTAAAAATGCAATCCGGGAACTTCCGAAAATTGTAAGTGATATTTTCGAAAAAATTGGATCCACAATTTCCGGGTGGATCGATAATGCCTGGGAATGGGGAGCGGATTTTATCAATGGATTGAAAGAAGGGATATTATCCGGAGTCCGCGGGATTGTGGATGCAGTGAAAGGAATCGGAGATAAGATTCGATCCTTTTTACACTTTTCAAGACCGGATGAAGGACCTTTGAGAGATTATGAAACATGGATGCCGGATTTTATCGATGGAATGGTAAAAGGAATCAATGAGAATGTGTACAAGGTTTCCAATGCGGTAAAAAGAGTTGCCAAGACGATGAGTGAGAGCATGTACGGAGGAACTCCGGCTCTGGCAAGTGCTACACAGACTAACATTGTTTTGAACAATAATGTCGGTGTGCAAATTGGAAATCAAAAGCTTGATTCTTATATTGTAGAAACAGCCAAAAAAGGATTTACATCGCAAGTATATAATGCAAAGAGAGGAAGGGGGAGGCGATAAATGTATGAGATTATCAGAAACGGACGGACGAATACGGAAATGGGAATACTTGTAAGAGAGAGACCGTCGATCCCTTCGGCAGAATACAACTACACAGAGGTAAAAATACCAGGAAGAGATGGGAGCATATTCAAAGAAGATGGAACTGTGAGCGACATTACAATCACAGTTCCTTTTACATTTGCAGAAAATCCTCAAAGATGGCAGGAACGATTTCGGACTGCGAGAAGATGGCTTATGAGAAAAGATGATACAGAACTGATTTTAAGCGATGAACTGGAGTATTTCTATCACGTAAAACATACTAAGATCAATGCAGCAGAACGGCAAGTAAAAGAGGTCGGAGAGTTTGATGTAGAATTTACGTGTGAGGGATACCGATATCGAACAGATGGAAAAGCAGAATATACACCGGAAGAGGTGTTTTACAATCCATATGACAGATCAAGACCAGTCTATTTGATCACAGGTGAAGGTGAGTGCATCCTGCAGGTAAACGGAAGTCAAATGAAAGCGAATGTTGGCCAGAATCTGGTGATTGATACAGACAGGCTGATGGCATACAGAAAAGATGGAAAATTGATGAACACATCTGTGTATGGAGATTATGCAGAACTACATCTTTTACCGGGAGAGAATACCGTGTATATCTCAAGAGGATTTGTTCTGAAAGTGATTCCGAACTGGAGGTGCTTATAAGGATAGAACTTTATAAACCAGAAAATACGGATTATGAACATAACGGTGATATGCCATTACTTCCGGAGAGCGCTTCTGTAAAAGCAATACTAAACGGAAGTTGGAAAGCTGAGATGAAACATCCAATTGATGAAGATGGACGATGGAGATGGATTGAAGAAGATGCTGTGGTAAAGTTGGATTCATTCAATGGGAAACAGCTGTTTCGAATAAAAAGGAAAGTAAAATCAGATGATGGGATTCTTGCAGAACTGGAACCGATTTTTATGGATGCGATTGATGATTGTTTTCTGTTGGATATACGTCCAACGGAAAAAAACGGGCAGCAGGCACTGGACATCATGACCGCACCAAATAAAAAGTACAGTGGAAAATCTAATATCAAAATAATATCAACAGCATATTACCAGACAAAGAACCTGATCGAAGCAATCTGCGGAGAAGAGGAGAACTCCTTCCTGAACAGATGGGGCGGTGAGGTTCTTTTTGATAATTATACGATCACCGTCAATGACCGAGTTGGAATCGATCATGGGGTGCAGATTTTATACGGGAAAAACATTGCGGAAAACGGGCTGCAGGAAGAGATTGATACCAGCGAGGTCATTACAAGGATTGTACCAAAGGCATATAACGGATACATGATAGAGGGGAATGAACCATGGGTGGACTCACCACTGCTTGATAAATATCCAACAATAAAATACGGAGTGATCACATTTGAAGATGTGAAGATGAAGGCCGATGCTGCGGAAGATGACGAAGAGAACGGAATCGTGATCTGCAATACACAGGAAGAACTGAACAATGCGTTAAAAGAAAAATGCGAGGAACAGTTTGAAGCTGGAATTGACAAGCCGAAGGTTACGATATCCGCTGATATGGTTATGCTGCATGATACGGAATTGTACGCGGATATCCGGGAACTGGAAGAAGTTTCTATCGGAGACACGGTACATTGTCGTCACAGCAAACTGGATATTGTAACAGATGCACGTGTCATAGAACTGGAATGGGATTGCATCAATGAAGAGGTTGCATCTGTTGTGTTGGGAGACTTTCAATATAATTTCATTGCGGATGTATCAAGTATGTCAAATCGGATAGAAAGTGCAATCCGACCGGATGGCACTGTGATAGGAGCACAGGTCAACGGCATCATAAACGGAGTGAAAGCACAGTTTCGGGCACAGTCCGACATCGCACAAAAACAGAAAGTACGCGCTGTTTTATTTGAAGATTTGAATCCGGAGTCGGAAACGTTTGGAGCAATGTGCCTTGGTACAATGGGGTTCGAGATTGCCAGTAAAAGAACTGCAGATGGAAGAGACTGGGACTGGTCCACCTTTGGAACAGGACAGGGATTCTTTGCTGATTTTATCACAGCAGGAACAATGCTGGCTGATCGGATCAGAGGTGGAACATTGGAAATCGGAGGATTTGACAATAATAGTGGCGTTGCAAGGGTGCTGGATGCAAACGGGAAAGAAATAGTCAGACTGGATAAAGATGGAATTTACGCAGAAGGGAAATATATCTGCGATTCTTTGAGCGATAATCGGCGTGTGACAATAAAGGACGGAACAATATTATTTTCAAACAAAAAGGATGAGGGCGTTCTTTGTATGACGTATGTTGGAAATGCACTGTTATTCACCGATGGAAACAAAGAAGACAGCAAAAACTTACTAAGGATCACGAAGGATGCGGTTCTGTTAGATGCGGAAAACGTTGGACCCGGAGTTTATGGAAAGACTGGAACTGCAGTTTTTTCGAATGGGACAAATCTAAGGTTTGAAAAAGGATTTCTTGTGGGCGGAATCACGAAAGAAGGTGATTTCTGATGTCATGGACGATAGGAAACTTTTATCTGACCACAGAGCAGATGCAGGGGAATGCAAGAGAAGTACTAAGTTTTTTTGAACAAAAAGGATGGTCGCTGAATGCTATTGCTGGGATATGCGGCAACATGCAAAGTGAATCGAACATCAATCCCGGAATCTGGCAAAGCCTGCAGGAGGGAAACTATAGTGGAGGTTTTGGACTGGTACAGTGGACACCGGCAACAAATTATACAAATTGGGCAGGTGCGAACGGATATGGAATTACGGATCCAAACGGTCAGCTTACGTGGATAGATTCTGTTACAGTTTCTTTTGGTCAGTGGATTGCAACCGATGCATATCCGCTGTCGTTTGATCAGTTTAAGGTCAGCGGAGAATCACCGGAATATCTGGCATCTGCATTTTTGAAAAACTTTGAACGTGCAGGCGTAGAAGTGGAAGCCGAGAGGCGGCAGCAGGCAAGATATTGGTACAACTACCTGAGTCAATATGCAGGAGGATCTGAAAAAATAGAAGCTGCGGTAAACTGGGCGATTCAAATTGCAAATGATAATAGCCACGGATATGATCAGGCAAATCGATGGGGACCAGATTACGATTGCTCCTCGTTATTGATTCAGGCGTGGGAAAATGCCGGGGTTCCAGTAAAAAGCAATGGGGCAACCTACACCGGTAATATGCGGGAAATATTTTTGAATTGCGGTTTTACGGATGTGACAGGGCAGATAAATCTGGCAACAGGATCCGGTGTACAAAGAGGGGATATCCTTCTGAACATCGTAAACCATACTGCAATGGGAATTGGAAATGGACAGGTTGTGCAGGCCAGCCAAAATGAATTTGGCGGAACAACCGGCGGCCAGACTGGTGATCAGACAGGAGAGGAAATTTGGACAACCGGATACTATAACTATCCGTGGGACTGTGTGCTGCGATACAAAAGCGGTGAAGGTGTGTTGCCGGGAGATATTTACCTCGTTAGGTGGATACCGGGATAAGAAAGAAGGTGTGATATGGAAACAACGACAACTTTATACATTGACGTGAGAAACCCAGGAATTATGCAAACAATCTATGCAGTACAGTACGATTCGGGCAGACTTCTGCGCTGTATGATTTCCGGAATGGCAAAGACAATCAGTAAGGCCAGGATTTATTGTAAGAAACCAAGCGGATCAGAAACTTACACAGAAGGAACCGTGATAAGTAATTATTGCGTCCTGTTCAGTTTGACGCCGCAAATGGTTGCAGAAGTGGGAAATACGGAATGCCAGCTACATTTGATTGATGGTAGCAATGCTGTCACATCATTCAAAGTGAAGATGGAGGTCAGAGAAAACTTAGTGGCTGTATCCGAAATACAGTCAACTAATGAATATCAGGCGCTCGTAGATATACTGAATCGTTTGGAGAAGTATGATCCGATTGAAATTACAACGATGGAAATTGATTCTCTACAGTCAGGGACCATAGAAAGTGGAAGCATTGCTTTAAACGTGCAAAAAATTTATGCCTCTGTAGGACAGATGAATGCAGGATTTGAAACCGATGGTCTTCCGGAAAATGCGATTGTGATGATAAGTACCGGTAACCCGGATGATGCAGATAATGCCAAGGTTTATAGAAAGGGCGCAACTGGATATGAGTACATGGTAGATTTATCCGGTGCAACAGGGGCTAAAGGAGAGAAAGGGGATCCTGGTCCAAGAGGAGAAAAAGGGATTCAGGGGGATCCAGGGAAAGATGGAACGGGTGTTACTATACTGGGTTCCTATAAAACAGAAGAGGAATTGAACAGAGAACATCCAACAGGAAATGTGGGCGAATCCTATCTGGTAGATGGAAATCTATATGTATGGGACAACGTATCTGGCCAGTGGAAAAATGTAGGACGTATTCAGGGTCCGGAAGGACCTGCAGGAAAAGCAGCAACAATACGGATCGGAACTACTACGACCGGGGAGGCCGGAACAGAGGCGTCTGTTGAAAATTCGGGTACAGAAACAGAGGCGGTATTTGATTTCGAAATTCCGCGGGGTGATTCTGGAGAAGTAAAAGGGATAGAAGATATTCCGAATTCGGATATCGATTCGCTTGGAGGAGGCGCATAAGAATGATAATTGCTGTATTTGATGAATGCTCCAGGCGTGTGGATATCGATGGGAAATTGATGCAATGGGATCGTGGACAAACGTTACAAATATGCGGAATGAAGATTGAAGAAAAACAGATACAGGTACATTTTACGAACCGGTGCACGGAAAATGCCTTGATTGTGATTGGAACAGTGGAAGATGGGGACATTTTCGTAAAAATCCCAAACGAATTGCTAAGAAAAAGTGGAATCATTAATGCGTATGTATATCAGACGATGCAGGAAGAAGGAAAAACAACATTTGAAGTACGGCTTGGAGTAAAAGCAAGAAAAAAACCACAGGATTACGAAGCGCCAGAAGATAAATACGCATTGGAGCAGATATTAGAGCAACTAAATAAAAAAGGAGACAGGCTGTATCTGGAGGAAAACCGGATGCAGCTTTTTTCTGAAGAGAATCTACTCAGTGAAGTGGAACTGGAGGCAGGCGCCGGAAACGAGATCATCACAGAAGATGAGATTAATGGATTGTTTTAAAGAAAAGGAGAGAGAAGAACATGGCAAAATTTTTAGATTTAACAGGACTTGTAACATTTAAAACAAAGATACAGGAATGGGTGAACACTCGTCTAAACAGTGAAGTTGCAATCAAAGTCGTAAAGGTGAACGGACAGGCATTAAGCCCAGATGGAAGTAAGGCGGTTAATGTGGATCTGTCCACCTATGCGATCAAAACAGAAGTAACAAATGAAATCGCACAGGCTGTAAGCGGAATCAAGGGCTTTGATGCACAGGTTGTATCATCCTTGCCGCAGACCGGAGAAAAAGGAATCCTGTATCTGGTGGCAAACAGCGGATCCGGTCAGAATATCTACGATGAGTATTTATGGGTAAACGGAAAATATGAAAAACTGGGAACTCGTGAGATCGATTTGACTGCGTACGCGAAGAAAACAGAGCTCCCGACAAAAACAAGCCAGCTGACAAACGACAGCGGATTTCTGACAGGCGTGCCGGCGGAATATGTGACAGAAACAGAACTGAACGGGAAAGGATATCAGACAGGTGCCCAGGTAACACAGGCGATTACAAACGCCACAAGAGATATGGCAACTAATACAGGCGTAGAAGAAAAGTTGGAAGGTTATGCTTTGAAAACAGAGATTCCTACTGTAGAAAGCATTTCAAACTCAGAGATTGATTCATTGTTTACCGCGTAAAGCGTAAAGGAGTGTGATAGAAGGAAATATTTGAGTTGGACAGGATTGCAGCATTTTTATGGAAAATACATTGAAAGTCCATTTAAAACTGTGAATGAGCAGTTGAAGAATGTTAAGAGCAATATGGGAAACTTAGACAGCCTCACAACAATATCGAAAGAGAATTTAGTGTATGCAATAAATGAAATAAAGAGTGCACTATCATCCTTTGTAGAGAAAAAAGATATTGTGGATAATTTGACGTCACAGGCAGGTGATGCACCACTGAGTGCAAATATGGGCCGAGAGTTAAGCGAAGACATGAGTGTAGAGACGGAATGGAAGACTTATAACGAAAATAACTGGGAACTAAAATATCGGAAAAGCGGATACAAACGGTATCAGGTAAGAATGATTTATACAGACACAAATGGATCGCACGATAACAAAGACAGAGTAATTATGGTTGGATGCCCATTTACTCCAGATGGAGACCAAAGGTTAGTGATGTTAATGAATGTTGCACAGCAAATTGTAGGAACGGGAAATATACAATTCAAAACAAATAGAAACGTTACATTGTCTGCAGAAGAATATAACAGTCCTGTTACGTATGAGTGTTATGGAGAGGTAATCGTGAAATAGGGAGTAGAAAAATGACAGATACAGTTGTAGTAGCAATTATATCTTTGCTAGGTACTTTTGTTGGAAGTTTCGGAGGGACGCAACTTGTAAAATACCGGATAGAGCAGCTCGAAAAGAAAGTAGAGAAGCACAACTCTATTGTAGAAAGAACATATATTTTAGAGGAAAAAGTGAAAGTAGCAAATCACAGAATTGAAGATTTGGAAAGGAAAGGTGAGTAATGATGGAACAGATCATGAATTATGTGAAACCGGAACTGATTGTTGTAGCAGTAGTACTGTATTTTATTGGGATGGGATTAAAACAGTCTCAGACAGTAAAGGATAAGTACATCCCACTTATTTTAGGCGGTATTGGCATTGTATTGTGTGCAGTGTGGGTGATTGCATCTTGCCCGATCAGTACCGGACAGGAGATTGCAATGGCGGTATTTACAGCAATCGTACAGGGAATTTTAGTGGCTGGTCTGAGTACATATGTGAATCAGACGATGAAGCAGATGAGTAAGGAAGAATAAAATAGATTGAACCATGCAGAAAAGCATGATATGATAAAAAATAGAACAACCGTGTTACAGGGTGGCTGACCTCTATTCTACATAGAATGGGGGTGGTGCTGATGGACAAAAAACCGTTTGACTTTAAAGATCTTATGGCATTTGGAATGTTCATTCTGGCATTGCTGACATTCGTATTTACGTTTATCAGATAATGTTTTAAGCATAGAAAAAACCACCCTCATAAAACTTTGACCGGTTTTGGGTGGCATTTTCTATGTACACTATTTAATCTGGTCAACCCCGTGTGGGCGGTTGTTCCTTTGAATATAATATACCATTTTTAACGAGATTATTCAAGAAAAAAGTAAAGGTGGATAGTTTGCATGGCAGTATTAAAAGTATCAGATAATTCCGAAATGATTATTTCTTGTAAATGTGGATGCGATGACGGGCTTAGGATCAAAATAGAAAAAGACGAAGAAGATTATTGCTATATGACTTATATAAGCGGAAACTGGTATAAGGAACAGGCGGGATTTGCTAAAAAACTAAAGAAAATTTGGGCGATCATACGGAATAAGGATTTTTATTATTCTGAAATTATACTCGACAAGAAAGAGTGGGAAGAGTATAAAAAGTGGGTCAATGAAAAATGAGAAAATGTTGTTAAGAGAGCTTGGAAACAGGCTCTCTTTTATTGTGCGACGTCGCACAAGGAGGTGAGAACATGAGCGAACAGAACGAATTTGGCAGAGTATCCGTAGAGGAGCTGGAAAAGGTATTTGAGACAGAAGGGCAGGAGGAAGAGAAAGAATGAGTATATGTGGAGGCATTGCCGGTAGGAGAGGGAAGAATCCTGTTGGTATTTTTATCCATAATGGTGCAGACAGCCAGAATGCAACGGCAGCGTATTATCGGAATTATTTACAAAATGCAAACTTGGAAAATGGATTTGCTCATTATTATGTGTGCAGTGATGGGATTTTGCAGGCGGAGGATGATTCTAACTGTGCTTGGCATTGCGGAAATACAAATGGAAACACAAATTACCTGAGTATCGAAGTTTGTCAGAGTACGGGTTACTTGAACACATTTAAAGCAAATGAGGAAAAAGCTTTGCAGTTGGCGGCTGAGAAGTGCAAGCAATACGGAATCGTACCAAACGAAAGCACGATCATGTTGCATCAGGAGGTGTTTGCGACAGCCTGTCCGCACAGATCAGTAGAGATTCACGGTGGTGCTGCGCAGACAAAAGTCTATTTTATTAACCGTATCAAGGAGCTTATGAGCGGAAGCCAAAGCACAACAGCGGATCAGGAAGGAGAAGAAGAGATGAAATGTTTATTTACAGTAGAGGGAAAAGGTGCAGTATTTTATTTCGATGGATATAGAATAATCACATTGGGACATCCGGATGAGCTGAAAATCATTCAACAGATTTATAAGGACAACAACGGGAAAGATATGCCGTGCTACAAATGGAGTCCAAGCGCACCGTGGTATGCGAGGCTGATGGCGGTTCTGAACAGGAAAGAGACTACATCTATTTAATAAAAATCCCCTCGGAGATCGTTCTCTGAGGGGTGAATATTGTATCAATCTTATTTTTATCAAAAAGGTATTACTTATTTAATGTGGATTAGTTGCATCTTGGATGTGCGAAAGAACTGGCCCATATGGAAATGATCTGTGCCATTGTGCACCAGCTGACGAAAAATCTTTCTCCGGAAGAAATTGAGAGATCCGGGTTTGCTCCATACTATGTAGATCATACTCTGGCATTGTGGCCACAGGCTGCAAGCGGAGCACCGTGGACTGCAACCTATTTTCAGTCAAAAGGTGATCCGATTACAGATCTTCATGAAGACCTCGCTGCAGAACAAAAAGCCCGTACGACTTACGATAACATTCTCAGGCTTGTAAAAGATCCGGAAGTCTGTGATCCGATTCGTTTCCTGCGTCAGCGTGAAATCGTGCATTACCAGAGATTCGGTGAAAATCTTCGGATCGTGCAGGAACACCTGGACAGCAAAAACTTCTATGCATTCAATCCTGAGTTTGATAAAAATCCGAATTGCGGATGTAAGCGCTCATAAAAAAGCAGGCGGAGTTATGAGGATAACTCTGCCTGACTTTTTATTCGAAAGGGCATTTACTTTTTTCGGGAAGTTTTGTATAATGAAAAACGGTAGTTGCACGACGGGGTGTGGCTCAGTTTGGTTAGAGTGCACGGCTGGGGGCCGTGAGGTCGCAGGTTCGAATCCTGTCACCCCGATTGATCACAAGTTGGACACTTTGGCGAGTGTCTTTTTTTGTTCGATTTTGAAAAAGGCAATTATCGGGTGGAGAAATATTCCCGCGTCTGCTATAATCGGTAGAAGAGGAAAACAGGGGAGACAGGGAGAAGTAAGATGGAACAAAGGAAAAAAGTACTTATTACCAACCTTTATTTTCAGAAGTTTACAGGATCTGAGCTGCATGTGCTGGAGTTTGCACATCTGTTCAAAGAAAAGGGATATGATGTGGTGATTGCTGTATATAAGAAGTCTTATCCACTTCTGCAGGAGTTGGAAGAGGGGATCACAGTGATTGAATGTCAGAAAGAGGCACTCAAAGAGATGGAATTTGAGATTGTCTTTATCCAGCATTTCCCGGTGTTTGATTATCTTGTGAGCCGGTACGGATTAAAATATAAACGAATGGTTGTCTCGAAGCTGAGTGTGATCAATGCCATGGAGAATCTTCCGGTCTGTACGCAGGAAGCGGCCTTCATTCTGTGTGTCAGTCCTGAATGTGCAGATATGGTAGCCATGCAGGTTCCGGAAGGAACGAAGATACGGGTTTTTCAAAACTGTGTGGAAGCAGAGTATTTTGAAGGAAGCAGCGAGTATGCAGGATACAAAAGAGCGTTGGATAAGATCGCGATCATTTCCAATCATATCCCGCAGGAGCTTTTGGAGCTCAAGGAAAAGATGGGCGGGTATTATCAGGTGGATCTGATCGGACTTGGGTATCGCACGGAACAGGTGAATGCAGAGTTTTTGCAGCAGTATGATCTGGTCATTACGATTGGAAGAACCGTACCGAGGTGTCTTGCAATGGGCGTTCCGGTTTATGTTTATGATTATCTGGGAGGTCCCGGATATCTGACAGAAGCCAATTTCAGTCTTGCTGAGCGGAACAATTTTTCGGGAAGAGGATTTGAAAAAAAGACATCAGATGAACTGTTAAAAGAGATCAAGGAAGGATATGGCCCGGCAGGAGAGTGGCTACCGCTCTGGCAGAAGATCGCTGCGGTGGATTATCAGTATGCCAGCCGGTTTGATGAGATGTATGAAGAACTGATGGCATCTCCGGAGCTTACAGAATGCAGGACATACTATTCGGGAATTGAAGCAGAGAGAATGAAATTCTACAGCGATATTGTGTCCGGATATATCAGTGGAAAAGAATGTCAGGAATCTAAGTGTTACTATGATATCGGAAACGGTTTCTGCGAGGAGGACAGCGAGACATGGCCGAGTATGTCAGGATATAAGATTCAAAAATCCTGGCTTCTGGAAAATGCAAAGATGATGCGCTTTGATCCATGCAATGCAGCGTGCCGTTGTGAGATCTGCAGTGTGAAGATCAATGGAAGATCTGTGGAACACGAGATGAAACCAGTCAATGCAGTTTCTACAGATCGTGGAAAGAGTCTCTTTCTGACGGATGATCCGCAGTACCTGATGGATATTCCGGAGTTGGACGGCGGACCTGCATGGCTGGAAGTAGAATACCGGTTTGATATTCTTTCCGAACAAGAGGAAAAAAACTACTATTGCGAAAAGATAAAAGATCTGGAGGAGCAGCTGACAAAAGCCCGGCATCAGTTGTGGGAAGAACGGCGCAAGGCCACTTCATTCGGAATGAAGAAAACGAGAAAGTAAGGTTTTTCTTGGATTTAAGTATAGCATGTGATATATTAAAAGGCGTTGTTGCGGGCAGGATACTGTCCGGATCTGAAAAAAGAGTCTACATAACCTGTCTGAAAACTGGGAATGTTAAGGACAGGTTACATAAGTTTTAAGAGGAGATATACAGTATATGTGTGGATTTGCAGGATTTGTAGGAGAAGTTGAGAACAGAGAACAGGTGCTGGAGAATATGATAGATACGATCATCCATCGCGGACCGGACAGTTCCGGCAAATTTGTGGATGAAGATGCGGCACTTGGATTCCGGCGTCTTTCAATCATTGATCTTTCAGAAAGCGGAGATCAGCCATTATATAACGAGGACAGAAGCAAGGTGCTTGTATTTAACGGTGAGATCTATAACTATCAGGAACTGAGAGAAGAACTGATTCAGGCTGGACATACATTTGTTTCCAATACGGATTCGGAAACTTTGATCCACGGATACGAGCAGTGGGGAGAAGAACTGGTTTACCGTCTTCGCGGAATGTATGCATTTGCAATCTGGGATCAAAAGGCAAAAAGACTGTTTTCAGCGCGGGATATTTTTGGTATTAAGCCGCTTTATTATGCGCAGATGAATGGAACATTGATGTTTGGATCAGAAATCAAATCTTTTTTGGAGCATCCGAAGTTTGATAAAGTGTTTAATGAAGATGCATTGGGAAATTACCTGTCTTTTCAGTTTGTTCCGACCAATGAGACGTTCTTTAAAGGCGTGTTCTGTGTACAGCCGGGCCATTATTTCGTTTATGAGAACGGGAAAATGACGATCAAACGGTATTTTGAACCGAATTTCACAGGAGATACGACAAAATCCTTTGAAGAAGTTGTAGATGACATTGAAAAAGTCATGAAAGAGTCTGTGGAGATGCACAAGATCAGTGATGTAGAAGTTGCTTCCTATTTGTCCAGTGGAGTGGATTCCAGTTATCTGACATATTTAGGTCAGGTGGATCGTACCTTTACCGTTGGATTCGACGAAGGAAAATACAGCGAGATTCAGGATGCGAAAGAGTTTGCAGCAAGCATCAACATGAAAAATGATGCAAAAGTCATCACTCCACAGGAATACTGGGATAATCTGTCCGATATCCAGTATTATATGGATGAACCGGTGGCAGATCCTGCGGCGATCGCACTTTATTTTCTGAGTCAGGAAGCAGCGAAGAAGGTAAAGGTAGTGCTGTCCGGAGAAGGTTCGGATGAATTGTTCGGAGGATATAATATTTACTGTGAGCCTCTGGAGCATACTTCGTTTAATAAAATTCCAATGCCGATCAGACGAATGCTTGGAAATTTTGCAGAGAGATGCCTTCCAAGAGGCATGAAAGGAAGAGGCTTCCTGATGCGTCACGGAAAAACTCTGGAAGAACGTTATTTTGCCAATGCGACGAATATTTTTACAGAGAGAGAAGCGAACCGTATTTTGAAAAAAGGCTGCAAGCCGGGAATTCAGAAGGTGACTGCACCACTGTATGAGCGCGTGAAAGACAAGGATTCTGTGACCAAGATGCAGTATGTGGATATGCATCTCTGGCTGGTACATGATATTCTGATGAAGGGGGATAAGATGGGAATGGCCAATTCTCTGGAAGTGCGTGTCCCGTTTTTGGATAAAAAAGTACTGGAGCTTGCCCAGACACTGCCGTTGCATTATAAAGTGAGAGCACCGAAGACAAAAGTGGCACTTCGCGGGGCGGCAGAAAAGGTGATCCGCAGTAAGACTGCAGAGAAGAAGAAACTGGGATTCCCGATTCCGATCCGGGTATGGCTCAAAGAAGATGCGTATTACAATCGGGTAAAAGAAATGTTTCTTTCTGATGCGGCAAAAAAATTCTTTGATACAGAGCTTCTTGTGAAAATGCTGGATGAACACAAGCATGCAAAACATGCAAATGAAAAGACAGATAACAGTCGGAAGATCTGGACTGTCTACATTTTCCTTGTATGGTATGACCGGTTTTTTGAACATGGAAAACCGGTGCATCCGGCAATGAGCGCAAGATAACCGAGTAAAATAAAAACAGGGGAGATGTTATGAGCAGCAAAACGGTACAGCCGATTCGCAGAAGAGAGCAGGGGGAAACGAAAAGCAGACGTTCTGCCAGACAGAAACGGGAGAAAAGAGAGATTGCGCAAAGCAGTGTGCCGACCACGTATTTTGATTATAATCTGATGCTGGTCATTATATTTTTGACTTGCTTTGGACTGATTATGCTCTATAGTGCCAGTGCGTACAGCGCTCAGGCGGATTTTCAGGATGACATGTCCTATTTTATCAAACAGGCAATGATCAGTGCGGGCAGTTTTGGAGTTATGTTGATCGTTTCCAGGATTGATTATCATGTTTATGGAGCTTTTTCTTTTGAAATCTATGTGTTTGCCATGATTATGATGGCGCTGGTGCAGACGCCTCTTGGAACAACGATCAATGGAGCCAGACGATGGATCCAGCTTCCGGGAAATATGACATTGCAGCCATCTGAGATTACAAAGATCGCGATTATTTTGTTTATTTCCTGTGAGATCTGTAAGATGGGAAGAAAAGTCAATGACTGGCTTGGAATCCGGAGACTTCTGATCTATGGCGGGGTGGCAGCAGGTGGAGTGTTTATTCTTACAGACAACTTAAGTACTGCCGTGATCGTAATGGCGATTACCTGTGTCTTGATTTTTGTGGCACATCCGAAGACAAAGCCGTTTTTGATGATCGCTGCCATCGGAGCAGGAATTTTGATCGTGATAGTGGCCATACTTGCGGTTTATGCGACGAACAGTGATAATTTCCGAATCGGAAGAATCACAACATGGCTGGATCCGGAAGGGCACTCGGATGGCACCGGCTTCCAGGTGCTTCAGGGACTGTATGCGATCGGATCCGGGGGATTCTTCGGAAAAGGTCTTGGAAACAGCACGCAGAAGCTTGGTATGATCCCCGAAGCGCAGAATGATATGATTCTGAGCGTTATCTGCGAAGAACTTGGCGTTTTCGGAGCAATCGTAGTATTGATCCTGTTCGGACTTCTTCTATATAGATTGATGTTTATTGCAAGAAATGCACCGGATCTGTACGGCTCACTGATCGTGACCGGAATTTTTGCACATATCGCGCTGCAGGTGATCTTAAATATCATGGTTGTAACGAACATGATCCCGACAACGGGTGTTACGCTTCCGTTTGTCAGTTATGGAGGAACTTCGGTTCTGTTCCTGATGACGGAGATGGGACTTGCCCTGAGTGTATCCCGGAGAATTAAGCTTCAGACAGAATAGGAAAAGCAAAAGATATAAAAATGTCTTTTCATCCGACACAAAGTGTGGTATATTAAGTAACGTAGTATTGAAAACCACATATAATAGATGGTGGAAAAAGAAAGTGTGGTTTGGGAGGAAAGACATGAGCTATAAAGTAATTGTTGACAGTTGCGGAGAATTTACGCCGGAGATGAAAGCAGACGGAGGATTTGAACACGTTGCTCTCGGAATTCAGATAGAAGACACTCAGTGGACAGATGATGACAGCTTGAAGCAGGATGAGCTGCTTTTAAAGATTGCAGAAAGTACATCCTGTGCGAAGACATCCTGTCCGTCTCCGGAAAGATATATGGAAAGTTATCACTGCGATGCCGAACGTATTTATGTGGTGACACTATCGGCAGAATTGAGCGGATCATATAACAGTGCGGTTCTTGGAAAAAATCTGTATGAAGAAGAATATGGGGAAAAACAGATTCATGTATTTAATTCACGCTCCGCTTCAGTAGGAGAGACTTTGATCGCATTGAAGGTTCAGCAGTGTGAAAAGGCCGGGATGACGTTCGAAGAAGTTGTGGAAAGTGTAGAGTGTTATATTGAGGAGCAGCACACTTATTTTGTACTGGAGAATCTGGATACTTTAAGAAAGAACGGAAGACTTACGGGAATCAAATCACTGGTAGCGGGAGCCTTGAATATCAAACCGATCATGGGATCTACTCCGCAGGGAACGATCTGTCAGAAGGAAAAAGCGAGAGGCATGAAAAAAGCACTTGTGAAGATGGCGGACTGCGTGGCAGCAGATGTGGTCAATGCAGGAGATAAGATTCTGGCTATTGCACACTGTAACTGTGAGGAGAGAGCAAAAGAAGTGCAGCGCCTTTTAAAAGAACGGTTTGCAGTGAAGTCCAGTTTTATCGTAGATACATCCGGGATCAGTACGGTTTATGCCAATGACGGAGGAATTATTGTTGTAGTTTAGAGTCGGATGTGGTACACTATGTAGAAAGAGTGCAGGACAGAAGCTGTCAAATACATAGGGGACAAAGGAGCTTTTAGATATGAGTCAGGAAAAAGTAGACCGCTATAAACAGGAAAAGGCGAATCGGAAGAAGAACATGAAAAAGCAGCGCATTATGAACATTGTCAGAAAGTGTGTACTGTCACTGGCTGCATTGGCATTGGTGGGATGGCTCGGATATTCCGCATATGTGTCTCATGAGTCAAAGCAGGAACGGGAAGTGGCAGAAGTGAATTATGATGCGGTGAATAATTATCTGAGCGGACTTGGCGAATAAAAGAATAAAGAATGATATGAGAACAGGTTTTGGAAGCCTGTTCTTTTTTTAACCAAATTTTTACAGAATTGTGACATAGATGTGAAAAATGTGAAAAAAGGGTTGAAAAAGGGGGCGTGGTGGTTTACAATGGTTTCAAGTGGTAGGAAGTGGTGAATAGTGGCATAAAGTGGGGCGAAAGTGGAGTCCTGCTTTTAGAAGGGATTCCAGATGTTATTAGGAGAGTTTAATCATAGTATTGATGAAAAAGGCCGACTCATCATTCCAGCCAAATTACGAGATGACTTGGGAGAAAGCTTTGTGATCTGTAATGGCTTGGAAGGGTGTCTTTTTGTGTATTCTCAAGACGAATGGAATCAGTTTGTTGCTGAATTAAATACCTTACCACGGATGAACAAGGATGCCAGAATTTTCAAGCGTTATTTTTTTGGAAGTGCTTCTGAAGGCAGCTTTGACAAGCAGGGGAGAGTTTCTGTACCTGCATCACTTCGAAAAGCTGCACATCTGGAGAAGGACGTTGTCCTGGTGGGAGTTCAGGACCGCGTGGAGATCTGGGATAAAGCACTTTGGGAAGAGCGCAGTATGGTCAGTGAAGAAGATCTGGATGCGATTGCAGAACGTATGGAGGCGATCGGTATCCGAATTTGATTCTGGACAGAGAGTGAATGGAGGATTCTATGGCATTTAAACACACATCAGTTTTACTTGAAGAGACAGTAGATGGTCTGAAGGTGAAGCCGGATGGCATCTATGTAGACGCGACACTTGGCGGGGGAGGACATGCATATGAAGTCGCAAGCCGCTTAAGTGACAAGGGGAGATTTATAGGAATAGACCAGGACGCCGACGCGATTGAAGCGGCGGGCGCCAGATTATCCGGTTTCGGGGAGAAAGTAACAATAATCCGGAGCAATTATTGTGATATGAAACCGAGGCTCCATGAAATAGGAATTGACAAGGTAGACGGGATTGTAATCGATCTGGGAGTGTCTTCATATCAGTTAGATACGGCGGAGCGCGGTTTCTCTTACCGCACAGATGCGCCGCTTGACATGCGGATGGATCAGAGACAGACTACGACAGCAAAAGACATTGTCAATGACTATAGCGAAGCGGAACTTTACCGTGTCATCCGTGATTATGGAGAAGATAAATTTGCAAAGAATATTGCAAAACACATTGTGATGGAGCGCGGAAAGCATCCAATTGAGACAACAGGACAGTTAAATGAAGTTATCAGAAGAGCCATTCCGATGAAGTTTCAGAAAACATCCGGACATCCGTCCAAAAGGACATTTCAGGCAATCCGGATCGAGCTGAACAGAGAGTTGGATGTACTTCGGGAGACTCTGGATGATATGATCGATATGCTGAATCCGGGAGGTCGGATCTGTATTATCACGTTTCATTCTCTGGAAGATCGGATTGTAAAGAGTGCATTCCGAAAGAATGAAAATCCGTGTACCTGTCCAAGTCACTTTCCGGTTTGTGTATGTGGAAACATATCGAAAGGAAAAGTGATCACAAGGAAACCAATTCTTCCTTCTGAGGAAGAGTTGATGTATAACAGCCGTTCAAAAAGTGCCAAACTTCGCATTTTCGAACGAAGCTGAAAAAAATGAGGGTGAGTATCTGAAAAAATAAAATCTGCCGGGAAGGGGAGAGCCCGGCAGATTGTACGTGGAAAGGGGCAGACCAAATGGCTGCAGGAAAGAGAACTACATACAGAAGACAATCTAATACAGGAAACAGATCTGGACAGTTCTACGTCTATGGAAATGTAGCGCATCAGCCGAAGGTATTGCCAAATCAGGAGAAACAAGCAGTGGAAGTACGTCCTAAAAAACGGACAAGCAGTCAGGTGAAAAAGAACCGCAGGCGTGCATTGGATATGAGCCCGATCTATACAGGGTTTTTGACAGTGGCGGCTGTTTGTGCGGTTTTCATCTGTGTCGTATATCTGCAGCTCCAGTCAGAACTCGTGCAGAGGTCAGAAAATATCACGGCTCTTCAGGAAGAGTTGTCAGATCTGACAGAGGCGAATGATACGGCATACAATGCGGCAGTAGATTCTGTGAATCTGCAGGAAATCCGGGACAAAGCAATGAATGAACTTGGCATGGTATATGCGGCGAATGGTAATGTGGTGGAGTATGACAGCCCGACCAGTGATTACGTGAAGCAGTATAATGAGATACCATCTGACGGGATTCTTGCAAAGTCAAAGGACGTGTCAAAATAGGAAGATGTAATGACAAGAAGACGAAGAAAAAATCCATTTCAATTTTTAACAAAGAAATTTCCGAAAAGGATGCAAAAGAAGCTGGTAATGCTGTTTGTGGCAATTATACTGGCTTTTGTTGTTCTTATCGGAAGAATTACGTATATCAATGTATTCAAAGGTGGAAAGTATACCAGGATCGTTCTGAACCAACAGCAGTATGGAAGCAGGACCATTCCGTATAAACGAGGAGATATCGTAGACCGGAACGGAACAAAAGTAGCGACCAGTGAGCGTGTGTATAATGTGATCCTGGATGTGGTGGTTGTGACAGACGAGGGAGAGAGCGATAAGTATATCGATTCCACACTGGACGTTTTAGAAGAATGCTTTGGTATTGACAGTGAAGAAGTAAGGGATACGATCAAGGCAAATCCGGACAGCCGTTACGAGGTTTTAAAAAAAGGCGTTTCTTATGAAGATGCCAAGAAATTCCAGGAAATTGACGAGGATGATAAAAAATATCCGAATGTTCAGGGGGTCTGGCTGGAGGATGATTACCAGCGTACATACCCTTACAACAGTCTTGCAAGTGATGTGATCGGATTTTCCGGATCCGGAAATCAGGGAGCAATCGGCATTGAAAGTGCATACAATGATATTCTTAACGGTACAGACGGAAGAGAATATGGATATTTTGACAGTGCTTCTTCAGTAGAACGTACTGTGAAAGCGGCAAAGAATGGAAATACGGTAGTGTCCACGATCGACGTTACACTGCAGAGCATTGTAGAAAAATATATTCTGGAATTTAATGAGGCACACAAAGGAGAAGAACGGGAGGATGAGCTGGGAAGTAAGAATACGGCTGTGATCATAATGGATCCGAACAGCGGAGAGATTCTTGCAGAGGCTTCGTACCCGAACTTTGATCTGAATAATCCAAGAGATCTGACGCCGTGGTATACGACGGAAGCGTTGGCAAAAATGTCAGATGATGATAAGCTGAATGCAATGAACAATCTCTGGAGAAATTTCTGCGTCAGTGATGCCTTTGAACCGGGATCGACAGCCAAGCCGTTTACTCTGGCCACAGGTCTGGAGACCGGAGCTTTGACCGGTCAGGAAACCTATGTATGCCAGGGTGGTACATGGAAAGGTGACTGGTATATTCAATGTCACAATACGTCAGGGCATGGGACAGAGAATGTAGATCAGGCAATCGCCAATTCCTGCAATGTGGCTCTGATGGCTATGGCCGATAAGATCGGAGTGGAAGATTTTATCCGGTATCAGCATATCTTTGGATTTGGAGAGTACACAGGAATTGACCTGCCGGGAGAGGCGTCCACAGAAAATCTGATCTTTACTGCAGAGAATATGGGAGAGACAGATCTTGCAACGTCTTCCTTTGGGCAGAGTTTCAATGTAACGATGACACAGATGGTGTCGGCATTTTCTTCTCTGATTAATGGCGGGTATTATTATCAGCCTCATGTGGTGAAGCAGATTCAGGATGAAAACGGAAACGTGATTGAAACAAACGATCCGACTTTGCTTCGAAAAACGGTATCAAAACAGACTTCTGACCGTGTCAAAGAAGCGCTTCGCGCGGTAATGACAGACGGAACCGGAGTTCCGGCAAATGTAGAGGGATACGACATTGGCGGAAAAACCGGAACAGCGGAGAAGCTTCCGCGAGGGAATGGAGACTATCTGCTTTCTTTTATTGGATATGCACCACAGGAAAATCCGGAAGTTGTGATCTATGTGGTCATCGATGAGCCAAATGTGGAAAATCAGGAATTAAGTTCGTATGTTCTGGAGCTGTCACAGAAGATCATGGCGGAAGCATTTCCATATCTGAACATTACAAGAAACGGGGATGCACTGCCAGAGGACAGCGGTGTAAGAGAAGACGTACAGCAGGATTTCGATGAGAACTTCGAAGATACCTACAGTAATCAGGATGGCACCTATATCGATCCGAACTACCAGCCGGATTATGATAGCTGGGCAACATCTCCGGAATCATCGGAAACAATAGAATAAAACAGGAATAACCTTACAGAAGAGAAAATATGTTGTATAAAGTCTTCTGTAAGGTTTTTTTATGAAAAATAAAACGTATCATAAAAAGAAAATTCTGGTAGTGTTTACCTGCGCGTTTCTGATTTTGACAGGTTTGATCGGGCGACTGGTCTATCTGATGGTGTTTGATGCCGAGTATTATCAGAAACGAGCCGAGGATCTGCATAAACGGGAACGTAAGATCAAGGCAGCCAGAGGAGAAATCGTGGATCGAAATGGCGTTGTGCTTGCTACAAACAAAACAGTGTGTACGATTTCTGTGATCCACAGTCAGATCAAGGAACCGGAACGGGTGACGGAAATTCTCGCAAAAGAGCTTGAAATGGATCAGGCAGAGGTGAGAAAGCGAGTGGAGAAGGTCTCTTCCATGGAAAAAGTAAAAACCAACGTGGAAAAAGAAGTGGGAGATAAGATCCGGGAGTATAATCTGGATGGAGTCAAGGTGGATGAAGACTATAAGCGATATTATCCGTATGACAGCCTGGCATCCAAGGTGCTTGGATTCACAGGAGGAGACAATCAGGGGATCATTGGTCTGGAAGTGAAATATGAAGAGACATTAAAAGGCAGCAACGGAACCATTCTCACGACAACGGATGCAAGAGGAATCGAACTGGATGCGGTCGCGGAAGGCCGGATCGAGCCTGTGGCCGGCAAAACGCTGGAGATCAGTATGGATTATAATATTCAAAAATATTGTGAGCAGGCGGCTGAAAAAGTCATGCGGGAAAAACAGGCGGACGGAGTGTCGATTTTACTGATGAATCCGCAAAACGGAGAAATTCTGTCTATGGTCAATGTGCCGGAATTTAATCTCAATGATCCGTTTGAATTGAATACAGGAGAAGAACCGGAAGGAGAAAAATTGCAGGATGCGTTAAATGCAATGTGGAGAAATCGATGTATCAATGATACGTATGAGCCGGGATCCACATTTAAGATCATTACGTCTGCAGCCTGCCTGGAAGAGGGAGTCGTGACACCTGAGGATACCTTTTCCTGTCCGGGATACCGCATGGTAGAAGACAGAAGAATCCGGTGTCACAAAGTGGGCGGACATGGCAGTGAAACCTTTGTTCAGGGAATTCAGAATTCCTGCAACCCGGTGTTTATCGATATTGGTCTGCGTCTCGGAGCAGAGCGGTTTTATGACTATTTTCAGCAATTCGGACTTCTGGATCTGACGGGGATCGATCTGCCGGGAGAGGCGGGAACCATTATGCATCAGGTGGAAAATATCGGTCTGGTGGAGCTTGCCACCATCAGTTTTGGACAGTCATTTCAAGTTACGCCGGTTCAGATGGCAGTGACAGTCAGTTCCATTATCAATGGAGGGCGAAGAGTTACCCCGCATTTCGGAAAAGCCGTTCTTGACAGGGAAGGAAATGTGCTGGAAACATTGTCCTATGAAGAAAGATCAGGTGTGGTATCAGAGAAAACATCGAAAACGATGCAGACACTTTTGGAGGGAGTTGTTGCCAATGGGTCCGGGAAAAATGCATATATCGAAGGATATTCCATCGGCGGAAAGACAGCCACCTCTCAGACACTGCCGCGAAGTGCGAATAAGTACATTTCTTCCTTTATCGGATTTGCACCGGCAGAGGATCCGCAGGTACTGGGAATGGTGGTGATCCATAATCCGCAGGGGATTTATTATGGAGGAACGATCGCCGCACCGGTCCTTCGCAGTATTTTTGACAATGTCCTTCCATATCTCGGGATTGAAAAACAGTAGGTAATGCGGTATACTAATTGAGATATTGAAACAAAAGAGATGAAGAGGTGGAAGTATGAGTTATCATGTAGTAATACCGGTATTGGTATCGTTTGCTTTGAGCCTGGTGCTCGGACCGATCGTAATACCATTCCTTAGAAAACTGAAAATGGGACAGACAGAACGGGAAGAGGGAGTACAGTCTCATTTGAAGAAGGCAGGAACGCCGACCATGGGAGGAATTATTATTCTGGCCAGTGTCATTATCACGTCCCTGTTTTATGTAAAAGATTATCCGAAAGTGATTCCGATCCTGTTTCTGACGCTTGGTTTTGGTCTGATTGGATTTCTGGATGATTATCTGAAGGTTGTGATGAAACGTTCAGACGGTCTGTATCCGAAACAGAAGATGGCACTGCAGCTGGTGGTGACAGCAATTTTTGCATATTACGTGTTTAAAGTGGCAGACATTCCGATGTCTATGCTGATTCCGTTTTCCGGTGGAAAATACTGGGATATCGGCTGGCTGGCAGTTCCGCTTTTATTTATTGCAGTGATCGGTACTGTAAACGGAACGAATTTTACAGACGGACTGGACGGACTGGCATCCAGCGTGACGGTTCTGGTAGCTACGTTCTTTACGGTGGTTGCTATTGGAACAAAGAGCGGAGTAGAGCCGATCACCTGTGCGGTTGTAGGTGCGCTCCTTGGATTTTTATTGTTTAATGTATATCCTGCGAGTGTGTTTATGGGAGACACCGGTTCTCTTGCACTGGGCGGTTTCGTGGCAGGAACGGCGTATATGATGCAGATGCCGTTGTTTATCATGATTGTAGGGCTGATCTATCTGGTGGAAGTGGCATCGGTGATGATCCAGGTTACATATTTTAAGAAGACCGGTGGAAAGCGTTTCTTTAAAATGGCACCGATCCATCATCATTTTGAATTGTGCGGCTGGTCAGAGACAAGAGTTGTGGCAGTATTTTCAATTGTGACTGCACTGCTCTGTCTGATCGCATTAATGGGGGTATAGACATGAAGTTTAAAGACAAAAAAGTACTGGTGTTTGGTTCCGGTATCAGTGGTGTTTCTGCTGCGGCTCTGCTGCTGCAGGAAGGTGCAGAAGTCGTATTGTATGATGGGAATGACAGGTTGGATGCGGCAGGAATCAAAGAACAGATCGAAGGACAGGCAAAGGGGAGCGTAAGCGTTGTTCTCGGAGCATTTCCCGAGGCGCTTCTTTCAGAGCTTTCTCTGGTTGTGATGAGTCCGGGTGTTCCGACAGATTTACCATCGGTGAATCAGATGCGGGATGCAGGGATTCCGATCTGGGGTGAAATTGAACTGGCATATGTCCTTGGTAAAGGGGATGTGCTGGCGATCACCGGAACAAACGGAAAGACGACAACGACAGCACTGCTTGGTGCAATCATGAAAAATTTCCGGGAAAGCACATTTGTTGTAGGCAATATCGGCAATCCTTACACGAGCGTTGTGCGGGAGACAAAGGATGATTCTGTTATTGTGGCAGAGATGAGCAGTTTTCAGCTTGAGACGATTCACACATTCTGTCCGAAAGTCAGTGCGATTTTGAATATCACACCGGATCATCTGAACCGTCATCACACGATGGAAGCTTATATCGAAGCCAAAGAGCAGATTGCAAAAAACCAGACAGAAGAAGATGTCTGTGTTTTGAATTATGAGGATGATGTGACTAGAAAATTCGGGGAAAGAGTCAAAGCGCAGGTGATTTATTTTTCCAGTCGCCGCAGACTGGAAAAAGGAATTTATCTGGAAGATGGCAATATCGTCTATTGCAGAGAAAATCCGGAGAAAGTCTGTCATGTGGATGAATTAAAACTGCTTGGAATGCATAATTATGAAAATGTAATGGCAGCTGTGGCTATGGCGGCAGCGTATCACGTTCCGATGGAGATCATCCGTAAGACCATTCGGGAATTTACGGCAGTGGAACATCGGATCGAGTTTGTGGCAGAAAAGAACGGGGTTGCATATTACAACGACTCCAAAGGCACAAATCCGGATGCCGCGATCAAAGGAATCCAGGCAATGAACAGGCCTACATTTTTGATCGGCGGAGGATATGACAAGGATTCTTCTTATGATGAGTGGATTCAGTCTTTTGACGGTAAGGTAAAAAAACTGGTGCTTCTCGGAGCGACAAAAGAGAAGATCAATGAGACGGCAAAAAGGCTGGGATTTACAGATACGATTCTTGCAGATACGTTTGAAGAGGCGGTCAATATCTGTGTAGAACAGGCAGAACCCGGAGATGCAGTTCTTTTGTCTCCGGCGTGTGCAAGCTGGGGAATGTTTAAGAATTATGAAGAACGCGGAGATAAATTCAAAGAACTTGTAAATCAATTATAAGGAGTGGATCTGCATTGAAGCATCCGGCAAAAAAGCAGCGGTATGATTATACTCTGCTTGTGGTGGTATTGCTCCTGGTCGGGATTGGTCTGATACTGCTATACAGTACCAGCGCCTATAATGGCCGGGTAAAGTTCCATGATTCTTTTTACTATTTGAAAAAGCAGGGATTTGCGACAGCGTTGGGACTGGCAGGCATGTTTATTGTGGCAGGGATCGACTATCACAGGTGGATTCCTTTTGCAAAGCTTGGATATGTCACTGCAATCGTTCTGTCTGTAGCAGTCATGTTTATAGGAGATGAGTACAATGGGTCCAAAAGATGGCTTTCTTTGGGACCCATTTCTTTTCAGCCGTCTGAGTTTGCGAAAGTGGCAGTCATTTTATATTTGTCCTGCGTAATCTCAAACCAGGCAAGAAAGATGGAAAAATTTACAACACTTGTCAAAGTTATGCTGCCAGTTCTTCCTGTGGTAGGCCTGGTAGGTGCAAGTAATCTAAGTACGGCCATTATTATCCTGGGAATTGCGGCAGCACTTGTTTTTGTGGCAAGTCCGAAGTATGCCCAGTTTCTTGGAATGGGTGCGGCAGCGGCAGGGTTTATGGGGATATTTCTGGCACTGGAAAGTTATCGTCTGGAGAGACTTGCAATCTGGAGAAATCCGGAAAAGTATGAAAAAGGGTACCAGACACTGCAGGGACTTTATGCCATCGGTTCCGGAGGACTGTTTGGAAGAGGGCTTGGAAAAAGCATACAGAAGCTGGGATTTCTGCCGGAAGCCCAGAATGATATGATTTTTTCTATCATCTGTGAAGAACTGGGACTGGTCGGAGCAAGCCTGATCATTTTACTGTTTCTGATTCTGATCTGGCGCTTTTTTGTGATCGCAACACATGCGAAGGATCTGACCGGTGCCTTGATCGCAACAGGAGCGATGGCGCATATGATGATCCAGGTGATCTTGAATATTGCTGTTGTGACGAATAGCATTCCCAATACCGGGATCACGCTCCCCTTTATCAGCTATGGGGGAACTTCGGTGGTATTTCTGCTGTTGGAAATGGGGCTTGTGTTAAGTGTGTCTAATTTGGTAGAATAAGCAGAGAAAGAAAAGGAGGAAGCCTTATGAAACAAAAGAAAAAGAAGATTCGAATGGCGGCACTGATCACAGTCCTGTCGGTACTTGTGTTATTTTTTGCGGTATTTCTTCTGTTTCAGACAAGGAAGATCGAGGTGACCGGAAACCAGTACTGTCAGGACGAAGAACTGGTAAAATGGGTTCAAAAAGACAAGTATGCATTCAACTCCATCTATATCTGGTGGAAGTATAATTATGGAGATGTGACAAAGCCGGCAGCGATCGAATCCGTGAAAGTTTCAATTAAAAACCCATGGACGGTCGTGATGAAGGTAAAAGAGAAGGAGTTTCTTGGTTATTTTGATTACCAGGGAGAGTTTTTGTATTTTGATGAGGAGGGAACAGCTGCGTTAAAGACAACGGAAGTGATTCACGGGGCGCCATTTATCGAGGGATTGGAGCTTAATACCAAAAAAGTGAAAATGAACAAAAAACTCCCGGTCACAGATCAGGATATTTTTGAACGTATCGTGGAGGTGACAAGACTTTCCAACAAATATGAACTTTCTTCCGACCGGCTTACCTGCAGTGACGGAGGAGTCAATCTGATTTTCGGAGTGGTCACAGTGCAGCTGGGAAAAGGAAACTATGAGATGAAGATCGCACAGATTTCGCCGATCCTTGAGAAGCTTAATGAAAAGTTTGCGGGGCAGGCAGGTGTACTGCACCTGGAGAATTATGAAACGGCCGGTACTTCCGTGCGTTTTGTGCCGGAGAAAGCAGCGGAAACAGAAGTAGATGAGGGCCAGGACGCCGGACAGACGGACGAAAATCAGTCAGGAGAATCTGAAGCTGCACAGACGGATCAGACATCTGAAGCAGGAACCGGTGAAGGAGAAACAACTGAATAAAAAAAACATAAAATACACAAAAATCTATTGATTATTTGCGTGAAAGACTATATTATATACTTATTGAATTCTATTGTTCATACATATTTATGATGGGATGTATAAAATAAGTTGATAGGACGACGAAGGAGGAACTACCCTTGTTAGAGATTAAGACAAACGAATCAGAAGCAGCTGCAAGAATTATTGTTGTCGGAGTCGGCGGAGGCGGTAACAACGCGGTAAACCGTATGATCGATGAGCAGATTGCAGGTGTAGAATTTATAGCAGTGAATACAGATAAACAGGCACTGCAGTTATGCAAAGCACCAACATTGATGCAGATTGGCGAGAAGCTTACAAAAGGACTTGGTGCGGGAGCACAGCCTGAAGTAGGTGAGAAAGCAGCAGAGGAGAGTGCAGAAGAGATTTCCGCAGCACTCAAAGGCGCTGACATGGTATTTGTCACCTGTGGTATGGGTGGTGGAACCGGAACAGGAGCAGCTCCTGTAGTCGCACGTATCGCAAAAGAGCAGGGCGCACTGACAGTTGCAGTTGTGACAAAGCCGTTCCGTTTTGAATCACGTACAAGAATGGCGAATGCACTGGCTGGTATTGATAAATTAAAAGAGAATGTAGACACGATGATCGTGATTCCGAATGATAAACTTCTGGAAGTAGTAGATCGCAGAACGACAATGCCGGAAGCATTGAAGAAAGCGGATGAGGTTCTCCAGCAGGGTATTCAGGGTATCACAGACCTGATCAACGTACCTTCTCTGATTAACCTTGACTTTGCAGATATTCAGACAGTTATGAAGGATAAGGGAATCGCACACATCGGTATCGGTGAGGGACGCGGTGATGACAAGGCTCTGGAGGCAGTAAAACAGGCTGTTGCCAGTCCGCTGCTTGAGACAACGATTCAGGGAGCATCACACGTTATCATTAATATTTCCGGTGATATCACTCTGATGGATGCATCTGATGCTGCTGATTATGTACAGGAACTTGCAGGAGAGAATGCAAATATTATCTTCGGTGCGATGTATGATGATACAAGATCTGATGAAGCTACAATTACAGTTATTGCAACAGGACTTCACAATGTGGGTGGAAGTGCATCCAAGTTAAAAGCAAGACTGGAAGGACAGCAGAAGATGGGATCTATTCTTCCAAATGCGGACAAGTTTGCAAGAACACCGGCAGCAGAGTACGGTGCAGGAAGAACAACAACAGGAAATTCCACAATCCCGACCCTTCAGGGACAGGGAAGAGTGCCTTCAAGCACAGTAAAAGAGCAGTCCATTAAGATTCCGGATTTCTTTAAAAAATAATAAAGTCAGTTTGGGACAGGTTTCGACAAGAGACCTGTCCTTTTTTCCTTTTCACACGATTGTTGTCGAAATAAAGTCTGTTTCTCTGTCAGTTTCTGACAAATTTTCAAAATGATTCTGATTATAATAAATCTTGTTTGAGTGCCAAATCGATTTAGTACCAACGAGAAAGAGGGTGGAACATGTACTATGAAGTATACATAGATGTCATGTTTTTGGTGAATTTTATGATGGACGTCCTTATCCTGTTTTCTGTAAAAGCCTTGATGAAAATGCCGGGCAGTATGAAAAGAGTGATTGCAGGCGGTCTGGTCGGATCAGGGCTTTCCTGCCTGGTGGTAATTTTGCGGCTGCCCGTGGGAATCACAATGGCAGTGCTTCATATGCTTGTCAGCAGCGGGATGGTGGTATGCGGTCTTAAAATTCGCAGCTTTTCGGAATTTTTGAAGTGTTATATTTTATTGTATTTTGTTTCCGTTTTGATCGGCGGGATTCTGGGAATGTTAAAACCCTATGTGAAATACACAAGTCTCTATTTTGCTGTTGTGATTGGCTGCTATTACACAATCCGCGCGGTCTGGGAGTTTTTGTGCCGGCTTCAGAAGGAGGAACTTAAGCTCTGCCGGATCATCTTGTATCAGGAAGGAAGCTGCTGTGAGATACGCGGGCTTTGGGATACCGGAAATGTGTTGAAAGATCCATTGAGTGAAAAGCCGGTATGTATTTTAGAACAAAGCACAATAGAAAAGCTGACCGGGGAGAAGGAAAACTTGAAAGGGTTTCGTCTGATTCCATATCGGACAGTAGGAAAAAGCGGTGTCATGCCGGTATTTGAATTAGAGAAAATGTATATTGTACAGAAAAAACAGTGGATTTATCATCCACTGGTCGGAATATGTGAAGAACAGATATCAGAACAGGGGATGTATCAAATGATCATCAACCCTGAAATATTAGGAGGAAGAGAAAATGGTTGTAAAAGTAGCAATGCCGCAGCAGTTTAAATTAAAAGTAGTACCCAGTCTGAAAGGGCTGCTGTTTCCAAATCAGAAAGAGGTTCATTACATCGGAGGTTCTGAAGTGCTGCCGCCTCCATTGGAGACAGAACGGGAAACAGAGGTGATCAGAAGACTCGGATCAGAATATGATCAGGAAGCGAAAAAAATGTTAATTGAGCACAATCTGCGTCTGGTCGTGTACATAGCAAAAAAATTTGATAATACCGGAGTGGGAGTAGAGGATCTGATTTCAATCGGAACAATCGGTCTGATCAAAGCGATCAACACATTCAATCCAACCAAAAAGATCAAGCTTGCCACCTATGCATCCCGCTGTATTGAAAATGAAATACTGATGTATCTGCGAAGAAACAGTAAGACTAAAATGGAAGTTTCCATTGACGAGCCTTTAAACGTGGATTGGGACGGCAACGAACTGCTGTTGTCTGATATCCTCGGAACAGAGGAGGATACCATCTATCGGGATCTGGAAACGGAAGCGGAGAGAAAGCTTCTGGTGCGTGCCATCAACCAGTTATCCAGTCGGGAAAAGCTCATTGTTAAGATGCGTTTTGGTCTGGATAATCCCGATGGAATCGAAAAAACTCAGAAAGAAGTAGCAGATTTACTGGGAATTTCACAGTCATACATTTCCCGTCTGGAGAAGAAGATCATGCAGAGATTGAAGCGGGAAATCGTGCGTTATGAGTAAATTAGAAGAATCCTCAAAAAGTGCTTTCACTCCGTAAAAAAGGTGTTATAATGAGAAAAAAGGGTGGTGAAGCTATATGAAACTTACATTTATAGGAGCAGCCCATGAGGTGACCGGAAGTTGTCATTTGCTGCAGGCAGCGGGGAAAAATATTTTAATTGACTGTGGTATGGAGCAGGGACCGGACCTGTATGAAAACCCGGGACTTCCCATTGCAGCGGGAGAAGTGGACTATGTATTTTTGACACATGCACACATCGATCATTCAGGTCTTTTGCCCCTTTTGTGCAAGAATGGATTTAAAGGGCAGATATTGACCACATTTGCCACAGCGGATTTATGTAACATTATGCTTCGTGACAGCGCGCATATTCAGGAATTTGAAGCTGAATGGCGCAACCGGAAAGGAAGACGTGCCGGAGTGCCGGAGTTTGAGCCGCTTTACGTGATGGCAGATGCAGAGGCTGCGATCAATCTTTTCGTTCCATGTGGATATGGAGAACGGCTTCATATTTGCGATGGGGTGGAAATCCGGTTTACAGATGTCGGCCATTTGCTTGGTTCGGCAAGTATTGAGGTCTGGATTACCGAAGGTGAGATTAGCAGGAAGATCGTATTTTCAGGAGATGTGGGGAATGTGGATCAGCCGATCATCAAAGATCCAAGGTGTACGGATACCGCAGATTATGTGGTAGTGGAATCCACCTATGGAAACCGGGTACATTCTTCGGAGAAGATAGATTATGTTTCTGAATTTACGAGAATTTTGAAAGAAACTTTTGATGCAGGCGGTAATGTCGTGATCCCGTCATTTGCAGTGGGACGTACGCAGGAGATGCTGTATTTCATCCGGGAGATCAAAGAACATGGACTTTTGCCGGAATATTCTGATTTTGAGGTATATCTGGACAGTCCACTGGCAATTGAAGCGACCAAAGTGTTTACAAAAAATATGCGGGAATGCTTCGATGAAGAAGCAATCAAACTGGTGGATGAGGGGATCAATCCTCTGGTATTTCCGGGGTTGAAGACATCCGTTACAAGTGATGATTCGAAACTGATTAATTTTATCGAAAAGCCGAAAGTAATTATTTCTGCATCGGGTATGTGTGACGCAGGACGGATCCGTCATCATTTGAAACACAATTTGTGGAGAAAAGAATGTACAATTCTGTTTGTGGGATATCAGGCGAACGGGACATTAGGAAGGCGGCTTCTGGAAGGTGAGAAGAATATCAAGCTGTTTGGAGAGCCGATCGAGGTTCATGCCAGAATTGAAAGTCTTCACGGAATCAGTGGTCATGCAGATATGAATGGTCTGATAGCATGGCTGAAAGGATTTAAGACACCGCTTCAGCATGTATTTGTGGTGCATGGCGAAGACACTGTGACGGAAGAATTTGCGCAGAAAGTAGAAGAGACGCTTGGATGTCCGGCGTGGGCGCCATTCCCGAACGGGGAAGTCGATCTGGCTGCGAATGAGATCTTAAACGAAGGTGTGCGGATTGCCGTGAAAGGCAAGAAGCCATCCCAGAAGAAAGCAGACGCTGCATTTGAGCGTCTTATCGCAGCAGGAAGAAGACTTTTGGATGTTATTTACAGACGAGAGGGAATTCCGAATAAAGACAAAGCAAAATTTGAAAGTCAGATCAATAATCTTGCTGATAAATGGGATCGTTGGGAATAGTGAGAAAGAGAAGATCACGGATGGGAGAAATCTCATCCGTGGTTTTTTGTGAGAAAAAATGAGGCTTGTTAATGACTCTGAATACGTGAAATGGTACAATGAAGATAGGAGGCAAAAGATATGAAAGGGAGTCTGGTACCATGTGGTCATACATTTAGTGATTTCCAGATTTATGATGAGAAGACTGCAAAGGAAGAATGTATCAAAATGGTTAGAAATATTATGGAATATTGGAAAGCAGAGGCGGCAAGAATTGAACAGGAACAAAATTTATAAAAAGAAAGTTCTTTTTGAAATTTAGAAATGCACATTGCTTTTTCTTTGTATGGGACTGTCAGATTTAAGACTTTGATTTGTCAAATGAGAGACTAAATAATTAGAAGGAGGCAAAGGTATGACGGCATATGTGTTTTTTATGATTTTCTGCAGTTTGATCGGTGTGGCAGTAGGAGCAATCGCAGTATTTGGCATTTTTGCCATTCGGCGGGCAATCAGAAACAAAAAGCAGGAAAAAGAGTCAGAAAAGAAATAAAATGAAGAAGAGGTCATAGAGGGATACGTAGCTTGTCAAGGAGTAAAACTTTTTTTATTTTCCGTAAAACCGCATAGACTGCCTGCAGATGGTGAATTCTTTTAACTAGAAACAGGACAGGAGGATTCACAAATGGCAGGAAATAAAGTGGAATTATGCGGGGTAAACACAGCGAAGCTCCCGCTTTTGAAAGAAGAGGAAAAGGAAGAGCTTCTTGCAAGGATCAAGGAGGGGGACGAAGACGCAAGAGAACAGTATATCAAGGGTAATTTAAGACTGGTACTCAGTGTGATCAAACGGTTTTCATCCAGCAGTGAAAATGCCGATGATCTGTTTCAGATCGGCTGTGTGGGACTGATGAAAGCAGTCGATCATTTTGACCCCTCAAGGCTGGTAAAGTTTTCGACGTATGCAGTTCCGATGATCATCGGTGAGATCAGACGATATCTGCGGGACAATAATTCTATCCGTGTGAGCCGTTCTCTGCGTGATACGGCATATAAAGCAATCTACGCCAAAGAAGGATTTGTGAAGAAATATTCCAAAGAGCCTACGGTGCAGGAAATTGCTGAGGAGATCGGGATATCCAAGGAAGATATCGTGTTTGCACTGGATGCAATCCAGATGCCGGTCAGTCTTCATGAACCGGTATACAGCGACGGAGGCGATACGCTGTATATCATGGATCAGGTGAGTGATAAAAAGAACCGGGAAGAAAACTGGGTAGAAGAGCTGTCGCTGGAGGCAGCGATGGAACGCCTCAATGAACGGGAACGTTTTATCATCCAGCTTCGATTTTTTGAAGGAAAGACACAGATGGAGGTGGCAGAACAGATTCAGATTTCGCAGGCGCAGGTGAGCCGGCTGGAAAAAAATGCATTGAAAATAATGAAACAATATCTGTTGGGCTAAAGGCTGTTATTCTTTCCAGTAACAAAATTTCAGAGAAAACTGCATAAAAATGATTTTACGGTTGAAATTTCCAGAACTTCATACTATGATAAGCACGTAGAATAGATGGAGGAGATGGAGACGATGATGTATAAGAGCTGTATTTTTGACTTGGATGGAACACTGACCGATACGCTGGACTCTCTTACATTTTCTGTGAATCTGACCATGAAAGAGATGGGACTGCCAGAGATTACAAGAGATCAGTGCCGGATGTTTGTGGGAAACGGAAGCAGAGTTCTTCTGGAAAAAGCACTGCGTGCCGCGTCAGAAGAAGCTTTAGAGAGGCTGGAGGAAGCGATGGAAATATATGGGAGAGTCTTCAATGAGAATTGTATGTATCATGTGGCTCCCTACGAAGGAATCGTGCAGCTTCTGGGTACATTAAAAGAGCAGGGAATCAGATGCGCTGTTCTTTCCAATAAACCGGACAGACAGGCGGTTCATGTTGTGGAAACTGTATTTGGAAAAGATCTCTTTTTTAAAGTGCAGGGACAGAAAGAAGGCGTGCCGAGAAAGCCGGATCCGACAGCAGTCCTTCAGATTGCAGGGGAGATGGGAGCGACTCCTGAAGAGACCATCTATATCGGAGACTCCGAAGTAGATATCAGGACCGGACATGCAGCCGAGATGCGCACGATAGGCGTTTCCTGGGGATTTCGAAGCAGAGAGGTCTTAAAGGAAGCGAACGCAGCGTATATCGTGGATACGGCACAGGAGCTTCTGGAACTGATATCCGCATGGGAAGAGAAAAAAGGGAGGTAACGGAGCATGAATGAATACGATGAGGAATGTCTGCTTACGTTTCTGAAAAAACAATCGCAGCTTTTTGACGAGCCGGTGGCAGAGACAATGGAAGAGGCAGAGGCTTTTCTGGAAGACTGTATGGCGGTCGTAGTAGATTCTCTGGATGAAGTAAGAGAATATTTTGAGGAGAGCGGTGCAGACGTGGAGAATATGGATGCGGAAGAACTCGAAGAGGCATCTGAAGTATTCCCGCTTTCAGGTGGACGCTATCTGATCGTGGAAGGGTAAAAGACAATCAAAGATATGCAGGAAGCCGCAGTTTTGTTGACTGCGGCTTTTTCTACGGCCTGCCGGATGGCATTTAGAATGATCTGAGAAGTATAAGGCGCGTCATCGGACAATTCCACGGCGTCCAGTGACTGAGTGTCATAAATCTGGTCGGCAATTTCTTCGATCGCAGGCTGGATCAGAGGAAACATTGTAGTCACGGTTTCATCCAGGTTGGCAAACCGGATGGAATTGATCCTGGAGCTGTCCACAGATACTTCCACTTCCAGATTTGTGTTGTTCAGTGTGAGGGTGGATGTGTAAGTACCAGGTGTATACTGTTTGTGAGATGTTTGCTTTTTGTCTGTATGTCCGGGACCAAACATGACGAAAAGCAGCACGATCAGAAGAATACAAAGGAGCGCGAACACAGCAGTATAGATGAGCTCCTTTGTGTGAAGGACAACGATTTTTGTTTTGGAATCCATAAGAATAATCCCCCTTGTTTTTTATCATTTTATGAGGCATATCCGGAAAATATTCCCGTCTTTTGCGTGACAAAAGCCGGGGAATCCTGTAAAATAGGTAACGCAGTTTAAAAGGACAGATTGGAAAAAGAAGAGGTGGACAACTATGTTTATCATTGTAGGACTTGGAAATCCGACACCAGAATATGAGGGAACGAGACACAATGTCGGATTTGAAGTAATAGATGCACTGGCACGAAAATATAATATTGATGTAGATACGAAAAAACACAGAGCTTATATCGGAAAAGGAATGATTGAGGGGCAGAAGGTAATCCTGGCAAAACCTCAGACTTATATGAATCTGAGCGGGGAAAGCGTCAGAAGTCTTCTGGACTATTATAAAGTGGATGAAGAGCAGGAGCTTCTTGTCATTTATGACGATATCAGCCTGGGAGTGGGGCAGATAAGGATTCGGGCGAAAGGAAGTGCCGGAGGGCATAACGGGATCAAAAATATCATTGCCCATTTGGGTGGACAGGTATTTCCCCGTATTAAAGTAGGTGTGGGAGAAAAACCGCCGAAATGGGATCTGGCTGATTATGTGCTGGGACATTTTTCAAAAGAAGAACAGGAACAGATGGAAGAGGGATATGAACATGCAGTTTGTGCAGTGAAGGAGATTGTGACAGGCAATATCGAGGCTGCAATGAACGAGTATAATCGGAAAAAGAAGGAAAAATAAAATGATGCAGGCTTTTATCGCACCGCTTGCGGAACTTGCAGAATATCAGGAGATTTTACAGAAGCGAAGGAAAGAAAAGGGGATTCTGCAGATCGCAGGCTGTGTCAATTCACAAAAAACACATTTGATGTATGCGCTTGGCGATGGTTTTTCTTACAAGATCATCGTTTTTTCCAGTGAAGAAAAAGCGCAGAAGGCATATGAAGAATATCGCTTTTTAGATTCCGGGGTATTGTATTATCCGGCAAGAGATTTGTTGTTTTACCATGCGGATATCAAAGGAAATTATCTGATGAAGCAGCGGATGGAAGTGATCCGCAGTATGGTGACAAGACAAAAGAATCAGGAGATTACAGTGATCACGACTATGGATGCTTTTCTGGACGGGCTTTCTCCGGCAGAGGAAATCGTTTCGAAGCGGATTCAGATCTCATCCGGAGATACTGTTGATTTTACGGAGCTTCAGGAGAGACTTTCCGGCCTGGGGTATGCGCGGGAAGTACAGATTGAAGGACCGGGACAGTTTGCAGTGCGCGGCGGGATCCTGGATATTTTTCCGCTTACAGAAGAGATTCCGGTGCGTGTGGAGCTCTGGGGCGATGAGGTAGATTCGATCCGGACATTTGACGTAGAAAGTCAGCGTTCGATTGAAAACCTGCAGAAAATTGAGATTTATCCGGCAGCAGAACTGCAGAGTCAGAAGAAGCAGTCTTTTCTGGAGTATTTTCCGACAGAAGAGTCGATCCTGTTTCTGGATGAGCCGCAGAGGCTGATTGAAAAAGCAAATGAGATTGAAGAGGAATTTCAGGAGAGCGTCCGCAAGCGGGAAGAGGCCGGGCTGGAAGAAACGCAGGAGCTTACAGTATATCCGGTGCTGGAAATCTTAAACCGGATCAATCAGTTTTACGGAGTGGCATTTACCGCGCTGGAAGGAAAATGCAGGGGGTTAAAGATCCGGGAAACAGATTATATTCAGACGAAGGGTGTCAATCCGTATAACAACAGTTTTGAGATGCTCACAAGGGATTTGAAGCGGCTGAAAAGAAATCAGTACCGGGTGATCTTGCTGTCTGGTTCCAGGACAAGAGCAAAGCGCCTGGCGGAAGATCTGAGGGATTATGATCTGAGCAGCTTCTACAGCGAAGATATGGATCGTGAAGTGCAGCCGGGGGAAATTATGGTGGCATACGGGCATGTGACACAGGGATATGAATATCCGATGCTGAAATTCATGGTGATCTCTGAAACAGATATTTTTGGCAGACAGAAGAAAAAGAAACGCAGAAAACTATATGAAGGACAGAAAATCCAAAGTTTCTCCGAATTAAAGGTTGGAGATTATGTGGTACATGAAAATCATGGTCTGGGTATCTATCAGGGAATTGAAAAGATTGAAGTAGATAAGATCACCAAAGATTATATGAAAATTTCTTATGCGGGAGGAAGCAGCCTGTATATTCTTGCAACGCAGCTGGATCTGATCCAGAAGTATGCAGGAGCAGATGCAAAAAAGCCAAAGCTGAACAAGCTGGGAAGTAACCAGTGGACGAAAACAAAGAATCAGGTGCGCGGGGCAGTCAGACAGATTGCCAGGGATCTGGTGGAGCTGTATGCGGCAAGGCAGCAGGAGAATGGATATCAGTATGAACCGGATACGGTCTGGCAGAAGGAATTTGAAGAAATGTTCCCGTTTGAGGAGACCGATGACCAGCTGCAGGCGATCGCCGATACCAAGCAGGACATGGAGAGCAAAAAGATCATGGACCGCCTGATCTGCGGAGACGTCGGATACGGAAAGACGGAAATTGCCATTCGGGCTGCATTTAAGGCGATCCAGGACGGAAAACAGGTGGTATATCTGGTGCCGACAACGATTCTGGCACAGCAGCATTACAACACGTTTGTGCAGAGGATGAAAGAATTTCCGGTGCGCGTGGATTTGCTCTGCCGGTTTCGGACGCCTGCCCAACAGAAGAAGACAACAGAAGATCTGAAAAAAGGACTGGTGGATATTCTGATCGGGACGCATCGTGTTTTGTCAAAGGATGTGGAATTTAAGGATCTGGGACTTTTGATCATAGATGAAGAGCAGCGATTTGGCGTGACACACAAAGAGAAGATTAAAAAACTGCGGGAAAATGTGGATGTACTGACGCTGACTGCCACGCCGATCCCGCGGACGCTGCATATGAGTTTGATTGGAATCCGCGATATGAGCGTGCTGGAAGAGGCGCCGATGGATCGGATGCCGATCCAGACATATGTGATGGAGTACAATGATGAGATGGTCCGTGAAGCTATTCAAAGAGAACTGGATCGGGACGGACAGGTGTATTATGTATATAACCGGGTAAGTGATATTGCGGAAATTGCAGATCATGTGCAGAAACTTGTTCCGGACGCGACAGTGGCGTTTGCTCACGGGCAGATGGCGGAGCATGAGCTGGAAAATATCATGTATGATTTCATCAACGGAGACATTGATGTGCTGGTGTCAACAACGATTATTGAGACCGGACTGGATATTTCCAATGCCAATACGATGATCATCCATGATGCAGATCGTCTGGGACTTTCTCAAATGTACCAGCTGCGGGGGCGTGTGGGAAGATCCAATCGGATGGCGTATGCATTTCTCCTGTACCGAAGAGACAAGCTGCTAAAGGAAGTGGCGGAAAAAAGACTGGCGGCAATCCGGGAGTTTACAGATCTTGGTTCCGGATTTAAAATTGCGATGCGGGATCTGGAAATTCGTGGGGCAGGAAATCTTCTGGGTGCAGAACAGCATGGGCATATGGAGGCTGTCGGATATGATCTGTACTGCAAGATGCTCAATGAAGCGGTAAAACAGTTAAAAGGCGGAACCGAGGAGGAAATCTATACGACCGTGATGGATCTGAATGTGGATGCGTATATCCCGAATTCCTATATTCCGAACGAATATCAGAAGCTGGATATTTACAAGCGGATCGCGGGAATTGAAGATGAGGAAGAGATGGATGATATGCTGGAGGAGCTTATCGACCGGTTCGGGGATGTACCAAGAAAGGTACAGCAGCTTCTTCAGATCGCAGGTCTTAAAGCGCTTGCACATTCAGCTTATGTGACGGCAGTGGAACAAAAAGGAGAAGAATTCCGGTTTACCATGTATGAAAAAGCGAAGGTCAATCCGCAGAAAATTCCTCCGTTGATTCAGAGCTACCGGGGAAATCTGGTGTTTAAGGCGGAGGCAGTGCCGTATTTTGTCTATTATAAAAAGGGTAGAAATAAAAAGGAAAAGGATGAAACGGTTCTGGAACTTGTGAAAAAGCTCTTAAATGATATAAAGAGCTTGTTAGAGGAGAAAAAAGACGTTATAATGAAATAATTAGGTACAATTAGAGGAGGAATTTATGGTTGGATTGAAAAAAAGAGGTGTGATCACCGCAGTTGCCGGTATTTTAGCGGCGGTTACGATAACAGGATGCAGTGCTGCCCCTGATAATGATGCTACAGTAGTAACGGTCGGAACAGAGAAGGTTTCGTATGGTGTTGCTAATTTTTATGCGCGTATGCAGCAGGCGCAGTATGAGTCGTTTTATGCAGGCCTGATGGGGATGAGTGCGGACACAATGTGGAGCCAGGAAGTGGAAGAAGGCAAGACATATGAGGAGAATATGAAAGACAGTATTTTAGAGTCTCTGGAAAATATGTATCTTGTAAAACAGCATGCTTCTGAATATAAAGTGGAGTTGACAGACGAAGAAAAGAAGAAGATCGACAAAGCCGCAGAGGAGTTTGTGGAAGACAACACATTGGAGGACAAAGAAGTTGTGTCCGGATATAAAAAATATGTCAAAGAATATCTGGAACTTGCTACGATTCAGCAGAAGATGGATGCACCAATGAAAGAGGGCGTGGATGAAAATGTTTCAGATGAGGATGCAGCACAAAAGAAGATCGAGTATGTCCAGTTCTCTTATACGAAGAAGGATGATTCCGGACAGTCTGTTCAGATGACTGACGATGAAAAGAAGGCAGAAAAAGAAAAGGCACAGACCTTTCTGGATACAGTCAGCGCAGATCCGGACAAGGACATGAATGCAGCAGCAGCTTCGGCAGAAAAAGAAGTGCAGACGGCGACATTTGATTCTGAGTCCAGCACACTGAACGCAGATCTTTTAAAGGCGGCAGATGCGCTGGAAAATGTAGGGGACGTGACAAGCCTGATTGAGACAGACGATGGAATCTATGTGGCGAAGCTGACAAGCAAGCTGGATCGTGAGGCAACAGATCAGAAGAAAAAGGAAATCGTAGAAGAGCGCAAGCAGAAACAGTATGAAGATCAGGTGGAAACATGGCGCAAAGAGACTGACATCAAGGTAGACAAAAAAGAATGGAAAAAAGTAGACTTTGAAGATCAGGGTGTGAATGTAAAGCAGACAGCGACTGATTCAGAAAAATAGAATGTAGGAAAAAGGAGAAGAAATCCTAAAAAAATGAGGGATTTCTTCTCCTTTTTATTTGCGCCGTCGGAAAATCTGTACAAGAACAATCAGCAATAAAAGGGCGGACAGACTGTATCCGAGGAAACTGATCCAAGGGAGTCCAAACCACTTTGGAATGCTGTAAATGTCCGAGGCAAGACCTGATCCGATAAACAGGGCAGCAGAAAGAATCGTCAAAAGCACCCGGTTTGTAATGGAATAAACATCACGGCGGAAATGCTCGCCATCAGAAAGCTGCAGGTTGACTTGTGCCTGCCCGTTTTTTGTAATGTTCAAAAGATCAGAAAGCTGGGCAGGGATGTTGAGGGATTTGTCCAGTGAAGTATAAACCTGGCGTCCCTTATGTTTTAAAATGTGCCTTGCATCCAGCTCATGGATCAGCAGATTGGACATATGTACAGATAAAATCCGCAACAGATTTACATCCGGAGCACATGCACTTAAAGTTCCTTCGATCGTGATCATGCTTCGCGCAAGCAGTGTGACATCCGGGATAATTGCAAGCCGGTGATCCTTGACCAGCTGCAGGAGCCGTTCGATCAGATCGCCAAGCCGCATGGTGCCGAAGTCCATGGAAACATACTTGCTGACAATATCATCAATATCCGTGTACAGGCGGGCATGGTTGACACGCTCCTGAGGTTCGGCAAACGCGAGTAATACGTTTTTCAGAGAATAAATATCATTCTCAAGAAGTGCTGTGATCGCTTTGCGAAGCAGCAGCTTGGTGTTGGAAGACAGATGTCCTGCCATTCCGAGATCCAGCCATGCAATCTGCCCCTTGCTGATCCAGAGATTTCCAGGATGCGGATCCGCATGGAAAAATCCATCCTCCAAAATCTGTTTACAGTAGTTTTCTGCTGTTTTTTCGCCAATTTCAGTCATGTCGTAGCCAAGACTTTTTAGTTCCGCTATATGGTCGATCTGGATTCCGTCGATATAGTCCATGACAAGAAGTCTTGGAGTCGTCAGTTCGTGATATACCACGGGGCAGGTCGTATAGGCGATTTCTTTTTGGTTGGCGTAAAACAGATCTAGATTGGCGGCCTCTTTTTCAAAGTCAATCTCTTCTCTGGTAGTCTCCCAGAGTTCATCTAAAATCGTATGAAAGTCGATCAGATTTTTAGTTCCCAGTGTCAGTTTTAAAATACCGGAAGCTTTTTTTAAAAGCCGGATATCATTTTCCATCGTCTTTTGGATGGCCGGTCGTTGTACCTTTAAAACAACCTTTGTTCCGTCTTTTAGCTGTGCGGGATGTACCTGTGCAATGGAAGCAGAGCCAAGCGGAGTCTGTTCGATGGAAGAAAAAATGTCAGAGACAGGTCGCTGTAATTCGGATTCAATGATTGAGACTGCAGTCTCATATGGCATGGGGATCACATCGGTACGAAGCCTTGTCAGTTCCTGACAGTATACTTCCGGGAGCATATCGGAACGCATGGACATGATCTGCCCCAGCTTGACATAAGTAGGGCCCAGATCTTCCAGGATCTCGCGGAGCTTGACCGGTGTCAGACCCGAGGTCAGCTGGTGTTTTTTTAAAACTTTTAAAATCTCGTTCAGCCGCCTGCCGGAGGCGGCTGAATCTTCTTCCGTGTATGATGGATACCGGGAAGGATCCATTGTTTTTTGTTCTTTATTCATTCTGATTCTTCGGGTGTCCTTTCATCGGAGGTAATATCTGGATCTTCAGGCTGTTCTTTTCTTGCTTCTTCTGTCTGGGCAATCTTTTCTTTCAGAGCGTTTAATTCCTCTTCGGTCATCTGATCGACAGAATTCATGGCATCTGTATAATTCCTGGTAACGGTGACAGAAATATGTTCTTTGACTTTTTCTTTTGCTGTATGTTTCAGTTCTTCATTGAGCATTCTGCCCTGTGCAACGGTCAGTTCGCCTTTTTCTACCAGATCATCGATCAGTTCTTTTGCGTTTTCTGCAGTAGAGGCGACAGCACCTACACCTGCTAAAAATACTTTTCTTAATCCTTCTGTGAATTCCATAAAGACCATCCTTTCTTGAAGTACATGATTGTCATTTGTTGTTTTCTCTATTATAGCATGTATCAGGAGGAACGTTTCTTACTTTTTTGTTAAAAATATGAAAAAAGTAAGAGGAAAAAAGCAAAATATGGTATAATTTTCTATATCAGACAGGGGAGGAAACAGGTGTGGAAAAAGTAAGAGAGAAGGTACTTTTTGCACTGCAGGAAGTACAGAGGGCAGTGATTGGAAAACAGGAAGTGACAGAGACGGTGATGAAAGCATTTTTGGCGGGTGGGCATGTGCTGGTGGAGGATATTCCGGGACTTGGCAAGACGACCATGGCGATTGCTTTTTCCAGAGCGATCGGACTGCAGAAGCGCAGGGTGCAGTTTACACCGGATGTACTTCCGTCAGATCTGACCGGATTTACCATCTACCAGAAAGAGAGAAATGCGTTTGTATATCATCCGGGAGCCGTGGTCTGCAACCTGCTTCTGGCAGATGAGATTAACCGGGCGTCTCCGAAGACACAGTCAGCCCTTTTGGAAGTGATGGAAGAGGGGCAGGTGACCGTGGATGGAAAAACCAGAAAGATTGCTCCGCCGTTTCTGGTGATCGCTACGGAAAATCCGTCCGGCTCCGCAGGGACGCAGTTGCTTCCGGAATCTCAGTTGGATCGTTTTATGGTCTGTGTAAAGATGGGATATCCGACAATTCGCGAAGAGATGGAGATTCTGCGAAAAAATGAGAATGGCCGTACGTCAGATGCCGTTCAACAGGTGATGACAAAGGAAGAACTTGAGGAAGCACAGCGGGAGACTGCACAGATTTTTATGCATGAGCGGATTCTGGAATATCTGGTGCAGCTGGCACAGGCTACTAGGGAACATGAGATGCTGGAGCTGGGGATGAGTCCAAGAGGAACAGTGGCACTTGCAAAGATGGCGAAAGCGGGTGCGTATCTGGCAGGAAGAGAATATGTGGTTCCGGCAGATGTCAGGGGAGTGTTTCGGGAGACTGCACAGCATCGGATCCTGTTAAATACAAGGGCAAGGATCAGCAAAGTAAAACAGAAGGAAGTACTGCAGGAAATTTTGTCCGCAGTAGAATCACCATCATTGAAAAAGCGATAAAAAGGAGCGTATATGGGAAAACGGATGATAACATATCTTCTGGTGCTTGGCGCAGTGGGATATCTGTTTTTGATGTATATTTATCCGGCACTGAGCGGGCTGTTGATTTTTGTGCTTCTGTATCCGGCGGCAGGAATCGTTTATCTTATTTTTGCGGGGAGAGGACTTTCTGCCAGAGTAAAGCGACTCTCGGATTACGGAGAAAAAGAACAGCAAATGAAAGTCAGTATACAGGTTTGCAAGGAAAGTTCTCTTTGGATCGGAAAGTGCAGGATTCTGCTGGAAATGGAACATGCAGTATCCGGCATCAGACAAAAAGACAGTTTATGGCTTTCTGAAAAGCAGGCAGACTATACATTTGAACCAGACAGGTGCGGAGAGTGGAAGCTGACGATTACAGAAGTGAGAATCTATGATTTTATCGGAATTTTATCTGTGGGTAAAAAGCAGCAGGAAAAGGAGCGATTCACAGTCCTGCCGAAGATCTGTGCAATGCCGGTAGAGATTGGGAGAAGGACGCGGGAATTTCCGGTTGAGCCGGAAACCTATTCCAATGAAAGGGGTGGGCAGGATGCTACGGAAATCTATCAGATCCGGGAGTATCACATTCCGGATCCGGTGCAGATGATCCACTGGAAGATCAGTGCCAAGGCGGGAAAAATGATGGTCAAAGAATCCAGTCATCCTCTTGGATGTGCGGTATGTATCAGACTTTGGCTTTCGAATGCAGCGAAAGATTTCAAAAAGCTGGAGCGTATGATGGAGATTTGTGCTTCACTTTCCAGGACTCTGGTAGAAGAACACTGTATGCACGTTGTGGCATGGTTTGATCAGAAAAACGTCCGTGTTGTGCGATGGCGCGTGAAGGATGAGGAGACGTTTTATGAAATGCTCTGGGAGCTGATGGAAGCAGTCCCTGCAGCGAAACGAGAGGAAGAGCAAAGCGGGTTTGAAGAAGTGTTTCGAACACAGAATTTTTCCAGTGTTCTTGTCCTGGACGGACAGGGGATTCAGGGATGGAATGATACTGGGATTATCCAGGTGTGATATGGGGAGAAGGGGTATGAAAAGAAAAAAGAAGGATTTGAATCAACATAGCTGGAAAGTTCATATCTTACAGTTTCTTACCGTTGGTTTTGCACTGTGGTCCTGGTGGGAGACTGCAGCCGGAGTGAATTTGACGCAGAAATTACCTCAGGATCAGACAGAGAGGTGGATGGCAGTACTTTTGATCACCGGGTTTTTAGGGAGTGTCTGGCTTGGGACAATGCTGGTAAAAAGAAAGAAGCTCCTGCTTTGTATTTCTGCGGTTTTCTATCTTGTACCAGTGATATATGCGGCGGTTTTGACGTATTTCCCGGATCCGAGAGAATGCTGGTTTCAGATGATTGCAGCCGGATTGTATGTGACAGTGCTTACATCGATGTCTTGTAATGTTCTGCAGAATGTCTGCATTGTGGGAATAAGCTTCGTATTTCTGGCATTTTGTTCGGTCCAGCTGGGAGAGCAGATGGAGCCGATGAAAGAAAAAGAAGATGGGGTATATCGGACGACCAGACGATATGTGAAAGAGCATGTAATCCAGAAAGCAGAAGAGACGTGGAATGCATGGAGTGCAGACAGGCAGACAAGAAAAGAAGCACAGACGAAAAAGGAAGAGCAAAAGGAAGAGTCAGAAAAAGAGGAACAAAAAACACAGGCAAAAATCCCGCAGACAGAGCAGAATATGATTCCGGAAGAGACAGGCATGGATTCTTCCGGCGGTATGGAAGATTTGCGGGAGCTGGGCAGCTTTGTCCCCAGGAAGGGTGTGTTGTTCACTGTGACGCAGGAGGAAATGCCGACAGATACGATTTATGTTTCGGAGAAATATGGAAAAGAATATGACGGGGGATCCTGGAGAGAAGGAAGTGCGACGGATCCGGCAAGTGTATATTTGCAGTATCCATCCTCTTTGAAGCAACTTCGCAAATTGTGCAACGAACTGCAAGAAGCAGATTCTTTTGAAGAAGCAGAGCGGTTCGTGGAAGAAACATTAAAACGTCAGGCTGTGTATGATGTAAATCCGGGATCGACACCGTCCGGCGAGGATTTTGCGGAGTATTTTTTGTTTGAAAACCACAAAGGATTTTGTGTGCATTTTGCAACGGCTGCAACCTTGATGTATCGAATGCTGGGGATTCCGGCCAGATTTGCAGAAGGTTATGCCATTCCGGCATCTGCATTTTCACAGCAGGAAAATGGGCAATATGTGGCAGAAGTTGAGGGCAGCATGGGCCATGCCTGGTGTGAAGTCTGGCAGGAGGATACCGGCTGGAAGGTCGAGGATCATACAGGTGCAGCTTCTGCGTTGGAAAATGTGGAGAGGGCAAGAGCATCATCGGATACGTGGCAGTAGATCCGAAAGGCGCTCTTCCAGTGTTTGAAGGTGATCGGCGTTATACTTCTGATGTTCGCGCTGATAATATTGCAGGCGTGGATACGGACTGTGCGGAAACGAAAACGGTGCCGAACGGGATCAATCGATGCAAGGATTCGGTTTGTTTATCAGAGCCTGTACGAGGTTGCAGAGTTTCTGCATCCATCCGGGGAAGATCCATTTTCAATGCAAGGAAAAGAAGCGGTGAAAAAATCTCTTCCGGAACTGGAAGAGGCCGATCTAAACTGGATGTATGACACGATGATGCGCACTATGTTCTATAAAGGCTGTGATATCCGCGATGGAGAACAGATGTATCGTTTGTATGGACAATGCAGAAAAAAAGTAAAACAAGGATTAAACGCCTGGAAAAAGCTGCAGTGGAATGTGATAAAATGTTTTCCATAGATAAAAAACAGATTATGTTTATAAAGAGAAAATGAAGTGACTGTGACAAGTTTTTAGATTTCGTTCATTGCTTTTGCTGAAAGAAACTTGTATACTGGAAACATCTCTGAAAGGAATCCCTTTCAGTTATATCTGAACCGGCAACAGCTGGCATTTCGGATTTTCCCAGTAAAGAAGCAAGAAAAAGCGAATGGAAAACCGGAACGAGGTCTATCATCGAAAAATTAATCGAAAGAATTAGTTATGAAAAGTCCTGTTTCCCGGTAAATTCATTCGGAAAACAGGAGGAATGTGAATGGAAAAAGAGAAGACAACGCAGTTTCTGATGAGACCGAAAAATGACTTTTGTTTCAAACAGTTGATGGCAGATGCACAAATCCGACAGGCATTTTTGTCGGCAGTTACGGGGATTCCCTATGAGGAAATCGAAGAGACAACACTGTTGCCCACCAGTCTTGAGAAACAGTATAAGGAAGACAAGCTTGGAATTTTGGATGTTCGGATCCAATTGAAAAACAGCGGTCAGGTCGATGTGGAGATGCAGGTGGCAGCGTACGAGTACTGGGCAGAGAGAACTTTATTTTATCTGTCAAAAATGTTTACGGAACAGATTCATGAAGGCGAAGGATATGATGTGCTGGAAAAATGTATCCATATCGGGATTCTGGACTTTGAAATATTCGAAGATACGGATGCATTCTATTCCCGGTTTCACTTATGGGAGGACAGCCGGCATATCAAGTACAGTGACAAGCTGGAATTGCATGTATTGGAATTGCCGAAGCTGGCAAAGCACCAGTATCCGGAGACAGAACTGCTAAGTTGGATGCAATTTATCAATGCAGAGACAGAGGAGGAATTCAAAATGGCAGCAGAGAAAGACCCTTATATTGAGAAGGCCTATGAGAGTCTGGTGCATCTGAGTGCAGATGAGAGGGCACGGTTGGAGTATGAGGCAAGAGAAAAGCAGATCCGGGATCACCAGTTCTTTTCAAGAATCTATAAAGAGACGGGATATAGGCAAGGGGTGAAAGAAGGGGAAGTAAAAGGTAGAGAAAAGGGCAGGATTCAGGAATGTATTGAAATTCTACAGGAGATGGGAGAAACGAAAGAACATGTTTTGCTTCGATTGAAGGAGAAGTTTAAGCTCTCAGATACGGATGCAAATCAATATTTAGAAAAATACTGGAAAGAGTGAATTGATATACAAGAAAAAGCAACATTTCATGTTTTGTTGACATAGAATGTTGCTTTCTTTCATGGTGGAAGTTCTCTGTATATAAATCATACTTGTTTTCGGGCTGATTGTGAAATTTTTTGAAACACTGTCAGTAGTCTTTGATTATCTTCTGGATCCATGATGCAGAAGCGGACAAATTCTCCCTCTAATCCGGTGAAGGAAGAACAGTCCCGGATCATAAGTCCTTCCCGGATACAGGCTTCAAATACGTCAGATGAAGTCAGTCCAACTTTTTGGATCTGTACCAGCAAAAAGTTGGCATAAGCCGGATAAACATAGAAAAAAGGAAGTTCACGCAATTTTGTATACATGTATTCACGTTCGGAAAGTATCAAATTGCGTGTCTTTTTTATATAATCTTTGTCCTGAAACAAAAGTTCGCCGGCGAATGCGCCAAGGCTGTTTAATGACCATGGAATCTGTTTGCTCTTCAATTTTTTGAGAAATTCAGCATTTCCGGTGATACCGTACCCGAACCGCATACCAGGAGCGGCAAAAAATTTGGAAACACCACGCAGTACCATCAGATTCTGGAAATTTTGGGTCAAAGGAACTGCGGTGACGGCATCTACATCAGGTGCAAACTCCACGTACGTTTCATCGATCATCACAAAGATGTTGTGATCCTGACAAAACTCCAGCAGCTTTATCAGCTCCGGATGAAAAATTGCGGAAGAAGTCGGATTGTTCGGATTGCATAAAATAAGAAAATCAATCTGCTTTTTAGCCAGCGCCAGACACAGTTCCTCTACAGACAATTGGAAATCCTGTTCTGGTTTCAGATAAAAGCAGTCGATCGTGCTGTCTGAAAATCCAAGTTCTCTGGAGTATTCGGAATAAGTGGGTCCAAGGATCATCGTATGCTTTGGACGGCGCTCTTCAATCAGCAGGGAAATCAGTTCACTGGAACCATTGCCCGGCAGGATAAAGTCTGCAGGAATCTGACAGTATGTGGAGAGTATGTTTCTAAGACTGGTATAGCTCCGATCCGGGTAGGAAGAGAGCAGATCCAGATGAGCTGCAAGAGCTTTTTTTACCTGTTCGGAAAGTCCGAGCGGATTTACGTTAGCACCAAAATTGACAATATCATCTTTTTTTAATCCGTAGTGTTCGCACACTTTTTCAATATCACTTCCGTGAAATTCCAGTTTTGTATTCATGTATACAATCCCCTTTTAAATTCTTTGATTCCACCGTTGCAAGAAATACAGTGTTGATGTTATAATACTTTATTATAGTGTGTTTACAAAAAAATGCAACGTAAGAAGAATGAGCAGGTGACAAATTTGAAGAATAAAATTAAACGCCTTTCAAAAGGAGATTTTCATATTCCACAGCCGGAGATTATTTTTCCGGAGACGCGGATCATCATGCGTGTCGGAGAAGGCGAGATGTACAAAGGAAGCTTTTCTCTTCAGAATCAGGGAGAGGGGACGATCCGTGGACTGGTTTATCCATCGTCTTTTCGGGTACGCTGTGAGGAGCAGGGATTTGATGGGAATCCGGTGAACATCTCTTATACATATGACGGATCCGGCCTGGTTCCGGGACATGTGGAACACGGAAAATTTACCATTGTGTGCAATGGCGGAGAGTATGAGGTGGCATTTACTGCCATTATTGAAAAGCCGTTTGTAATGACAACTTATGGAAAAGTACAGAGTCTGGAAGATTTTAAGAAACTGTCTTTTCGGGATCCGGCGGAGGCAGAAAAACTGTTCCGTTCCAGAGATTTTTATGAGATCCTGAAGTATGAGGATAAGCGGATTCAGGCATTGTATGACAATATGAGAAAATGGGAGCTGGATCAGCAGGCGTTGGAAGAGTTTTTGGTGGGCTGCAAGCAGAAAGAGAAGATTTTTCTGACGCTGGAAGAGGAGAGCAGGGCATTTATTTCTCTTCAGGAATCCAGAAAAGATACCTTTACGATCAAGAAGAATACGTGGGGATATCTGACCATTGATGTACGTACCGAAGGTGAATTTTTAAGTGTGGAGCATACCAAGGTTACTACGGAGGAGTTCATCGGGAATGCGTATCGGCTGGAATATATCATCGACTATACAAAGCTCCATCGGGGAAGCAACTTCGGGCAGATCATCCTGGAGTCCCCGTATGAGATACTGACCTATGAGATCGTGGTAGAGAAGGATGTCTGCAGAGATGAAGAGAGACGGGAGCGGGATAAAGAGTTTGCAAGTATTTTAAAGCGCTGTCTTGTTTATGAGAGCGGCAAGCTGGATCTGAACACCTGGTGCGAGGAGTCCTTAAAGAAGATCGAGCATTTGCGGAGTCTGGATGAGGACAATGAGATGTATCTTCTGGTACATGCACATATCTGTCTTTTGGGCAAACGGTTTGAAGAGGCAAAATGGATTCTGGAATCTTACAATTACAACCGGTTTGCAATCGGAAAAAATGTAGAGATCAGTTCCTATTATTTGTATCTGACCACGCTGCTTTCCAATGATTCGATCGGGACACGCAGAGTGGCAGAAGAGCTTTCAAAATCCTATATGAAGCATCCCGATAGCTGGAAGATCCTCTGCATGCTGGTGAATGTAGACTCTGAGTACAAGATCATCAGTGAACGTCTCAGAGCTTTGGAGCATCACTTCTATGAGGAAAAGACGCGCAGTATCTGGTTCTATCTGGAAGCCTTCCGGTGTTTCCGTGAGAAGAGTTCTTCCTTGAAAAAACTGGGCATTTTTGAAGTGCGGGTGTTGTATTTTGCAGCCAAGCACAAACTGATGACAAAGGAACTGGCATTATATACAGCCAATCTGGCAAGTCAGCTGAAAAGCTTTGACCGCTATCTTTATGAGACTCTGGTGCTTTCCTACGGGATGTATGAAGAGTCCATGATCCTGACCGCAATCTGTACACTTCTGATCAAGGGAAGCTGCATGGAAAACTGCTTTTTTAAATGGTATGAAAAAGCAGTGGAGTCGGAATTAAAGATTGCACAGCTGTACGAGTTTTATATGGCTGCGATCCAGCCTGGCAGAGTCAATAAAGCACTGCCGCGTTCCGTGTATCTTTACTTTATGCATGGAAATAATCTGGATTTCCATAAACGGGCGCTTTTGTATTCAAACCTGATTACTTATGAGGATGAATCCAGTGAGATTTATGCGCATTACAGAGATGAGATGGAAGCGTTTGCGTGGAATCAGCTGGAGCGCAGAAATATTGATCCCATGCTCCGCATTATATACAAGCGTTTTCTGACAGAAGATTCTATGGAAGCAGAGCAGATCAAAGCACTGTATGATATCTGCCATGCTTATGAGATCACAACAAAGGTACCGAATATGAAATTTATTCATGTGATCGCAGAGGATGGAACGATCACACAGAAGGCGCCGTATACGGACAAAGGAGCAAGGGTATTTTTATATGCAAAGACAGACCGGCTTGTGTGGGAAAGCAAGGATGGAAGACATTATACAGATTCTATTCCATATGAAAGCAAGCGCCTGTTCTATGAGCTTCGTTACATGGATATCTGTAAGCGGTATATGAACAGTCTGAAGCAGAACCGTCAGGAGGAGAAGGTAGAAGAGCTTTCTCTTGAGTCTGTGCGAAAGTATGGCATTGAAAATTACGGGGAAGAAGAGATCATGGGACTGTGCAGCCGTACGATCCGTGAAAACAATTATGAATGTGATGATTTCCTTACCTACGTGTGTTTTGAGATGTTTAAAAGAAAGCAGTTTGACAGAGTGATCCTGACGTATCTTGCGAATTACTACTGCGGAGCGACTACAGACATGAAACTGCTCTGGAGAGAAGCAAGAGAGTATGAAGTACATACTCAGAAGCTGGCGGAGAGGATCATCACACAGATGTTGTTCTCGGAAGAGTTGTTCGGAGAGGTTCCGATCTTTGAAGAATATTATGAAGAGGGAGCTTATTTCAGACTGCAGCAGGCATATCTGGCGTATATGTCCAGAGAATATGTAGTGGAAGAGCGCAGGATGAGCAGAAGTATTATTGATATCATCTGTAAGGAATATGAAAAGGGTGAAGAAACGATAGACATCTGCAAGATCGCCGTATTAAAATATTATTCCACCAGAGAATATACGACGACTGTGCGTAAGACTCTGAAAAAATTCTTACAGGAGCTGTGCGGCAAGCAGATTTATTTCCCGTTCTTTCTGGCATACGAAAAGGAATGGCTCATTGAGCTGCAGCTTTGGGATAAGACGCTGATCGAGTACAAAGGGCAGAAGGGAAGCCGTGTCATGCTCTACTATCAGCTTCAGAAAGAAAATTCAGAGGCGGTAGATTATGCTACAGAGGTGCTTACGCCGATGTATGAGAATCTCTATGTGAAGAAATTTGTGCTGTTCTCCAACGAGCGGTTGAAATATTATTTCAAGGAGACCATTGATGGCAACACTTACCGAAGTGATAAAGAGTGCTGCATGAAGGATGCTGTGTTTGGAGAATCCGGGCGATATGGACGACTGAATGATATTTTACTTTCAGAGGGCAGTGAAAAAGAAGAAAAGATGAAAGCATATGCACAGGAAGATGCAATCGCCGCGCATATGTTTGAACAGTATTAAGGAGGCTGACTCCTATGGGACAAGGCAATATTATAGGTTACGAGATCAATGAAAAGACCTGTCAGATCAGTTTTTATAATGAAGAAATGGCAGAGCCGGAGACGATGGAAGTAGATGCGGATAATTATCAGATCCCTCTGGTCATCGGAAAGCTGCGTGATACCTGGGCATACGGAAAAGAAGCAAAACGTCTGGCCAGCTTGAAAGAAGGATTCACCGTAAACCGGTTACTGGATAAAAGCCTGGCAGGGGAAAAAATTGAATTTGGAGAAGAATCCTATGAAGCAGTATGGCTGCTTGCTAAATTTATCGAACTGTCGCTGCAGTCGTTTCCGAAGATCAACGGGATCGTGTTCAGTGTTCCGGAGCTGACGGAAGAGCTGGCGCAGATGTTGCGGGGAATCGCAGTACGGATGAATATTGATAAACGGCATATTTTCATTCAGGATTACAAAGAGAGTTTCTGCAATTATCTGTTTTATCAGCCAAAAGAACTCTGGCAGTATGAGGCGGCGTTGTTTTGCTGTGACAGAAATGAGATCAAAGCGTATATGCTCAGAAGGCTGAAGCCGGGGCTTGGAGGCGGAAAGACGATTTTTGTGACAGTGGACGAAGTGGCAAGTGCGCATATAAAAGAACTGGCAGCCGTGTATCCGGTGCTCAATGCGGACAAGGCAAAAGATGCGGATATGAGATTCTGCCGGTTTATTGAAGGCGTGTTTGACAAGCGGATCGTATCTTCGGTCTTTCTGACCGGAGAGGGATTTGAGAATAACTGGTATCCGACTTCTCTGAGAGTCCTGTGCAATGGAAGAAGAGCATTTATCGGAAACAATCTGTACAGCAAGGGCGCCTGCTATACCGCATACCGCAAGATGTTTATGCACATTGAGGATCCGGTTTATCTTTCCGAAGACAAGCTGACAGATCAGATTAGTGTGAATATGCGGGTGAATGGACAGGAGATGTGGTATCCGATCGTATCCTGGGGATCGCACTGGTATGAATCCAACAATCAGTGGGAAGTGCTTTTAGAGGATACAGAAGATATCGAGCTTCATATCGAGTCTCTAGTACAGGGTACGTTAAAGACGGAGGTCATCCCGCTTGGAAGGCTTCCCAAGAGAGGCGAGTATTCCATGAGGCTTCAGATCGAGACGTTATTTTTAGATGAAAAAACATGTAAGATCACGGTGCGGGATGTAGGATTCGGAGAGTTTTTCCCGCCGACCGATTTTCAGGAAGAGAAGATGATACATTTAGGAGGAAATGATGGGAAGTTTAATTCTATGTCATGATCAGCATGCGGCCCATCCGTATGAAATTACGAGGATCCACTGTAAGATATTTACAATGGAAGAACTGTGCTATTATCTCTGCAATAATCTCTACCTGATCGATTATACGATTATGAACGAGCAGCTGTGCGGATGGCTGGAAGAGGACATCGGGAAAAGGGAGCTTGCAGACCAGCTTCGAGATGTGATCCGGATGAGGGGAAGTGTGGAAAAATTTGTGCTCACGATTTTGAAGAGTTCCGGAATCTACAAGGAAGCGGAGATGATCCGGATCCAGAATGTTCTGGAGCGGCTCAAAAACCAGAAGGACATTGAACGGCAGAAATACAAAGGAGACAATCTTCTGGAAAGTGGAGAAGTGGAAGAAGCAATTCTTGTGTATCAGGCGATCTTAAATGAAGGGGAGGATGAGAATACGGATCCGAAGTTTTATGGAAAGATCTATGCAAGTCTGGGGTCTGCCTATGGAAGAATGTTCCTTTATCAGCAGGCGGCGCGGATGTATGACAGGGCATATCAGATCTGTGAAGATCCAAAGCTGTTAAAGCCGTATTTGTATGCATCCTATAAGTATATGTCGATGGAGGAGTATCATATCCTTCTTACGAAAAATGACACCTATGCGGAGATCAATACAGAGCTGCGCAGCGAGATGAAAGAAATCCGGGAAGGAATCCAGATGGAGATGTCAGAGCAGCTGACAGACAAGTGGAAACAGCAGTACCGGAGGAGTCACATATAGAGTATTTAGTAAAAGTATCCAAATCAGAGTGATCAGATTTGGATACTTTTTTGAATTAATGTGATTGACTTTGACTGAAAATGATTATACCTAAATTATTCACGGAACAGTATCTGAAGCGATAACTGTGCCATGAATCTAAAA
>ERZ1027100.57-NODE-57-length-83607-cov-8.112529_pt1 | contig 83607 bp, 67 predicted proteins | sample MGYA00519407_ERZ1027100 | MGnify/ENA primary metagenome ERZ1027100 (study PRJEB26926, sample SAMN06164645) | human gut metagenome | biome: ENVO:00009003; feature: ENVO:2100002; material: ENVO:00002003 | host: Homo sapiens | place: USA | collected 2012 ... | reverse complement strand
AGATGCTCAGGAGTCTCGTGGGCTCGGAGATGTGTATAAGAGACAGTTCCTGCACAAATTACACTTCCGTTATCTTATATTCCCCGGCTCCGTCCAGCGCCCGCTGCAATTCCGCCAGCGGTTTTTCCCCGCCGCTGAACTCCACCGTCGCCACCGGGGGCTCCAGCTCCACGGTCGCACGTACTCCGTCGATTCCGTTCAGTGCCTTTTCGACGTGCATCCGGCAGTGCCCGCACATCATCCCTTCGATCCGATACTTCTTTTCCATCGTTTTTTCCATATTATTTATAGGTATTGGTTCTCTTCCGTCGTTTTTCCGCGCCCTGCCGCCCTTCGCCTTCAGTCGCAGGCTGTTCGCCACCACGCTGACGCTGCTCAGGGCCATGGCCGCCCCGGCCAGCATCGGGTTCAGCAGGAACCCGTTGAGCGGGAAAAGCACCCCGGCGGCGACCGGCACCCCGATCAGGTTGTAGATGAATGCCCAGAACAGGTTTTGCCGGATTGTGCGCACGGTTGCCGCTGAAAGGCGGATCGCGTCGGCGATTTTTCCGAGGTCGGGGGTCATGATCGTGATCTTGGCCACATCCATGGCGATGTCGCTCCCCTGTCCCATGGCGATACTCAGGTCGGCCTGTGCCAAGGCCGCGCTGTCGTTGATTCCGTCGCCGACCATCGCCACCCTGTGCCCTTCGGCCTGCAGGCGGCGGATATAGGCGGCCTTCCCGTCCGGCAGGACACCCGCCTCGCAGGCCGTTATCCCTGCTTCGGCTGCTATGGCACGTGCCGTCGCTTCGTTGTCGCCCGTCAGCAGCCGCACGTCAAGCCCCATGGCTCGGAGCTCCGCGACGGCTTGTGCGGCGCCCGGCCTGATCCGGTCGGCGATGGCGGCAATGCCTACCGCTTCGCCCCCTTCGGCGAACCAGACGACGGTCTTCGCCGCCGCGGCCAGCCGATCCGCTTCCCGCAACAGGTGCGATGGCGCGGCGATGCCGTTTTCCTCCAGCAGCAGCCTGTTGCCTGCCAGGTACGTCCGCCCTGCCGCCACGCCCTTCACCCCGCGCCCGGGCAGGTTCTCGAAATCCGAAATAGGGATGCCTTCCCCTTTCAACCGCTCCGCGAGGGCTTCGGCCAACGGATGCTCCGAACGCGACTCCATGCTGTAAAATACCCGGCCCAACCGCTGCTCGTCCCCCGTCCACAGCAAATCCGTCACGATGGGTTTCCCTTCGGTGAGCGTCCCGGTCTTGTCCAGTACGACGGTGCCGATGCTTTTCGCCGTTTCGAGGCTCTCGGCATCTTTTATCAGGATTCCGGCCCCGGCACCCTTGCCGATGCCCACCATGATGGCCGTCGGGGTCGCCAGCCCCAGGGCGCAGGGACACGCCACGATCAGCACGGTCACGAAGGCCAGCAGCCCGTGCGTGAACCCGTCGTCGCCGCCCAATACGGCCCAAAGTACAAAGGCGATGAGGGCGACGGCGATGACGGCGGGCACGAATACCGCCGCAATCCGGTCGACCAGCTTCTGCACGGGCGCCTTGCTGCCCTGTGCCTCCTGCACCATGCGCACGATGTGGGCCAGCAGGGTCTCCGCCCCGACCCTTTCCGCCCGGAACAGGAACGACCCCCTCTGGTTGATCGTCCCTGCGTATACTTTCGCCCCGGCAGCCTTGCGTACGGCTGCGGGTTCGCCGCTCAGCATACTTTCGTCCACGTAGGAACTGCCTTCGGCGACCGTGCCGTCCACGGCGATCCGCTCCCCCGGCTTCACGACGACCGTATCCCCGGCCTGCACCTGCGCAAGGGGTACGGTTCGCTGCCGTCCCTGCGCGTCGGCGAGGGTTACGGTTTCGGGTTGCAATCCCATCAGTTTTCTGATTGCCGCAGCCGTGTCGCCCTTCGCCCGCTCTTCGAGCAGCCTGCCCAGCAGGATGAAGGCGACGATCATGCTCGCGGCCTCGAAATACACGTGCGGCTCGATGCCGCGGGCGAGCCAGAATCCCGGGAACAGCATGTTGAAGACACTGAACAGGTAGGCCGTGCCCGTACTTATCGCCACGAGCGTGTCCATGTTGGCCGTTCCGTGCCGCAGTTGCCGCCATGCGCGGATGTGGAACCCGCGTCCCAGCCAGAATACCACCGGGGTCGAGAGCAGCCACATGGCTGGGACGGCGTAAGGCATCGCCTCGAAGAACATGGCGATCGCCATGACGGGCAGTGCCAGCAGCATCGCCCACAGGGTGCGGCTCTTGAGCTGCCGGAGGTGTTCCGCCTGCGCCAGCTCCGCCTGTGCGGCGGCATCGGCGCCGGTGCCGGTCACCAGGTCGTAGCCCGCTGCGCGGACGGCTTCGCGCAGCGATCCGGGGGCCGTACGCGCCGGGTCGTACTCCACGGCGGCGTTCGCCGCCGCATAGTTGATACGCGCCGCATACACGCCCGGTTGGTGCGCAAGGACTTTTTCGACCCGTGCAGCGCAGGCGGCACAGCTCATGCCGAGCACGGGGAATATCGTTTTCACGGTTTTGTCGGTTGCCATTGTCGTCTGTCTTTGGTTATGCTGCAAAGATAGGGGCTTACCCGGCTTCCGCCGTTATAAAATTATGGATGTGATTTACATGATTCGGGAATATTTTCCGCTGTGCGGATTGCGACCGACAGCCCGGATATCCGGCCCTTGTCCCGTTCGCGTCGCACTCGTTGCCTCTGTGTTGCACTCGTTGCCTCTGTGTTGGGCTCGTTGCCTCTGTGTTGCCCTTACTCCGTCCTTGTCCGCCACCGTCCGTGCCGCGTCCGTGCTCCCGCAAGGATCCCGGGATGTGCGGGGATATATCTTCGGGTGCCTTTCGCGGGCGGGGGTGCCGGGCTGGCTCCCCGGGCGTCCTCACGGCAGGATACGTCTCCAGCTCCCCTATACCTGGTCAAGCGGCCGGCGTTTCCGGTCGCTCCGCTTCCGGAATTCGCTGGGCGTTATGCCCGTGACGCTTTTGAACTGGGCGCTCAGGTGCGCCGTGCTCGAATAGTTGAGTTTGTCGGCGATCTGGCCGAGGGACAGTTCATTGTATACCAGCAGTTCCTTGACCCGTTCGACCCGCTGTGCAATGTAATATTTTTCCAGCGTGATGCCTGTCATCTCCGAGAACAACTTGCTCAGGGCACTGTAATCGCTGTGGAATTTCTCCGACAGGTAATCCGACAGGTTCGTCCGCATGCCATCGTCGTGGTAGTGCGCCAACTCGATCACTGCGTTGCGCAGCCGTTCGATCAGCAGCGAGCGCCTGTCGTCGATCAGTTCGAATCCCACGGCCTCCAATGCCGTATTCAGCGCTGCCTTGGCCTCCGGCGGCAACTCTTCCTGTACGATGGCCTTGCCCAGCTCGATGTGGAGAGGCGTCAGCCCCAGCCCTTCGAGCAGCTGCCGTACGACCAGTATGCACCGGTTGCAGACCATGTTCCTGATATGTAGCGTCGTCGTAGCCATATGCTGCAATACGGGTGCTAAATTAACGAAAATTAGCCGGGAATCCATGTTTTTGCGGCGTTTTCTGCTGCCGGATCATCGCTCTTCCTCCGCGGGCAAGTACCCGCCGCTGGCGCTGGCTGCCGGTGCCTTTCCCCGATTTCCTGCCGCACCCCGCCGAGCTTTCCGCCGATGCCGCCTCCGGTTTCCCTATCGCACCCTACCGCACCCTGCTGCACCCCGCTGCACCTTCCGCCGGTGCCTTTCTCCATTTCCGGCCGTACCCAGCCGCGCCCTGTGCTCCTTTACCCGTTGCGAGCTCCCCTCCTCGCTTCTGCCGCCTACTGCTTCCATCCGGCCCGGGCTCGCTATTTTTGATGAGTTCCGCCGGAAATTTACCTAAAACTGGCGATTGTGCCGTTTCCGGGGCAGGCCTACCTTTGTCCCACTCTGCAAACAGAAATTATGACGCGAATCTTACATTGCCTGACATTCATTTTCGGCGTGCTTCTGCTTTCGTGCCCGGCCAGCGCGCAGCCTGCGGCGGGCGGCAAGGTGGTGTTCGAAGTCACCGATTCGCTGCATACCCCGCTCGCCTACGCCACCATCGCGCTGAAAGCCCACGCGGACGGGAAGATGTACGCCGCGACGACGGGTCTCGACGGTAAATGCGTCTTCACGCTTCCTGCCGACATGTACGATGCCGGCATTACGTTCGTCGGGTACGAACCGCGGCACATGTCGGTTGCGGCCGTTGAGGCGCGCGACCACTACCATACGGTGCGTCTTCGTATCGCCTCCGTCTCCATCCAGGACGTCGTCGTCACGGCCTCCGAATCGAAGGGGGTCACCAGCTCCTCGGTGATCGACCGCAAGGCGATGGAGCACATCCAGCCGTCGAGTTTCGCCGACCTGCTTGCACTGCTTCCGGGCGGCTCCTCCTCGTCGCCGGTGTTGTCGGCGCCCAATACGATCCATCTGCGCGAAATCGGCATTTCGAATGACGATTACGCCACTTCGTCCCTCGGTACCTCTTTCGTCATCGACGGCGCCCCCATGCGCAACGACGCCAACATGCAGTATATTCCCGGGGCCGACCAGCTCCTCGAACGCAAGCTGTTTATAAACAAGGGTGTCGACATGCGGTCGATCTCCACCGACGAGATCCAGCATGTCGAGATCGTCCGCGGTATCCCCTCGGTCGAGTACGGCGACCTGACGAGCGGTCTGGTGAAGATCGAGCGAAAACGGGGCGGGAAGGCGCTGACCGCCCGTTTCAAGGCGGATATGGACAGTAAACTCTTCTCCGTCGGCAAGGGTTTCGAAATTCCCGACCGCGGCCTCACGGTCAATATCGGCGCCGACCTGCTCGACTCCAAGGCCGACCCGCGCAACAAACTCGAAAACTACAAGCGCATGACCGGGTCGCTGCGCATCCATAAAACCTGGGACGCTTCGCCGGATCGCACCCTCGCACTGGGTACGAACCTCGACTATACCGGGTCGTTCGACAACCGGAAAGTCGACCCGGAGAGCAACAACGGCAATCTCGACGACTTCAAATCCAAATACAACCGCTTCGCGCTGAGCGTCGGTTTCGATTACACCTCGAAGAAGGAGGGCTTCTTCCGCTCCTTCGAAGCCACCGCTTCGGTCGATTACTCGCGCGACCGCATCGAGCGCCGGAAGTTCATGCAGGTGACCCGCCCTACGGCCGTGCCCAACAGCCTCGCCCCGGGCGAACACGACGCCCAGTTCCTCGAAGCGAGCTACATCGCCGACCTGACGGTCGACGGCCAGCCCCTGAACGCCTATACCAAGGCACTGGCCACCTTCGGGGTCAAGACCGCCGCGACCTCCAGCACCATCGTTGCGGGAGCCGACTGGGCGCTGGACAAGAACCTCGGGCGCGGGCAGGTATACGACATGCTGCACCCCCTTTCGTCCGACGCCGCCACGCGCCCGCGGGCCTACAGCGACATTCCGGCACAGCACGACCTCGGCCTGTTCGTCGAGGACAATACGACGGTCGCCCTCGGCCGCTCGCGGCTCGAAGTGATGGCCGGCGTGCGCGCCACCACCATGCTCAACCTGTCGCGGGAATACGCCCTGCGCGGCAGGTTCTATTTCGATCCCCGTTTCAACGCGCGTTTCGCGTTCCCGGTGTTGAAGCTCGGCCGCCGTACGCTCGAAACCGCCGTTTCCGGAGGCGTCGGATGGCATACCAAGACGCCGACGATGGATCAGCTCTACCCCGCCCCGCTCTACTACGATTTCCAGCAGCTCAATTATTACCACGCCAACCCGGCTTTCCGCCGCATCAACATGGTGACCTATGTCGTCGACCCGACGAACTATTCGCTCGGCGCCGCGCGCAATTTCAAATGGGAGGTGCGCGGCGACGTGACGTTGGACGGCAACCGCTTTTCGCTCACCTATTTCGAGGAGGACATGAAGTCGGGGTTCCGCACGGCGAACCGCTATGCGAGCTATACCCGCAAACAGTACGATTACAGCGGCGTGGACGACTCCCAGCTCGAAGGGCCCCCTTCGCTCGAAGGCATGCCCTACACGGTCGACACGCTGGTGCGTGCGGCGGGCGTGGCGACCAACGGCAGCCGCACCCGCAAGCGGGGCGTCGAATTCACCTTCTCCTCGCAGCGCATCGAGTCCCTGCGCACCCGGCTGACGGTCACCGGAGCATGGTTCCGCACCGAATACGGCAACAGCGACCCGGTATACGAAAATCCCGGGACGGTCATCAACGGCAAGCCGTATGTCTACACCGGGATCTATGCTTCCGACGGCAACTACATTCGGGAGATGTGGCATACCAATTTCATGGTCGACACCGACATTCCCCGCCTGGGGCTCGGCTTCTCGTTCACGTTCCAGTGCCGGTGGCACTACCGGCAGTACAACGGCGCCAAGAGCAGCCGCCCGTTCGCCTATTTCGGCCCCGACGGGGTCGTCCGCGACTACACCGACGAATCGGCCGCCGATCCTTACCTCAAGTGGCTCGTCCGCTCCTACAACCAGGCGGCCTTCCGTTGGGAAAACATTCCTTTCTACATGACTACCAACCTGAAAGTCACCAAAAAGCTCTTCCGCGAGAAGGTGATGGTGGCCATGTTCATTACGCAGATGTTCAATTACATGCCGAGCTACAAGATCGACGGCGTGCGCGTACGCCGCCATGCATCCCCTTATTTCGGAATGGAAGTTAATTTCAGGCTATGAAGAAGATATTGTTCACCCTGCTCCCGTGCTGTGCCGTGCTCTGTTCCTGTGTGGAAAAGAATACGGAGGCCCTGTTCACCGAAGCGACGCTTACGGCCGTCCTGCCTGATTCCCTCCAGATGGTGCGCTTCCAGGCTACGGCGGTGTTCACCAACGCCAATACCAGGCGTTCGGTCTCCTCGTCCGATTTCCGCGACGGGGTGCTCGCGATCCGGTTGCAGAAAGGGATCTATTCGATAAAGATCGGCAGCGGCAGCACTGTCGAATACATTGTCAAATCCACCGGCGAATCGCACATGCGGCAGGTGACGGCCGATGCGCGGGCGGCGTTGCTCCGCGATGCGGAATCCGTCTCAGTCGATTTGCTCTGGTACGAAAACGCGGTGTCCGGGAGCGCCGGTGCCGACCGATGATGGGAATTCTGCGCACCATACTGTTCGCTGCAACGGGGCTTGCAGCCACCGGCGCAGCCTTTGCGCAGCAGACCGATTCGGCCTCGCTGTTCCGCACCCAGCGCGAACATGCGTCGCCCGTCGCGGCGCTCGCGGCTACGGCCTATGCGACTCCGGCGCTCCGCAGCGAAGCCTTCTCCGGTTCCCTCTCCGAAATTTCGGTCGGCTACGAAATGCGGCGCGAGGAGAAAGCCCTCGAACAGCAAAAGGGCGACGGCGGCGATTTCGGCCGCTTCTCGGCCGGGAGCTACAAACATATCTCCGGCAAGGGTACCGTCTGGGGCGATGCCGGTTACCTCCGGGGTGCCAAACGCAACGTCGTGTGGAACGCCTCGTCGGACTACGACCTGGTCTTCCCCTATGTCGTCGCCGACTCCATTGGCGGGGATCTCACCTCTGAAGAGTACACTTTCGGCGGCGGTTACGGGCACCGCAGCGGCAGGTATACCTGGGCGTTGGAGGCCGGTGCCCGCGCCCTGCACGAATACCGCGACTCCGATCCCCGGATCCGGAACGTCGCCATCGACATCGACGCCGGCGCCGGCGCTTCCGTGCGGATGGGGAACTACCGCCTGGGGCTTTCGGCCGCACTCCGCGTCTACAAGCAATCGGGTTCCCAGATACAGTACGCCCATTCCGCCGGCGAGAAAGGCGTCTACCACCTCTCGGGCCTCGGGTCGCATTACGCCGGGTTCGAGGGCAATGCGAACTCCCAGACCCGATATCGTGGCAGCGGCTACGGGCTGACGCTCGCGCTGGTGCCCGATGCGGGGCGCGGGGGCCTGCACCTTGCGGCGGGGTACGAGTACCTGCACATCGAAAAGGAGCTGCCCGGCAGTGCCGACCTGGTGTTGCAGAAGGTCGTTCCCCGGTCGTTCCATGCCGAGGCCGCCTGGCTGAGGGGCTCGGGAAACGGCCTGCGCTGGGGCGTCGCCCTGAAGGCGCGCTACGACTACCGCCGCGGGGATGAGGGCATCGTGGATGACAACAACTCTTCCCAGGGGAGCGGGACGCTGGGATTCCTGACGTTGTTCGAATACAGCGCCCTGCAGGGGCGCGCCGAGGCGGTGTTCGGCGTGGAGGCGGCGGGCCATGCGTGGTACGTCTGCCCGTGGGGCGAATACCGGCGCCGGACATCGGACTACCTCTACCCTGCCCAGAACATGGAATTTACCCGTGCCGGCGGCGGTGTCGATTTCCGCTGCGTGCTGCAACGCCGCAGCCTGCTCCTGCGCCTTGAAGCCGGAGGCGGCTATACCGCGGGCTTGGATTCCGGCCTCACGCTCCCTGTCGCCGACCTCGCCGCGCCGCTCGTCCGCATGGTGCAGTACGACTACGGCCGCCTGCGGCAGGATGCCGCTACATTCCGGCTGGGACTGCGTGCCGATTACGCGCTGCGCCGCCGGATGTCGCTCTTCCTCGCGGCGGATTACGGGGGCGGGCTTTACGGCGACAACACGGCGGCACACCATGCGCGGGTTGCCTGCGGCATTGCGTTCTGAAACGGATAATATTCACCTAAATAATTTTTTAAATCTATGAGTATCAAACATCTTTTCTATGCAATCGCGGCTTCGGGCATCCTGCTGGGCGCCGCATCGTGCTCGGACAACGAACCCGGAACCGGGGCCGATCCCGTGGATTTCACCCTCAAACTGAACATGCCGATCAGCCTGACCGATCCGCAGCTATCTTCCGTCGACGTGGCCTTCACCCGGGTAGCGACGGGCGATGTTGTCCGCGTCACCGAATTCGCGTCGGCGGGAAGCGGTGCCTATGAGGTCGGTGCGACCCTCGAGGAGGGGTCGTATAACATCGCCGTGTCGGGAAAGATCAGCTACACGGTCGACGGCAAGACGGCCGACCGCGATATCGAGGCCTCGCGCGAAGGGGTCGCCGTGTCGGCCGCATCGAACACACTGACCGTCGAGACGACCGTGGCTGCGATGAAATCCGATGATTTCGTCATCGAGGAGATTTTCTATACCGGAACCAAGACCCCCGAGGGGATGCCCTATTACGGCGACCAGTATATGAAGATCACCAACAACTCCGACAGGACACTCTACGCCGACGGGCTGGTGATTTTCAAGTCGGCCTTCATGACGGTGGATAAATACGACTATACGCCCGACATCATGTCGGATTATTTCACCGTCGACGGCGGCCTCATCCTGCCCGGTTCGGGTACGGACTACCCTGTGGCCCCGGGTGCTTCGGTCGTCATCGCCGACACGGCCATCGACCACACCGAGTTCAATTCGCTGTCGCTGGATCTCTCGGGCGCGACGTTCGAGTATTTCAACTCGCTGGACGACGAAGACATGGACAACCCCGACGTCCCCAACGTGACGACGCTCTTCGCCGACGACTTCTGGACATGGCATAACCGCGGTTTCTATACCTATGCGATCGGCCGCCTGGGCGAAGGCGTGACCGCCGAGAGCTTCGCCTCGGACTACGCCTATACGGTCGAGTACGATATGGTCGTCCCCGACTACGGCACCTTCCCCATGAGCGACGACTTCTGGAAAGTCCCCAATTCGTGGATCGTCGACGTGGTGAACCTCTCGATCGAGGAGATGTTCGCCTGGATCGTCACCTCGCCGCTGCTCGATGCGGGCTGGACTTACTGCGGCAAGATCGACGGCGATGAAACCCGCTTCGGCAAGAGCGTCCGCCGCAAAGTGGTGAGCACGACCTCTGCGCCCTACTACATGGATACGAACAATTCGACCACGGACTTCACACCCGAGGCCACGCCGTCGCTCAAGAACTGACCTTCCCATGACGGATTCCGTAATCGAATGCCGCAACCTGACCCATTATTACGGGGAGCGGCTGATCTATAAAGACCTGAGTTTCGAGGTTCCGCGCGGGCGGATCCTCGGACTTTTGGGTAAGAACGGCACCGGTAAGACCACCACGATCAACATCCTGAGCGGTTACCTCCGGCCCCGTGCCGGCGAGTGCCTGATCTTCGGCGAAGACATCCGCACGATGTCTCCCCGGACGCGGGCGCGCATCGCCCTGCTCATCGAAGGGCATGTGCAGTACGCCTTCATGACCATCGAGCAGATCGAACGTTTCTATTCGAAGTTCTATCCGCGCTGGAACCGCGACGCCTACTACGGCCTGATGGAGAAGCTCCGCGTGGCGCCGCGGCAGCGTATTTCGCGCATGTCCTGCGGCCAGCGTTCCCAAGTGGCGCTCGGGCTCATCCTGGCGCAGGATGCCGAGCTGCTCGTACTCGACGACTTCTCGATGGGGCTCGACCCCGGCTACCGGCGCCTGTTCGTGGAATACCTGCGCGAATACGCCCAGAGCGAGGAGAAAACCGTTTTCCTCACCTCGCATATCATCCAGGACATGGAGAAACTCGTCGACGACTGCATCATCATGGACTACGGGAGCATCCTCGTGCAGATGCCCGTGGCCGAGCTGCTCGCCACATTCCGCCGCTATACGTTCGATGTGCAGCAGGGGGCGGTGCTTCCCGCCGGGTCGGGCATTTACCATCCCGCCGTGCTGAACGGCCGCGCCGAGCTCTATTCGTTCGATTCGCCCGCCACGGTGCAGGGCGTGCTCCAGCGCGCCGGGATCGCCTGCGGCGACCTGAAGGCCGAGACGATGAACCTCGAAGACGCCTTTATCGGGCTGACCGGAAAATATTAAACCGCGATACTATGATCAAAGCCATATTTTACAAAGAGTGGATCAAGATGCGCTGGTTCTGTCTCGTGGCGGCCCTGTTCCTTGCCGGATTCACGGCCTACGCCCTGCTGCGGGTTCAGCGCGTAATAACCTTCAAGGGGGCTGCCCACATCTGGGAAGTCATGCTCGAAAAGGAGGTCGTCTTCGTCGACATCCTCCAATACCTGCCCGTGCTGCTGGGCGTCTTGCTGGCGCTGGTGCAGTTCATTCCCGAGATGACCCACAAGCGTCTGAAACTCACCCTGCACCTGCCTTTCCCGCAGCGGAAGATGATCCTGCTGATGATGGGCGTCGGGCTTGCGGCGCTGGCCGTGCTGTCCGCCGTGCAGGCGTTCGTGCTGTGGTGCTACTTCCACACCCTGCTCGCCCCGGAGCTGGTCTCCCGCATCCTGCTGACCTCGCTTCCGTGGTATCTGGCCGGGCTGGCGCTCTATCCGCTTGCGGCCTGGGTATGCCTCGAACCGACGTGGCGGCGGCGAGTCGCCGACATCCTGGTCGCCGTGGGCGTATGCCGCCTCTTCTTTCTGTCGGAAACCCCGCAGGCCTACGACGGCATGTTGCCATGGCTGCTCGCGCTGCTGCTGTGCGTATTGTTCTTCCCGCTGCTCTCGGTTTACCGTTTCAAGCAGGGGTGTCAGGATTAAAACGAAAATAACGGATTTATGATAAAGACTATCAAGACCACCGTCATCCTCCTCGCCACGCTGTTGCTGGCGTGGCTGCTGCCGTGGTTCTACACCTTCCTCTTCGCATCGCCGTCGTGGTCGCCCTTCACCCTTTACAGCTGCGTGACGCATAGTTTCGCGTCGATTTCCTACGACGGAGAGGGAAAGATCGCCGGGCGCGATTTCAAGGGCAATACCTACACCGAACACCAGTTCGACAGCATCCTCCCGATGTTCTACTACCGCCAGCTTGCCTCCGAAGGGCGTTTCCCGTCCCGTATCGAGGGCGTTGCGGTCGATGTCCGCGACGCCGAGCGCTCGGGCTTCATCTTCCGCAGCTCCCCTTCCGAGATCAACCGCCGCAAGCCCGGGCTCTATCAGTTGCTGGAGTCGATGCCCGCGCGGGTCGATTTCAAATCCCCCACGGACGTGTTCCGCATCACGGAGGATGGGATCGAGTTCGTGGACATGGCGACCAATACCCCCGACCGGGCCAAGAGCGATGCCTTCACCCGTGTGATGAAGGACAAGGGCTTCGCATTCCCCGCGCGCGTCATCGCCGGCAATGCCTCGACCCGCAAGGACTATGACAACGGTTATTTCATTGTCGACAACGATTTTAAGGTCTATCACCTCAAGCAGATGCGAGGTCGTCCGTTCGTCCGCCGTACGGATATTCCCGCTGAGTTGGGGATCCGCCATATCTTCGTCACGGAATATGCCGACCACCGGTTGTTCGGCTTTCTGGTCGACAAGGACAACCGCTTCTATGCCCTCGAGGCCGAGGATTATTCGCTGCATGAGCTGCCCGTCGGGACGTTCGACCCCGCGCGGGAAGGGATGATGATTATCGGCGACATGTTCTATTGGACGGTGACGGTGCAGGCGCCCGAGTCCGAACGGCTCGTGGCGGTCAATGCGCGCGATTACTCGCGTGCCGACGAATACGTGCCTCGATCCGCCGCCCAAACGTGGGAACGGCGGGCAGAGTACCTTTTTCCCTTCAGCCTGTCGTTCACCTCGCCGCTCGACGGCTATGTGAAGCCGCGCCTTGCCGATTTCTCCTGTCTCGCCTTCGGGCTGGGGGCGGTGCTGGCCGTGGTTTATGCCGTGCTGCGCCGCCGCGTGCCGCCCGGCAAACGGGTGCTCCGCATTGCCGGCATCGTGCTCTTCGGGCTTTTCCTGTTCATTCCCCTGCTGGTGCTGGAACCCCCGAGGGCGTAGCACCCCCGGTTATCGCATGTAAAAGGCGGCTGTCAAACGACAGCCGCCTTTTTTAGGGGTTCGCTTTCCGTCGTCAGGCGAAAAACATGAACAATACCGGGATGAGTATCCCCGCCAGCAGTTCTATCCCGCCGCGCCCCCACAGCCCTTTCGGGCCGCGCAGCATCACCAGCCCCGAGACGACGATTACCACCAGGCTCGCGAGGAATACGTCCGAGAACACCGTCCACCAGCGCGACGGGTTGTAATGCAGCCGGTTCATGCTGCTCAGCAGCGGCCGCTTGCGGATCGACTCGTACACGGCTTTGCGCGTCGTGAGGTCGGCCGTGAGCGAACTGCCGCCGCGGATGAATACCTTGAGCTGCCCCTGCTCGGGGAAATAGTGTTTCAGGTAGTTTCCCTGCTCGCCCACCAGGCGGAGCGCCTCTTCGGCATCCCTGCGGGTCCACTGCTGCTGTGTCCGGGGCAGTGTTTCCGGCAGCGTCACCTCCTGCCTGCGGATCGAATAGTCGGAGTTGAAATCGCGCTTGTGGTTGAGCATGAACCCCGAAGCGGCATAGATCAGCAATACGCCCGAAAAGAAAAAGGAGAGGTCGCGGTGAACCGGCCTGCTCCATTTTCTTACGGCGGACATGAATTTGGTTTTTCCCATGCCCTCCTATTCCAGGACTTCGTAATTGCCCCCTTCCACGTGGTAGAACGAGAGGTATTCCTTGCCTTCCTTGGCTTTGCGGTCGGCGATGCGTGCCCGGAAGCCGGCGATGCGTTCCCCGACGCTGCTCGCCACCGATTCGCCGCGGGCCTGCTGTTCCGCGCTGCATCCGGCCTCGCCCTCCCCGTGCTGTTCGGCGAGCTGGTCTTTGACCTCCCGCTCCCATTCGGCCAGGTAGGCTTCGTCGATGCGGTCTTCGACCAGCGTGCCCGTCACACGGACGAGGTTGTTCACGCATTCGGGCTTGAAGGCGCCGATCTTTTCGCCCGCTTCGATCCGGATGACTTGTGTGTCGTCGGTACCCATCAGGAATATTTTGCGGCCCCCGTGGCGGCAGATATGCGTGCATACACCCTCCACGGTGACTTGTTTCCCGGTCAGCTTTTCCGCGTCGGCGAGCAGGTTGTCCACCTCGAGTGCCGTTGCGGCCTGTGCCGTTTCCGCCGCCTGCTTCCTGTTGTTCGAATTGCCGCCACATCCTGCGGCCATGAGCGCCGCCGCGGCGATTACCAGATATACGATTAGTTTTTTCATTTTTCTATGTTTTGTCGTTCGGGGGGACTATGCCGTCCGCACCTTGCGTTTGCAATAGCGTTCGCATTGTCCCGTAATGTCGTATCCGAGCATGGCGCCGAGCATGAAATCCTCTTCGGGCGAGAGTTCGTTGAGCGGTTTGTGGACAAATGTCTTCACCGCGTCCAGGCAAAGCCTGTTGCCGAAGTAAAGGTTTACCTTATTATCTGTAACCGGCTGTGTCAGATGGGCTATGCCCAGCCGGTCGAGCCGATCGCACACCAGTGACGCACAGGTGCGGCACATCGTGCACAGCACCAGGCTGCGTACCCCTTTCTGAAACTCATAGATGTGGTGCATGAAGAGTTTCATCGAACCGTAGCGGCTGAAGTCCTCGGCGCTCATGGCTACTCGTTTTTAATCTGTCCGCACCATGCCGCCACCCGTTCGTCGGTTTTGCCCGGGTCGCTTTCGTCGATGGCCAGCCCGACGAACTTGCCGTCGCGCACGATGAGCGAGGCGATTGAACCGTAGCCCGCGGGCGCGTAGGAACCTACGAACGTGCATCCCGTGTCCTGCAACCCGTCGTAGATCAGTCCCACGGCGTCGCAGAACGTATCGGGATAGGAACCGCTGTCGCCGCAGCCGAATATGGCTACCTTCTTGCCTGCCAGGTCTTTGGCCTTCAGTGCGTCGAGGAACGAATACCAGTCGTCCTGCAACTCGCCGCAGCCCCACGTCGAGGAGCCCACGACCAGCAGGTCGTATTTGTCGGCTTCGTCGGCGGATGCGTCCGCCACGTTGTGTACGTCGGCGGATGCCACGCCCAGTTGTTTTGCGATGTCTTCGGCAACAGCCTCGGTCGTCCCGGTCGTGCTGCCATAAAAAATTCCGGTCATAATTTTCGCTGTTTTTTGGTTTTGTGCAAAGTAACGTGATTTTTTGCGGCGGGGCAATACCGATTTTTCGGGGTTTTCGCCCCGCCGCATACCGTCAAGAGGTGATACTCCACCCCGCCGTCCGCTCCTGTATGGCCCACAGCCGGGCATAGAGCCCTCCGTGTGCGACCAGTTGGTCGTGCGTCCCCTGCTCGGCGATCCGCCCCTGATCCAGGACGACGATGTTGTCGGCATTGCGGATCGTTTTCAGCCGGTGGGCGATCACGATCACCGTGCGCCCTGCGATCAGGGTATTGATGGCACGCTGTACCTCGACCTCGTTTTCGGGGTCGAGCGATGCGGTAGCCTCGTCCAGCAGGATGGTCTGTGCGTCCTTGAGGATCGCACGGGCGATAGACAACCGCTGCTTCTCCCCGCCCGAAAGCGTACAGCCGCCTTCTCCCACCATCGTGTCGTACCCTTTGGGCAGCCGCATGATGAAGTCGTGGCAGCATGCCTTCTTTGCCGCGGCGACGATCTGCTCGTCCGTGGCGTCGGCCTTGCCGAAGCGGATGTTGTTGCGGATCGTATCCTGGAACAGGTATACATCCTGGAATACCATCGAAATGTGGCGCATCAGCGATTCGGGTTCGATCTCGTCCATTCGTACGCCGTTGAACAGCACGTGTCCCCGTTGCGGGTCGTAGAACCGTGCGCAGAGTTTCATCAGCGTGCTTTTTCCGCTTCCCGACGGGCCTACGAGCGCCGTCAGCGAACCTTGCGGCAGCGTGAGCGATACGTCGTGCAGCACCTCCTTGTCGCGGTAGGCGAACGATACCCCTTCCAGCGTGATGTCGCCGTTTTCGGGGGCTTTGCGGTTGCCCGTCATTTCCGGTTCCTCCATCAGGCTGAGTATGCGCCCTCCCGCGATGGAAAAATAGCGGAACTCCGCGAAATTCGTCAGTGCCGAAGTCAGCGGGTCGAAGACGCGCGAGCCGACGATCAGAAACATCACGAACATCAGCAGCGATAGCGTGCCGTCCAGCAGCAGGTATGTCCCGCACAGCACCATCAGCGTCAGCCCCGCCCGTACGACGGTGATCGACAGCAGAACGAAAGGCCCCAGCAGTGCCTCCTGCCGGATGCAGGCGCGGCGCAGTTGCGCGAAAGCCTCGCGCAGGCGGACGAACCGGCCCCCTACCATGTTGTAGGCCTTCATCACCCGGATGCCTTGCAGGTACTCCTCCAGCCGGTTCCCGGCTTCGATTTTCGCGGCGATCTGGCGGCTGCTCAGTTTCTGCTGGATTCTGGTGCTCGCCAACAGGATGCCGATTGCCAGCGGCAGCGCCACGAACATCGCCGTAGCCATGCGCCAGTCGATCCACAGCAGCGTGAGGAATGCCAGTACGGGCATCACCATCGCCCCCATCAACTGCGGCAGATGGTGTGAGATGCCCGTCTCGGCCATCGTGAAATCGGTGATGAGCATCGACGACAGGTCGCCCGGGTCGCGGCGCGACAGGAATCCGAGCGAGAGCTTGCGCAGGTGCTCGGCCAGGGAGATGCGCCCTTCGGCGCTCATTTCGTAGGCACCCCGGAAATTGGCGCGGTAAGCCGCGCGTTCGGCCAGTGCCATGGCCGCCATGTAGACGGCCAGTATCCCGAAGATCGTCCACAGCCGTGCGGTGTCGAGCGGCGTGCCGCTGCCGTCGCAGGCCCGGAAAATGACATTCACCGCCTCGATCGAGAGGCAGAACGGCACGATGTTGACCAGGTTGGCGAGCATCGTGAAGCCGACCGGTTTGCGGAGACGCTCCGTATGGCCGACCGTAATATTCTTGATTGCATTCATCGCCTTCCTCCGTTTTGGTCGTTTCGGGCCTGTTTGCGTGCTACGATGCACAACTCCTCCTTTTCCTGCCGGTATACGGCGATATCCGCGAATCCGGCTGCTGCGAGCAGCGTTTCCAGCCGTTCGGCCGGATATACCCTCATCCCGTCGATGCGGCTCGTCCACATTTCGTTCGCCGGGTCGCTCATCTCGCTGCACAGCAGGAACCTGCCGCCGGTCTTGAGCACACGCGCCACCTCGGCAAACGCTTCGGGAAGGTCGTCCCAGAAATAAACCGTCTCGAAAGCCGTGACCGCACCGAACGTCCCGTCGCCGTACGGCAGCTTCCCGACGTCGCCCCTCTCTACGAAGCATCGCGTTCCCAGCAGCCTGCGGTTCTTCCTGCGGGCGAATGCCACGCTTTCCTGCGACAGGTCGATGCCGTACGCCTTGCCGGCGGGGCATCGTTTGAGAATCTGCGCGAGGTTGGCACCGCCGCCGCATCCGATGTCCAGTACGCTCCAATCGGCCTGCCACTCCATGCAGCCCATGCCCCATCGCGCCAGCGATGCGTGCCCCCGGTTCATGCCCCGCAGAACCAGTCGTCCGAAAAACCCTTCGGGCTTGCGGGTATTTTGCAGGATTTTGTTGATGAAACTCTTCTTTGCCATGATTCTATGCTCTTTTTTCTTTGGTGTCTAACTGCCAGCGGAACGCGTCGGTATAGGCGTCCCACATCTTTTTGTATACCCCGTCGGTCTTGCTCAGCACTTCGTGCCGCCCCGATTGTACCAGCTGCCCCTGCCTGAGGACGAGTATCTGCTGTGCCGCTACGATCGACGAAAGCCTGTGGGCGATGATGATGACCGTCTTGTCCCTGATCAGGTGTTGCAGCGCCTGCTGCATCTTCCACTCGTTTTCGGGGTCGGCGAATGCCGTCGCCTCGTCCAGTACCAGTACCGGGGCGTTTTTCAGGATCGCACGCGCCACGCATACCCGCTGGGCCTCGCCGCCCGAAAGGTAGACGCCCCTGTCGCCGATCCGGGTCGCATAGCCGTCCGGCAGGCGTTCGATGAATTCGTGGCACTGCGCCGCCTTCGCCGCCGCAACGACCTCTTCGTGCGTGGCATCCGGGCGCCCCGTACGTATGTTTTCGTAGAGTGTGTCGTAGAAGAGGAACGTCTCCTGGAATACGAACGACACGATGTCCATCAGCCGTTCCGTAGCGATCTCCCGGATGTCGATGCCGCCGATCCGTATCTCTCCCTGCCCGACGTCCCAAAAGCGCGGGATCAGGTTCGCCACGGTCGATTTTCCCGAACCCGAGGGCCCGACCAGCGCCGTGATCTCTCCCTGCCGTGCCGTGAACGAAATGTCGCGCAGGGCCTCCGTGCGGGTCGCTTCGGCTTCGTTCGAGTACGAAAAACCCACATGGCGGAACTCTATGTCGTAGGTCGTGGGAACCCGGGGCTCGGCCGGCTCGGGAACGGGGCGGCGGTCGAAAATACGGTCGATGCGCACTACGCCCTCGTTGATTTCGCGCGTGCCTCCGCCCAGGTACATCAGTTTGTAGACGGGCGATGCTACGCCCGGCCCCATGACGATGAAGAACAGCCAGACGGCCGCCAGCGCGATGTCGCCCGGCGATCCGCCCACCAGCAGGATGCCGATCGGGAAGAAGAAGGTTACCAGTGAGTTGAGCAGCACGGTGAATGCTACCATTCCCGGTTGGTAGGTGTCGCAGACCTTCAGCGCATAGGTCTTGTAGGCTTCGATCTCTGCGTTGAATTGCCGGAACGACCGTACGCTCTGCCCGAATATCTTTACCACGGGCATACCGCGCACGTACTGCACCGCCGATGCCGACATCCGCTCCTGCGCATCGAAGTAGATCCGGGTGAACTCCTGGGCCTTTTTACCCATGAAGTTGGAGAATTGCAGGATGACGCTCACGGCGATCACGGCGAGGCCGACCGCCGCCAGCCATCCGTCGAGCGAGAAGAAGATGGCGAACATCAGCACGACCGTCGCCACGACGTTTACCATGTCGGGGATCGTGTGGGCGATGAAATTTTCGATCTTCTCGATGTTTTGTTCCATCGTCTTCTTGATGGCGCCTGTCGAGGTGCCGTTCAGGTAGCCCAGCGGCAGGCGGCCGATATGCTCCGAGAGCCTGACCCGCAGCCCGTAGAGGATGCGGAATGCCGCCACGTGCGATGCCATCAGTGCGGCGTAGAGCAGTATGAGCCCGCCGACGAGCCCCAGGAACGCGATCCATCCCCACTTTACCAGCAACCCGGCGTCGATGCCGCCCGTATCCCCGGCATTTGCCAGCAGTTCGGTCAGTATCCGGTATACGGCCCAGTAGGGCACGAGCATACAGGCTGCGCTTGCGGCCGACAACACGCCGGCCAGTATCAGCAGCCCCTTGCGCTGTCCGGCGATCTCGAAGAGCCGGGCCAGCCCCTGTTTTGTCTTTTGTTTTTCCATGGTCACAGTTTTTTTATTCCGTCGCGGAGATCCTGTATGCGAGCAGCGAGCTGAATTTGCGGGCCAGGTGCGGGAACGCCCTGAAAAAGATGCCCGTCAGACCCCAGCGGCGCCGTGCGAATTCCATATAGGAGCGTTGCTCGATCAGTTGCAGGCGGGGCTCCCACTTATGACCGTCGGCCAGGCCGCTGCGTATCTGGGCCGCATTCCTGCGCAGCGAGTCGGGCTTCAGCCCCGTGTTGACCATCATCGGGCCGCAGGCGTCGAAGCAGACCTCCCCCGCCGGGAAGCGACTTACGATATTGCGCAGCACCGTGCGCACCTGCTCTTCGTAGAAGTACATCAGCACCCCTTCGAATACGAATATGAAATGCCCGTCGGGGTGCCGTGTGCGCAGGCCTTCGAGCCACTCCGTGTCGAGCAGCGAACCTGCGAGGTAGTTGTCGCCGGCCGGTGCCGGGAGCAGCTTTTCGCGGATGGCCATCACCTCGGGCAAATCCAACTCGTAGAATACGGCATTGCGCCGTTCGGCGATCCGCTGGAACCGGGTGTCGAGCCCGCACCCGACGTTCACGACCACCGGCCATGCGTTCAGGCGGATGAACGACTCTACGCGTTGGTCGTAATAGCGGCTGCGCACCACGCAGCCCAATGCGCTCATCCAAGCCTTGTCGAACTTGCCGTAGTCGTACGCGATCCGGGCCACCAGCCGTTCGGCTTCGGGGTCGTGCAGCACGGCGTCCCTGCGCCGGCTCTCCTTGGCCCGCATGTAGAGCGGAATCAGCAGTGTTTCCGCCACTACGCTCTGGAATTCGATTTTCTCTTTCATCTTATCTGTTTTTGTGTTTCGGTAGTCTGCTCAATAATGAACGATATTCAATTTTGTTCAAAAAAAAGGAAGGAGCTCAAATTTTCATGAGCTCCTTCCATCCCGTGGTTTCGAATCGTATGTATTCCGCAATCACCTGCTTCATCTCCCGCGGCTTTACCCGGTGCATGATGACCTCCTCGAACAGCGTGAACATCCACACCGTGTGCAGGTGGATTGAAAAATCCGAGACGGCGATGTTCAGCGCCGGGTGCCGGCGTTTCATCCCCGCCAGCCACTCCTTCACCGCCGCTGTCGTGCGGTCGGTATACCGTTCGCGGAAATCCTCCAGCGACGAGCCCTGCGCCCTGAAAAGCAGTATTTCCAGTTTCCTGCGGTGCGAGTTTATCAGCGTGACGTATTCGTCGGTGACTTTCCGCAGGTACGGTTCCGCATACATCTCCAGCACGTCCGTTCCCCCGCTGTCGTGGTGGCTGTGCGCCATCTGCTCGAAAGCGAGGGTTACGGGCTGCACTACCGTGCGGAATATTTCGTCTTTGCTGCTGAAGTAGTTGTAGATGTTGGCCAGCCCCACCCCGGCATCCCGTGCGATCTCGCGCATCGAGGTCTTCAGGAATCCTTTGCGCAGGAACAGTTTCCCGGCGGACTCCAGCAGGCTGTTGCGTATCTCCTCTTTGGGCGTTTGCATGCGGCATCGGTTTCTTTTGTTGCAAAAGTAACCTTCTTTCCCGGTGCGGGCAATACCGAATAGTTATGATTTTCACCCGCCGCCCTACCTTGTCGGACGGAGCCCGGGGTGCCCCCGCATGAAAAAAGCCGCCCGGAAAGGGCGGCTTGTGTCCGGATTTGCGATCCGGGTCAGCTGCAGATGTAGATGCAGCCGTAGATCGCTCCTGCGGCGAGTGCGCCCAGCACGGGCCCCGCCACGGGCACCCAGCTGTAACCCCACCCGCTCGTGCCCTTCCCCCTGATGGGCAGGATGCTGTGGGCCACACGCGGAGGCAGGTCGCGCGCCGGGTTGATGGCATAGCCCGTCGTGCCGCCCAGCGACATGCCGATGGCCATGATGAGCATCGTCACGGGCAGGCTTCCGAGGCTTCCCATCCCGATTTCGGGGGTGTTCTGTTCGTTGCCGATGGCCAGGATTACGAACACCAGCAGGAACGTGCCGAGGAATTCGCAGAAGAGGTTGCGCGGCTTGTCCATGATCGCAGGCATGGTGCAGAATACGCCGAGCTTGGTCGCCGGGTCGTCCGTGGCGTCGAAGTGGTCTTTGTAATAGACATAGACCAGTACGGCCCCGCAGAAACCGCCCAGCAGCTGTGCTGCGATGTACCCGGGCACGAACGCCCACGGGAACGATCCCGCCACGGCCAGCCCGATCGAGACCGCGGGGTTGAGGTGCGCCCCCGAATAGGGGCCCGCGATCAGCACGCCACACATCACGGCCAGGCCCCACGCGATCGTGATTACGGCCCATCCGCCGTTAAAACCTTTCGATTGTTTCAGTACCGTCGATGCGACGACCCCGTCGCCCAGCAGTACGAGCACCAGTGTCCCGATGAATTCGAACAGGCACTTGGTAAACAGTGTGATTTCCATAATCCCGGTATTTTAGTCTTTGCTGTTGCGCAGTACCCTGCGTACGGCGTCTTCCCACCCTGCGACGGCCTTCCCGATCTGCGAGCGGTCGGCCGTGGGTTCGAATACGTGCTCCGCCTGCCATTGCTGCCGGATTTCGTCGATGCTCCCCCAGTAGCCTACGGCCAGTCCGGCCAGGTAAGCCGCACCCAGCGCCGTGGTTTCCGTCACGCCCGGGCGTATGACGCGCGTGTCCAGCAGGTCGGACTGGAACTGCATCAGCAGGTTGTTGCGCGCCGCGCCGCCGTCGACCTTCAGCTCCCGGAGCGTGATGCCCGAGTCGCGCTGCATGGCGCCCACGATGTCCAGCGTCTGGTAGGCGATCCCCTCCAGTGCCGCGCGGGCGATATGTGCGGCCGTCGTGCCGCGGCTGATGCCGCTGATGGCTCCCCGGGCATACTGATCCCAGTACGGGGCTGCCAGCCCCGTGAGCGCTGGCACGAAATAGACGCCGTTGGTGTCGGGCACCGAGGCGGCCAGGGCTTCGACCTCCGACGACGAACGGATGATCCCCAGCCCGTCGCGCAGCCACTGCACGACCGACCCGCCGACGAAGATGCTCCCTTCGAGCGCGTAGTCGACCTTGTCGCCGATCTTCCATGCGATGGTCGTCAGCAGGTTGTTCGACGATGTGATGGGCTTTTCCCCGCTGTTCATCAGCAGGAAGCACCCCGTGCCGTAGGTGTTCTTCACCGACCCGGGCTCGACGCACATCTGCCCGAACAGCGCTGCCTGCTGGTCGCCCGCGATGCCCGCGATGGGTACCTTGTGGGCGAAGATCGTGGTCTTCGTCGCGCCGTATACCTCGCTCGACGACTTCACCTGGGGCATCATCGAGGCGGGGATGCCGAACAGCCTCAGCAGCTCCTCGTCCCATTGCAGCGTATGGATGTTGAAGAGCATCGTGCGCGAGGCGTTGCTCACGTCCGTCACGTGCACCTCGCCGCGCGTGAGGCGCCAGATGAGCCACGTGTCGACGGTGCCGAACATCAGTTTGCCCTTCTCGGCCCGCTCTCTCGCCCCCGCCACGTTGTCCAGAATCCATTTGATCTTCGTGGCGCTGAAATAGGCGTCGACGATCAACCCCGTCCTTTCCCGGATGAATTCGGTCTGCCCCTCGGCCTTCAGCCGGTCGCAGTACTCCGAGGTGCGGCGATCCTGCCAGACGATGGCGTTGTAGACCGGTTCTTCGGTCTCCGAATCCCACACGATCGTGGTCTCCCGCTGGTTGGTGATGCCGATGCCCGCGATGTTCAGGCCGTTGATGTCGATGGACGCGATCGCCTCGGCGATCACCGAAGCCTGCGACGACCATATCTCGTGCGGGTTGTGTTCCACCCATCCCGGCTTGGGGAATATCTGCGTGAATTCCCGCTGTGCCATCGAGCATATCTGCCCTTTCCGGTCGAATACGATCGCACGGGAACTGCTCGTCCCCTGATCCAATGACAAAATGTACTGTTCCATATATTCGAGTTGTTATAGATGCGTCGTTGCCGTTTTTTGTCCGCATTCCGTCCCCATGCCGGGGCTTCCCTGCGGCGGCCTTTACAAATCTATGAAAAATATCCGGGATTCGAAACGAAAGCGGTAAGTTTTTTTTCGAAACTTTCCGGGCGTTCCCTACCCTCCTTTCCCGTCCGTTTTCTCCTGCCGCCCTCTTCTGTCTGCTTTCTCGTGTCGCCTTGTCGCCCTCTCTCGTCCGCCGTGTACCTATATATATAATCCCCGCAAAACCCGGTGGCTTTGCGGGGAATTCCGCGGCGTTGCGGGATGGCTCCCGGCCGGGGCGCTTGCGGGGCTATCCCTTCCGCAGCAGGTGCTTCGATAAAAATTTGCGCACCGGTTCGTCGTACAGCCTCAGGCACAGCCATGCCAGGATTACCGAACCGAAGAAAAGCGCCAGGGCACCGGGCAATGACTCCCGGAACGTGAGGTCGCCGTTCTTGACCCAGGCGTAGTAGAGGTATATGAAGGGATAGTGCACCATGTAGAGGGGGTAGGATATGTCCCCCAGGAATTTGCACACCCGGGCGGTGACTTTGTCGGTGGTCTTGCCCGACGCTCCGAGAAAAACCAGCAGGGGGAAGGCGACGACGGCGCAGAACGTATCGTACAGTCCGTTCATCCACAAATTCTCACTGCCGCCGATGCGCGGAACCGACAGCAGGGCGACGACGCACAGGCTGCATATCCAGAAGGCGCCCCGGATATGCACGGGTTTGAATACGCGCGAGAGCAGCAGGCCGGCCGAGAACGCGAACATCAGGCGCAGCGAACCGCCGACCATATTTTCTTCGGTCATGGCGAACCCGACGCAGATGTCGCCCAGCGGCCCCCAGACGGCGAATGCCGCCAGCCCGCACCCGGCCAGGAAAACCACGACGGAAAGGGCCCTGGTCGAAAGTTTGCGGATGAAGAAGGCGTACAGGATATTGCCGATGTACTCGAAAAGCAGCGACCAGCTCGGGCCGTTGAGCGGGTACATCTCGCTCAGCCCCCGGATTTCCGTGCCGGGGCTCGCCGGAATCAGGCAGGCGTTCATCAGCGTCGCCGCCAGCAGCATCGGCACCGTGACTTTGGTCACGTCCCAGACGGAGCAGTCCTGGAAATAGAACACGGCGGCACCGATCAGGGCGCCGATCACGACCATGGGATGCAGGCGGATGAGCCTGCGCTTGAGGAACTCCGCGACGGTCATCTTTTTCCACCGGTCGTCATAGGCGTATCCGATTACGAATCCCGAGAGTATGAAGAAGAAATCGACGGCCAGATAGCCGTGGTTGATCCTCTGATCCAGGTGGCTGGTCGCAAAGGCTTCGAAGATATGGAACCACACGACGGTCAGCGCCGCAATTCCGCGCAATCCGTCGAGTATATCGTAATGCGGCTTCGTGTCCGCAAATGCCGCCGCTGAAATAGTTGACATCCGTTTGTTTGTGTTTAGTAGTTCGCCCCTGCCGAAACTCCCGGCAGACCGGGCAAAGATAATCAAATAATCGCTTCGGGCATAATCCGCCGCTCCTGCTGCCGCCTCTGCCGCCCCTGCTGCCGCCTTTGCCGCCCCTGCTGCTGCCTCTGCCGCCGTCGAGCGGGTGGCGGGGAGGCTTTGCGGCATACGGTTTCAGCCCCCGGCGGCACTCCTGTCTGCTGTTGCCGGCAATAAAATCGTTTTTTTATATAATAATTCCGACTCCGGCAACGCTATTGTATATGAGATAGAATAGATTAAATCGGAACGGATATGAAAAAGCTGATGATTTTAACCGTTGCAATCCTGCTTGCCGGCGCCGGTACGGGCTATGCCCAGCCGCAGGACGCGAATTCCAGGAAAATGGCCCGCAAGCAAATGAAGGCCGAACAGGACGCACGTGACCGGCTCGCTTTCGAAGAGGCCCGGAAGGCTATCGAGGCGAAGGAGTTCGTACTCGAAGCCGACCAGGTGAGCTTCAAGTCGGGTTCGACGGCGCATGTTTCGTCCAATACCAATTTCGTCGCCGTGCAGGGTGACAAGGCCGTCGTACAGGTGGCTTTCGACATCCCCGTAAGCGGCCCCAACGGCCTGGGCGGCGTAACGGTCTCGGGCAGCACCTCGGATTACAGGCAGAGCGTGGACAAGAAAGGGAACATCCGGGTGTCGATGAACGTCATCGGCACGGGGATTTCCGCACAGGTCTATATCAACCTGCCCAACGGGGGCAACCAGGCCAGCGTGGACATCTCGCCCAATTTCAACTCGCGGCGCATCACGCTGCGGGGCGAACTCCTGCCGCTCTCGGAGGGTAATATTTTCCAGGGCCGCACCTTCTGACAGGCCGACACTGCCTTGCCATTGAGCGGGACTGTGCTACAAGTCCCCGATTTACGGCTTCACCCCCGTCCGAACATACTGCGGATGGGGGTGATTTTTGTTTTAGGCTACTTGTCGGACAGCCTCATGCAGCGCCGTAGCGCCGTGCGCAAAAAAAAGAGGCCCTTCAAAGGCCTCTTCTGAGCGGGAAACGGGGGTCGAACCCGCGACCCTCAGCTTGGGAAGCTGATGCTCTACCACTGAGCTACTCCCGCATTTCGGAGTACAAATATACTCCGCTTTTTTTTATTTTTCAAGTTTTCCGGGTATCAAATTCACATCAATCGACAATTTTTTTCAGCGATGCCAGGTTTTTCGGATTTTTCAGGTCGCGCCCCTCGGGTGTATAGAGGTATTTCAGCCTGTCGCGGAAGTGTTCTTCGACCTTGTTGCGTACGACCTTCATCGTACTGTTTACCAATCCGTTCTGTTCGGTGAAAGGCTCGTCTACGATCGCCAGCCCCGCCGGCAGCCACCGTTCGGGGAACTCCCCGCCGAAGATGCCGCCCGCACGGTATCGGTCTATTTCGCCGCCGAGGATCGCCGCCGCGGTCTCCGCCCGTTTTTCGGCCGCTACCCCGCGGCTGTCCAGTTCGCGCCGCAACGCCTCGCGGTTCGGCACGACGATGGCGCCCGTAAACGGGCTCTGGTTGTTGTGTACGATGATCTGGTCGATATAGGGCGACTTGTCCACGATCGCCTCTTCCATGCCTTCGGGACTGTATTTTTCGCCGTCGCTGGCGATCAGCAGGCTCTTGAAACGCCCCAGCACATAGAGGAAATCGTCTTCCGAGACATACCCCATGTCGCCCGTGTGCAACCATCCGTCGCGCAGGGTGTCGGCCGTCGCCTCGGGGTTTTTCCAGTATCCGGCCATGACGTTTTCGCCGCGGATCACGATCTCGCCTTTCTGTCCGCGGGGAAGCTCCCGTCCCGTTTCGTCGACGATCTTCAGGTCGAGCGGGATCAGTATCTTGCCCGACGACCCGAACCGGTGCCAGTGGTACTTGGGCGAGTTGGTCGAGATGACGGGCGTCGCTTCCGAGAGGCCGTAACCCTGAAACATCGGGATGCCGATGGCGTAGTAGAACCGTTGCAGCTCCGCGTCGAGCAGCGCGCCGCCGCCCACGAAGAACCTGAGGCTCCCGCCGAACGCTTCCCGCACCTTGCGGAACAGCGCCGCGTCGAAGAGTTTTACCAGCGGCCAGAGCACTATGCGCCAGCCGTGTCCCTTGCTGTACCCGTCCCTGTTGTAGACATAGGCCGTGCGGAGCGCGAAATTGAAGAGCCGTTCCGTGAAACGCCCCTTGGCGCGGATCGAAGTCTCGATGTTCTTGCGGAAATTCTTGGCCAGCGCCGGCACCGACAGCAGGAAATGCGGTCGCACCTCGCGGATGTTCTGCGGGATGTTCTTCAGCGTTTCCATCGGCGTGGCGCCCACCTGCACGGTTGCGACCGTCGCCCCGCATGCGATCATGATATAAAACCCCACGACATGCGCGAAGCAGTGATCCAGCGGCAGGATGATGAGCGTCCGGTAGTATGGCGGGATGTCGATGCGCGAGAGCGACTGTTCGACGTTGGCCGTGTAGTTGCGGTGCGTCAGCACGACGCCTTTCGGGTCGGCCGTGGTGCCCGACGTGTAGGTGATCGTCGCGTAGTCGTCGTTGCGGATCGAACGGCCGATTGCGAGGAACTCCTCCCTGTTTGCCGCCAGGTAGTCGCGGCCCATGCGCCGGAGCGTCCCGAGCGCCGTCTCGCCCGCTTCGAGCGGAATATGCCCGATGACGATGATATGCTCCACCTGCGGCAGCTCCGCGCGTATGCGCCGGATCTTGGAGAGCTGGTATTTCGATACGAACAGCGCCCTGACTTCGGCATGGCGCATACGGAACAGCAGGTCGTTCGACTCTTCGAGTTTCACCGACAGCGGCACGCTGACCGCCCCGGCATAGAAGACGCCCAGTTCCGAAGTGATCCATGCATTGCACCCCTCCGAGAGTATCGCCACTTTGTCCCCGGGGCGTATGCCCGCCGCGGCCAGCCCCGCGCCGATCTCGAGCGCCTGCTCCTTGGTCTCGGCGTAGGTCGTGGGTTCGAATGCCCTGTGTTTTTTCTCCAGCAGGAATGTCTTTGCCCCGTACTTTACGACGGAGTCCTCGAAAAGGTCGATGATGGTCTTCTTCATGGTCTGTTCCCGGTTAATCCATTTTCAATACGGCGAGGAATGCCGACTGCGGCACCTCCACGTTGCCTATCTGGCGCATGCGTTTCTTGCCTTTCTTCTGTTTTTCGAGCAGCTTGCGCTTGCGTGATATGTCGCCGCCGTAACACTTGGCCGTCACGTCCTTGCGCACGGCCTTCACCGTTTCGCGGGCGATGATCTTGGCGCCGATCGCGGCCTGTATGGCGATGTCGAACTGCTGGCGCGGGATCAGCTCCTTGAGTTTCTCGCACATTTTGCGTCCGAAATCATAGGCATGGTCGGTATAGGTCAGCGACGAGAGCGCGTCGACCGGCTCGCCGTTGAGCAGGATGTCCAGCTTGACGAGTTTCGAAGGCTGGTAGCCCGTGCGGTGGTAGTCGAACGAGGCATAGCCTTTCGAAATGCTTTTGAGCTTGTCGTAGAAGTCGAAAACAATCTCCGAGAGGGGCATGTCGAAATTCACCTCCACGCGATCCTGCGTGATGAAGGTCTGGTTCTTCATCACGCCGCGCTTGTCGATGCAGAGCTTGATGACGTTGCCCAGGAATTCCGCCTTGGTGATGATCTGCGCCAGGATATAGGGCTCCTCGATTTTGGCGATCTTCGTCACCTCGGGCAGCCCCGAGGGGTTGTGAACCTCCACCACGTCGCCCTGCGTCGTGGTAATGCGGTACGAGACGTTGGGCACGGTGGTGATTACGTCCATGTCGAACTCGCGGTAGAGCCGCTCCTGGATGATCTCCATGTGCAGCAGCCCGAGGAACCCGCAGCGGAACCCGAAGCCGAGCGCCAGCGAGCTTTCGGGCTCGAACGTCAGCGAGGCGTCGTTGAGCTGCAGTTTTTCGAGCGAGGCGCGCAGGTCTTCGTACTGGTCGGCCTCCACGGGGTAGACGCCCGCGAAGACCATCGGCTTCACGTCCTCGAAGCCCGCGATGGCTTCCTTCGCCGGGGCGGTCACCGAGGTGATCGTGTCGCCCACCTTGACGTCCGACGAGGTCTTGATGCCCGAGCAGATATACCCCACGTCGCCCGCCCTGATTTCCGTGCGGGGCTGCATCTTGAGTTTCAGCACGCCCACCTCGTCGGCGTCGTACTGGCTGCCCGTATTGAAGAACTTCACGTGGTCGCCCTTGCGGAGCGTGCCGTTGAATACGCGGTAATAGGCGATGATGCCGCGGAAGGGGTTGAACACCGAGTCGAAGATCAGCGCCTGCAACGGGGCGTTCTCGTCGCCCTGCGGCGCCGGTATGCGCCCCACGATGGCCTCCAGCACCTCTTCCACGCCGAGCCCCGTCTTGCCCGAGGCCAGCAGGATATCTTCGTCCTTGCAGCCGATCAGGTCGATCACCTGGTCTTTCACCTCGTCGATCATGGCCGAATCCATGTCGATCTTGTTCAGCACGGGGATGATCTCCAGGTCGTGCCCCACGGCCAGGTAGAGGTTCGATATGGTCTGCGCCTGAATGCCCTGCGTGGCGTCGACGACCAACAACGCGCCTTCGCACGAGGCGATGGCGCGCGACACTTCGTACGAGAAGTCGACGTGTCCCGGGGTGTCGATCAGGTTGAGCGTATATTGCTGCCCGTCGCGGGCGGTGTATTCCATCTGTATCGCGTGGCTTTTGATCGTGATGCCCTTTTCGCGTTCGAGCTCCATGTCGTCGAGCACCTGCGCCTGCATTTCGCGCTGGTTCAGGGTGTTGGTCTTTTCGAGCAGGCGGTCTGCCAGCGTGCTCTTGCCGTGGTCGATGTGGGCTATGATGCAGAAGTTGCGGATGTTTTTCATAAATCGCATAAAAATGTGTGCAAATATACGAAATATTTTGGATTTACGGAAGGTGTGGCCGCCCTCGGGCCGTAAATGCGCCGGAGCGGAATTTTTCCTATCTTTGCGGTCTCAAATACCGTTTCCGCACATGAATGCCGTTTTGAAATACGCTTCGCTCGTCAAGTTCGCCCATACGGTCTTCGCCATGCCCTTTGCCATGGTGGGCTTCGTCTACGGGCTCCGTTACGCCCCGCTGCATAACCCCCGCTGGCCGTACATCGTCCTCGTGCAGGTCATCCTGTGCATGGTCTTCGCCCGCAATGCCGCCATGGGGTTCAACCGCTGGGCCGACCGCCGCATCGATGCCGAGAACCCGCGTACGGCCGGGCGCGAAATACCCGCAGGCAAAATCCCGGCGCAGCATGCGCTGTGGTTCGTGGCAGTCAATGCCCTGCTCTTCATCCTCACCGCCGCGACGATCAACCGCCTGGCGGCCATCCTGTCGCCCGTGGCGTTGTCCGTCATCCTCGTTTACAGCTATTGCAAGCGCTTCACGCCGCTGGCGCACCTCGTGCTGGGGCTTTCGCTCGGCATCGCCCCCGTCGGGGCTTTTATCGCCGTGGCCGGGCACGTCGTCTTCGACGGGCACGTCGTCGTCGAACCGTTCATCCTCGCCCTGCTGGTGACGACCTGGTGCGGGGGCTTCGACATCATCTACGCGTTGCAGGACGCCGAATTCGACCGTCGGCACGGCCTGCATTCCATCCCCGCGCGTTTTTCGGCGCGTTCGGCGCTGGGCGTCAGCTGTGGCCTGCATGCGGTGAGCATTGCCGCCCTCGGCTGGTTCATGACCTACTGTCCCGGTTCGGTGTGGCTCTGGCTCGGGGCGGGTGTTTTCACGGGGCTGCTGGTGCTCGAACACCTGCTCGTCACGCCCGCGCGGCAGCGCAATATCGGCATCGCCTTCGGGACGCTCAACGGCCTGGCGAGCCTCTCGCTCGCTGCGGGCGTGATCGTGGATTTGCTCAAATAAACCAAATCGCTTATATTTGCAATTTCAACAGGTTAAAAGTTAGGTAAAATGCTAAGCAGACAAATTGCACAAAAGCTTCGGGGCTACGAAACCCCCTTCTATCTCTATGATACGGCGTTGCTGCGCCAGACCCTCGAAAGCGTCGTCTACGAGTCGAAAAAATACGGTTACAAGGTGCACTACGCCATCAAGGCCAACTACGACGACCACCTGTTGGCGATCATCCGCGAATACGGGCTGGGTATCGACTGTGCCAGCGGCAACGAGCTCCGCAAGGCCATCGAGGCGGGCTTCGACCCCAAGGGTATCGTCTATGCCGGTGTGGGCAAGCGCGACAAGGAGCTGCGCTACGCCATCGAGCAGGATATCCTGGCCATCAACTGCGAGTCGATCGAGGAGCTGGAGCTGGTCGATGCCCTGGCCGGGGAGGCCGGGCGCGTGGCCGACGTGGCACTGCGCATCAACCCCGACATCGACCCCAAGACCAACCACTGCATCGATACGGGGCAGGCCGACAGTAAGTTCGGCATTTCATATGAAGAGGTACTCGAGCACGCCAAGGAGATCCGCGCGCTCAAGCATATCAATATAATCGGCCTGCACCTGCATATCGGGTCGCAGATCCGCGAGCTGCACGTCTTCGAGAACATGTGCAACAAAGTCAACGTCATTGTCGAGAACCTCGAAAAGTTGGGCTGTTCGTTCCGTTTCGTCGACGTGGGCGGCGGCCTGGGCGTCAACTACGACGTGCCCGAGAACGAACCGATCCCCAATTTCGCTTCGCTGTTCTCAATCGTGCACAACCACCTCTCGGTCGGCGACCGCGAAGTGCATTTCGAATTCGGCCGCTCGATCGTCGCCGAATGCGGCGAGCTGATTACGAAGGTGCTCTTCAACAAGACCACCGCCACGGGCCGCAAGCTGGTGATCGTCGATGCCTCGATGACCGAGCTGATTCGTCCGGCGCTCTACGGCTCGTACCACAACATCGAGAACATCACCTCCGAAGACGAGGTGCGCGACAAATATACCATCGTGGGCACGGCCTGCGAATCGACCGACGTGTTCGACGAGAACGTCACCCTGCGCAAGACCCGCCGCGGCGACCTGCTTACGATCAAGTCGGCCGGAGCCTACGGCATGTCGATGGCTTCGCGTTACAACCTCCACGACCTGCCCGGCGCCGTTTACAGCGACGAGATTCAATAATCGGTTTTTCCCGATAACGGAACCGTTGGAAGGACATTCCCCCGAATCGCCGTTTGAAAACGGTGGCGGTTCAGGGGAATTCTCCGTTCGGACAACATCGCAGACGCCGTAATGCAAGCCCTGCTTGGTTGCCGGTCTTACCGACTCCGAATTCCATGAACCTCATTCCCGCCGACACTCCGTCCGAAGTCTCCCTTTTCAAAGGGAGATTTAGAGGGATTGCAAACACAAGCCGGCATCGCAGATGCCGTAATGTAAGTTCGGCGGGAAGCCGATATTACCGACCCCGAATCCCATGAACCTCATTCCCGCCGAACTTACATTATGTGGCTGACCCTTGCATTCACATCCGCCGCGCTGCTGGGTTTCTACGACGTGGCCAAGAAAAAGTCGCTCACCGGCAATGCCGTACTGCCCGTGCTGCTGCTCAACACCCTCTTTTCGTCACTCGTCTTCCTTCCGGCGCTCCTCTCGGCCGAATGCGGACTCGGGTGGTTCGAAGGTACGGTGCTGGAGGCGTCGCCCGGTACGCTCCATGCCCATGGGCTGGTGGTGCTCAAATCCGTCATCGTCCTTACGTCCTGGATCTTCGGCTATTTCGGCATGAAGCACCTTCCCATCACCATCGTGGGGCCGATCAATGCCACGCGCCCCGTCATGGTGCTCGTCGGGGCCATGCTCGTCTTCGGCGAGCGGCTGAACGCCTGCCAGTGGGCCGGCGTCTTACTGGCACTCGTGTCGCTCTTCATGCTGAGCCGTTCGAGCCGCCGCGAAGGGGTCGATTTCGCGCATAACGTCTGGATACTCTGCATCGCCCTGGCCGCCGTCATGGGTGCCGTCAGCGGGCTGTACGACAAATATATCATGGCGCGCCTCGACCCGGTCTTCGTGCAAAGCTGGTACAGCCTTTACCAATTCTTCATGATGGCCGTCCTGACCGCCGTAGTATGGTGGCCGAAGCGGCACGCCTCCGCGCCTTTCCACTGGAGCTGGGCCATCCCGCTGATCTCGGTATTCCTGTCGCTGGCCGACTTCGCCTACCTCGTGGCCCTGCGCGAACCCGACGCCATGATCTCCGTCGTGTCGATGGTGCGCCGCGGCTCGGTCGTGGTTTCGTTCGCCTGCGGTGCCCTGCTCTTCCGCGAACGGAACCTGCGTGCCAAGGCCGTCGACCTCGTCCTCATCCTGGTCGGCATGGTCTTCCTGTGGCTCGGGTCGCGGTAACCCGCATCCCGAGTGCTGCTGACGATGTGCGTTGCGTCGTCTTCCGCCTCTCCCCTCCCGTCCGCAATACATTCCGGCACGGACGGCTCGGGAAATGAAAAAGGATGCCCGCCCGAAGGCCGGCATCCTTTTCGGTCGCGGATGGTTCCGTCCGTCAGATGATCTTGCTTAATTGGTTGACCGTCTTTGCGATCTCGTCGTCGCCCGGCACGTAGTCCCGCAGCGCCCCGGCCAGGTACTGCTCGTAGGCGTAGAGGTCGATCACGCCGTTGCCCGAGAGGTTGAACAGGATCGTCCGCGGCGTCCCCTCCTCCTTGGCCTGCAACGCCTCGCGGATCGCCGCCGCGATGGCGTGGGTCGACTCGGGCGCCGGGATGATTCCCTCGGTCTTGGCGAAGAGGATGCCGGCCGCGAGGGTCTCGGTCTGCGGCAGCGACCGGGCCTCGACCAGCCCGTCCTTCAGCAGCTGGCTCACGATCGAACCCGCCCCGTGGTAGCGCAGGCCGCCAGCATGGATGTCCGACGGCTGAAAGTCGTGTCCCAGCGTATACATCGGCAGCAGCGGCGTGAACCCGGCCACATCCCCGAAATCGTACTGGAACGTGCCGCGCGTGAGTTTCGGGCAGCTCGAGGGCTCGACGGCCACGATGCGGATATTCCTGCCTTCGACAAGGTTCCTGCGCAGGAACGGGAAGCCCAGTCCTGCGAAATTGCTGCCGCCGCCGAAGCAGCCGATCACCACGTCCGGCTCGGCGCCGGCCATCTCCATCTGTGCGACCGCCTCCTGCCCGATGACGGTCTGGTGCAGGATCACGTGGTTCAGCACGCTGCCCAGGCAGTAGCGGGTGTCCTCCGGGTGTTGCAGAGCCATCTCCACGGCCTCCGAGATCGCCAGCCCGAGGCTTCCCGAGCAGTCGGGGTCGCGTTCGAGCGCTGCGCGGCCCGAGGCGGTGATTGTGCTGGGCGACGCGATGCACTCGGCGCCCCACGTGTTCATCATCAGCCGCCGGTAGGGTTTCTGTTCGTAGCTGACCTTCACCATGAAAACCTGCACGTCGAGCCCGAAGTGCTTGGCTGCGAAGGCGATGGCCGCGCCCCACTGCCCGGCGCCCGTTTCGGTCGTCAGGTGGCGTATGCCCTGCTTGTAGTTGTAGTAGGCCTGCGGCACGGCGGTGTTGGGCTTGTGCGACCCGGCGGGCGATACGCTTTCGTTCTTGAAATAGATCTTCGCCGGGGTGCCGAGGGCTTTTTCCAGTCCCGAGGCGCGTACCAGCGGCGTAGGCCGCCATATCTTGTAGATCTCCTGCACCTCTTCGGGGATGTCGATGAAACGCTCCGTCGACATCTCCTGGTCGATCAGTTCTTCGGCGAAGATGGCGCTCATCTGCTCCTTCGTCACGGGCTGCTTGGTCGCGGGATGCAGCGGCGGCAGCGGTTTGTTGGGCATGTCGGCCACGATGTTGTACCATTGTGTGGGCATCTGACGCTCGGTCAGGCAGAATTTCTTTGTTTCCATGGTTTTTTTGTCTATTTCTGTGTTCGGTAAAATGTGATGCAAAAGAAAAAGCCCGTTGTTTACTCTCTCGTAAACAACGGGCTTGTGTGTTCGTTATGCTTTCAACTATACACGCACTGAGCCGCACTCATTGTCCACGAGAGTCAACGAGCGCCACCACCATGCCTGTATGTTAAAGTTCCGGATCATAAATTCCTGTTTCGTTTTGGCAAATATAACGGGTCGCAACCGTAAATCCAAATATTTCCGTAAAAAAATTCGTTACCTATATATAATCAATTATTTGTTTGCAGCCCGCCTGTCGCGGATCAATACGTAAACCAACACCACGGCCACGGCAAGCGATCCGCGGCCCTGCAACGGCCGCGGAATATCCCCGAACGACGCCCACACGCTTATCGCCAGCCCGTAGGTGCTGATCCCCATCATCGCCAAATCGCACCTCGTGTATTTTTTCGCCTTCATAATCGCCGTCGTTTTTACAAAAATAACGAAAAATCGTTATCTTTGTTCGATTTTAGCTAATTCTCAAATTCAACGATATGAATATTTCGTATAACTGGCTCAAACGCTACATCGACACCGATCTCGGGGCCGAAGAGGTCGCCCGGATACTGACCGACATCGGACTCGAGGTCGAGGGCTTCGAGAAGATCGAGACCATCAAGGGCGGCCTTGCGGGCGTGGTGGTGGGCGAGGTGCTCACCTGTGAGGATCATCCCGATTCCGACCACCTGCATGTCACCACGGTCGACGTCGGCACGGGCGAGCCGCTGCAGATCGTCTGCGGCGCCCCCAACTGCCGCGCGGGGCTGAAAGTGCTCTGCGCCACGGTGGGCACGGTGCTCTACCCCGGCGGCGGCGACGAGGAATTCAAGATCAAACGCAGCAAGATCCGCGGCGTGGAGTCGCTTGGCATGCTCTGTGCCGAGGACGAACTGGGCATCGGAGCCTCGCACGACGGGATCATGGAGCTTCCCGCCGATGCCGTGGCAGGTACGACGGCCAGGGACTACCTCCGCATCGAGGACGACTACCTGATCGAGGTGGGGCTCACGCCCAACCGTGTGGATGCCGCGTCGCACATCGGCGTGGCGCGCGACCTGGCGGCCTATCTGCGCAGCCGGGGGGAAGATGTTTCGGTGAAGATGCCCGACGTGTCGGCTTTCGCCCCGGACAACCACGACCTCGGCGTGAAAATCCGCGTCGAGAACCACGAGGCGGCGCCCCGCTATGCGGGCGTGACCGTGAAAAACTGCAAGATAGCCCCCTCGCCCGAGTGGATGCAGAACTGTCTGCGTGCCGCGGGCATCAACCCCAAGAACAACCTGGTGGACATCACCAATTTCGTGCTTTTCGAACTGGGACAACCTCTGCACGCGTTCGACGCGGCGAAGATCGAGGGCCGCGAGGTCGTCGTGCGCACCTGCGCCGAAGGTACGCCCTTCGTGACTTTGGACGGCGTGGAGCGCAAGCTCACGGCGGACGACCTGATGATCTGCTCGGCCGAGCGTCCGATGTGCATCGCCGGCGTCTTCGGCGGCCTGGATTCGGGCATCAGCGACACCACGACCGACGTGTTCATCGAGAGCGCCTATTTCAACCCCGTGTGGGTGCGCAAAACCGCCAAGCGCTTCGGCCTGAACACCGATTCGTCGTTCCGTTTCGAGCGCGGTGTCGACCCCAACATGCAGGTCTATGCCGCCAAGCGTGCCGCCCTGCTGATGAAGGAACTGGCCGGGGGCGAAATTTCGAGCGACATCACCGACATTTACCCCGCGCCGATCGAAGATTTCCGCTTCGACGTCTCGTTCGCCCGCATCGACGCGCTGATCGGCAAGCATATCCCCGAAGAGACCGTCCGTGCGATCCTCGCGGCGCTCGAAGTGAAGGTGCTGGACGAGAAGGACGGCGTGCTGAGCGTGGCCGTGCCGCCCTACCGGGTCGACGTGCAGCGCGAGGCCGACCTCATCGAGGACATCCTGCGCATCTACGGCTACAACAACGTCGAAATACCCTCGCGCGTCCGTTCGACGCTTTCCTATGCGCCCAAACCCGACCGCAACCGCCTGATGAACCTCGCCGCCGACTACCTATCGGCCAACGGCTTTACGGAGATCATGTCCAACTCGCTGACCAGGGCGGCCTATTACGAAGGGTTGGAGAGCTACCGGGCGGAAAACTGCGTGCGTATCCTCAACCCGCTGAGCGCCGACCTCAGCGTCATGCGCCAGACGCTGCTGTTCAACATGCTGGAGGCCGTGCAGCTCAACGCCAACCGCCGCAACGGCGACCTGAAACTCTACGAGTTCGGCAACTGCTATTTCTACGACGAGGCCAAACGTTCGGACGAAAACCCCCTGGCGGCCTATTCCGAAGAGTACCGCCTGGCCATCGCCGTGACGGGCATCGCCGTGCCCGCTTCGTGGAACGTGCAGCCGCAGGCCGCATCGTTCTTCACGCTGCGCGCCGTGGCCGAAAAACTGCTGCGCCGCTTCGGCATCGACATCTATGCGCTCAAGACCGAAACGCTGCAAAGCGACCTCTTCGGCGAGGCGCTCACGATGGCGCTCAACGGCAGGGAGCTGTTGCAGATCGGTACAGTCAGCCGGAATATCCGCCGCAAACTCGACGTCAAACAGGATGTCTTCTATCTGGAGATGAACTTCGAGGCGCTTGTCAAATCGACCAAAAAGCACCGGATCGTGGCCGAGGAGCTGTCGAAGTTCCCCGAGGTGAAGCGCGACCTGGCGCTGCTCGTGGACAAGCAGGTGACCTTCTCGGCGCTGCGCGACGTGGCGTTCGCTACGGAGCGCAAGTTGCTCAAGAGCGTTTCGCTGTTCGACGTCTACGAGGGCGACAAGCTGCCCGATGGCAAAAAATCCTATGCCCTGAGCTTTATCCTCGAAGACAAGACCCGCACGCTGGACGAAAAGGCCATCGAACGGGCCATGCAGAACCTCACGGCGCAGTTCGAGCGCCAGTGCGGCGCCCGTATCCGGGCATAACCGGATACGACGGATAAGCACCGAAGGTGCTTCCTGAAAAACCCCGGGAACAAAGATCACCCCTGTCCGAGATTGCTCAGGCAGGGGTGAAATCGTAAGAATCGGATTTGGAAGACCGTGGTTCGGCTGCGCGGCCCTGCTGTTCGTCTTTTCCGACGGCGCGATCGCCTGGAACCGTTTCGTCGTTCCCGTTCCCTGTCGCACCTATGTCGTGATGGTCGCTTATTGCTTGGCGCACTGCTTTTTTTATCGTTTTGCGATCCGGGCGGCCGTCCGGACGGGGCATAAAAAGGGCGTCCTTTCGGAAAGGGACGCCCTGAAAATGCCGGCGGTGCGGAATCTCCGCCGGTGCCGTCAATTTGCCTTTACGGGTTTGAGCGGGAAAGCCTGCGTATTCAGTTCGAAGGTCTCGCTGCCGACCACGATCGTGCCGTCGTTCTCCTCGAACTGCCAGCCCGTAGCCGTTATCGCGCCGTTCATTTCGTCCTTCTTGCCGGCGATGTTATCCACGCGCAAGGCTGTGTTGGCGGTTTCCGCATCCAGCGTCGCGTCGGAGAACCCGCCTACTGCGTCGATTTCGGTGTTGTCCGTGAAACATGCTGTGACATTGTGATAGGCTGCACCCTGATAATATCCGAACAGGCCGCCTGCTTGCGCCGACGTGCTTCGGCAGGTCGAATACGAGCCTGTGGTTTCGTTGCGGTAAGAACCTACCAGACCGCCGCAATAGTCGTCGCATGTCAATGTTCCGCTGCTCGCACTGCCGGCAACCGAGACCGCCACTCGTGCATATCCGATGATTCCGCCGGCATACTTATTGGCTTTAACCGTCACGTTTGCCGTACAGCCTTCGATGGAGCCGCTGCCGCTGCCGGTTTCTATAGCTCCGATGATTCCGCCGGCATAGCAGTAGTTCGATTTGGTGCTGTATTCGGAGGTGAGCTTACCGTCGAAGTGGCATCCGGAAATGGTGATCTCTGCCTTCGCGCGGCCGACGATACCGCCGACCGGACCGCTGCAGTTTTGGATGTTGCCGGTGGCCGTCACCTTCTGGGAAGTTATCGTTCCTGTTACCGTACTGCTCGATATCGAGACTCCCGCCCCGGCATCTGCGACAAGGCCGCCTGTATCATGGACAGTTCTGTTCGCTTCGGACTTTCCTGTTACCGTGGCATTTCTTGCATGGCAGTGTTCGATCTCGGTGTTTTCCGCATAGCCGGCGATGACACCTGCCGAACCGTCGGTGATCGAAGGGCTGTCGAAGGTCACGTTACGAACGGTCGCACCGTTCAGTCTGCCGAAGAATCCGGCGTAGGGTGCTTCCTTGAAAGTACCAGGGGTTGCTTCGGTCAGTTTCAGCCCGCTTATGGTGTAGCCCTTGCCGTCGAACGTACCCGTATAGGCCAGGCCGGTTTCGTTGAAACTTCCATAACCTACCGACTCCCAATCTTTGGTCAGTGTGATGTCTGCTCCCAGGATACAGTTTGTTGCTGTCATGTCGACGGGTTTGCCGTCGATTTCGGCGGACTCCATCCTGACGGCTTCGGCCCAGTTGCGCAGTCCGGTCTCAGTGTAGACGGTGAAGGTGTTGCTCTCGAAATCGTAATCGAAATCCTTTTCGACAGCCTGCAGGTTCAGCACGCCGAGGTTCAGGATATGCCCGGCCTTGATCGACGCCGGTTGTGTGCCCGTCACCGAATACTCCGTTCCGTCCTTGTCGAGGAACGTGATGTAGAATCCATTGGTCAGTTCCACCGGGGTTACGACGAAATAGTAGTCCTTGCCGGTGCCGATCTCTCCTTCGAGAACGATTTTGTCTTTGCCGTTTTCAGAATCGAGTTTCTTGCCGGGAAATTGGATACCGGTCGCAGTCAGCGTCTCGCCGTTGTTGCCGTGCAGCGTAGCCTTAATGATCTCGCGGTCGCTCGACGTGGGACGGCTGAACTTGACCAGTCCGCAGAGGTTCTCGAACCGGAAGGTTTTGCCGTCGGCCGATTCGGCGAAAGAGATATTGGCCGCCGGGTCGAAACTTCCGGCCGTAGCTGTTTGAATATCCGGCATTTTCAGTATGATCTCTGTTCTGTTGATGGTGCCGTTATATGTGGATGCGGGATATAGCGCGAAGTATTTCGCGGCATCTGCCGTCGCTTCGCCGGTGAAGGTTACGGTCGGACCGCTTTCGGCCGTTGAAAAATCACTCTCAGGGTGCAGCTTTCCCTCGTTGTCCTGGGTGAATACGGTGATTTTGTCGCCCGCCTTCCAGTGCACGGTGTTTTGGTCGGTAAGCACGGTACGGGTCTCGGCGCTGGTCGCCGTGAAGCTCATCTGCGTGCGTTTTCCCTGCGGCGTGGGGTCTTCTGCCGCGTGATCGGTGGTACATGCGGCGGTCGCGGAGAGCAGACCGGCGCAGAATAATAACTTGATCGTTGTCTGTTTCATTGTCGTTTTTCCGTTACTGCCATTCGTAATTGTCTTCCTCGAAGCCGTCGTGTTCACTTCCGCTCGTTGCGAATCCGGCTTCGGCTTTAATCTCGATTACTTCGAGCGCCGGAATCTCATAGGGCTCCCAGCCCTTCTGTCGGGTATTTTCGGTGTTTTTCATAATAAAGAATTAAGTGAGATTGATGTGAAGAAACAAAATGAAAAAGCCTGCCGGAGAGATCGCGTGCTCTCCGGCAGGCATGCGAAAGCCCGTGCTGCGAGTGCAGCATGGGCTTTAAAATTAAAGGAAATATGATTTTTTAGATTTCTGCGATCCGAGGCACAACGGCGCAATTCCCCCCCCCTTGTCGGGTCAGGCGGTAGGTGATGTCATTTTTGGTCGGTATAATCCTGATTTTGGTCATTTATAGTGGGTTGTGCCGCAATTTCGCCGCAAAGTTAGCAACTTTTTTCCAAAGTCCGTTGTCTAATATTGCTTTTTTTGCTTCGCGATTTTCCCGCTCCCGTTTACAGCACCGGCTTGATCTGCGGCGGCTGGATCGTCACATAGGGCGTGCCGTTGTCGTCGCAGGTCGAAACGATCCGCACGGCTTTCACCGCGCGCCCCGGCTTCAGGGTGATGCTTCCCTTTTCGAGGTCGCCCGCCCGCTCATACGTCGCACCGTCGTACGACACCTCGGCATAACCTGTGGTTATGATGGTCTTCGGCAGCTGGCGGTTTCCGGTCTGGAGGTACATTTCGCGGCATTTCACCGGCTGCTCGAAGGTGTAGAGCACCCAGTCCTGCTGCCGGCAGGCGCGCGCTGTCCGCGAAAGCCCCTTGTAACCCGCGGCATTGGCAAGGGGGAACTGCCTGCTCTCGCCCATCGAGGTGGTGATGGCCACGGCGGGTGCGAGCGTGCGGTAGTAGGATTTGTCGGCGACATAGGGGCTGCGCCCCGTTTTGTAGCGGGTGAAGAAGCGGTACAGGTGCGGTTTGCCGGTCTTGACGGGACGGGTATAACGGTGTTCTTCGGGCGTGTCGCCTTCCGTGTAGTATATCTCCGACCCGTCGTCGGCCGTCACGGTGAATGCGCCATCCTTATAGCTCACCTTCGGCGGGAAGAGCCGGAAACGGATGCCCATGGCTGCCATGCGGTCGTAATGCTTCTCCACGAGCCCTTTGTAATAGGCGTCCCAGCCTTCGCCGTTGCCGCGCCAGGCGATGCGGGCGAGTGCGCAGATACGCGGGAAACACATGTAGTCGAGGTAGTCGGGCTTCTCGGGCTCGTGCGAGACGTAGGCTTCGCTGAAGAATGCCGCCTGCAACCCGACGACGTTGCGCATCTGCTCCGGGCCGAACCCCTTGTCCGTGAAGTCGAACCCGAAGACCTTTTTCGCGTCGAAGATCGCCGCCCAGTCGTGCCCGTCCTCGTGCGGGGTCTGGCGCATGTCGAAATAGAAATATTCGCCCGGCATCACTACGGTCTCGTATCCCTTGGCCGTGGCGTCGAGGCATGCCTTGACGCTCTGCCAGCCGTAGACGCGGCTGTCGTGCGCCAGGTCGCCCGTTGCCACCGCTTCGTTCCACACGGCGGGGCGTTTGCCGTTGGCGCTGAGGATCGCCGCCATGCGTTGCATGAAGAGGTCTTCCAGTTGGTGCGGGTCTGCCATGCCCCGCTGCCGCATCAGCGCCTGGCAGTCGGGGCAGCGCTTCCATTGGGTCATGTCGACCTCGTCGCCGCCCACGTGGATGTATTCCGAGGGGAACAGCGTGCAGAGTTCGCCCAGGATGTCCGCGAGCAGCGCGTAGTTCTCCTCGCGTGCCACGCACCATGCCGAACGGTAGTCGTAGCCGTTGGTCGACAGCGTGTCGGGCGGGTAATTGCAGCGGATTTCGGGGTGTACCGAGGCGATGTTGCGGCTGTGCCCGGGCAGGTCGATCTCGGGGATGATCTCGATGTTGCGCACGGCGGCATAGCGGATCAGCCCCCGCATTTCGTCCTGTGTGTAGAAGCCGCCGTATTTCTCGTCCCATTTCCCGTAGACGGGGCGTACGGGCGAGTCGCCGCCGCGGAAACCGCCGATTTCGGTCAGCTCGGGGTGTGACCTGATCTCGATCCGCCACCCTTCGTCGTCCGACAGGTGGAGGTGTAATTTATTGATCCCGTGGTAGGAAAGCAGGTCTATATAACGCTTTACTCCATCAACTCCGATCCAAGTGCGGGCCACGTCCAGCATCATGCCCCGGTACGCGAAGCGCGGGGCGTCGTCGATCCGCGTGCAGGCGACTTCGACGGGCAGCGGGCACGCCTTGGCGTAGACCTCGGGCGGCAACAGCCGCAGCAGCGCCTGGATGCCGTTGAAGACGCCGCCGTAGTCGCCTCCCGTGATCTCGATCCGCTGCGGCTTCACGGCCAGCGTGTAGGCCTCGCGGCCGAGCGTCGGGTCTGTCGTGAGCACGATCGCGTCGTCGGCCGACATACTGTCGCTGGCCTTTCCGACGTTGATATATTCGCGCAAGTAGTCGGCCAGCGGCGCGAGCGGCGTCTCGTAGCTGAGCTGCGTGCCGACCGATATGCGGTATGTGCCGGGAAGGGTCGTCTGGCGCGCCGGAAGCGGCTGCGCATGGGCGTGAAGGAGGCTACAAAGGGCGCCCAGGATGGACGCGAGGTAGCGTAGTTTCATGAGGTTGCGGAATTTTGTTCGATGCAAAGTTACTATTTTCCGCCGAATGTGCTAACTTTGCAGGGGATAAATTGCGGCCGTGCAGGCTGCATGCTGCTGCGGCCGGGCGACCCGGCGCCTCGGGCAGTTTGCGCCCTGCATGACGGCGGAAAAAACAAACCGGATAATGGAAGATAAACGATTGGAGGCTACGGCCCGCCTGCTCGACGTGATGACCACGCTGCGCCGCGAGTGCCCGTGGGATCGCGAGCAGACGTTCGACTCGTTGCGGAGCAATACGATCGAGGAGACGTATGAACTGGCCGATGCCATCACCGACCACAATATGGAGGGGATCAAGGAGGAGCTGGGCGACCTGCTGCTGCATGTGGTGTTCTACTCCAAGCTGGGTGAGGAAGCCGGGGCGTTCGACTATGCGGATGTGGCTAACGCCTTGTGCGACAAACTAGTATACCGCCATCCGCACGTTTACGGCGACATCCATGCCAATACGCCCGACCAGGTGAAGGAGAATTGGGAGGCACTCAAGCTCCGCAAAAAGAACCGCAAGAGCGGTACGCTGGGCGGCGTTCCCCGCTCGCTGCCGGCGCTGGTCAAGGCATTCCGCGTAGGCGAGAAGGCCGCGGCGACGGGCTTCGACTGGCAGAAGCGCGAGGATGTGTGGGACAAGGTGAAGGAGGAGACCGCCGAAGTCGAGGCCGAGATGCGCTCGGGCGACAAGGCGAACCTCGAAGCCGAGTTCGGCGACTTGTTCTTTGCGCTGGTCAACGCTGCGCGGCTCTACGGCGTCGATCCCGAATCTGCGTTGGAGCGTACGAACAAGAAGTTCATCCGCCGCTTCAATTACATGGAGGAACAGGCTGCCGCACAAGGAAATTCGCTGCACGACCTTTCGCTCGGCGAGATGGAGGCCCTGTGGCAGGAAGCCAAAAAAGGCGAATAAAAGATTGCCTTCCGGCAGCGCTGTCCATGTCCGGGGCACCACCGTACGGTGGCGGGTCATGCAGGGAAATATACATGTGAAACAAAGAAATTTTATTACGGAATTATGGCTTTGATTAAAGAAGTGCGGGGGCACACCCCCGTGATCGGAGAAAATACGTTCCTGGCCGAGACGGCCGTCATCCTGGGCGACGTGACCATCGGCCGCGACTGCTCCATCTGGTACAATGCCGTGCTGCGCGGCGACGTGAACAAAATCGTCATCGGCGACCGTACGAACATCCAGGACGGCGTCGTGCTGCATACGATTTACGACAAGGCTAAACACCCGTCGCAGACCATCATCGGCAACGACGTGTCGGTGGGCCACAACGCCATCGTCCACGGCGCCGTCATCGGCGACAACTGCCTGATCGGTATGGGCGCTACCCTGCTGGACAATGCCGTCGTCCCCTCGGGCTGCATCATCGCGGCCAATGCGCTGGTGCTGTCGAACGCCAAGCTGGAGCCCAATTCGGTCTATGCGGGCGTCCCGGCCAAGAAGGTCAAGGAGGTGACGCCCGAGCAGCGCGAGGAGATCATCCGCCGCACGGCGCACGATTACATGCTCTATGCCTCGTGGTTCAAGGAGGATGAATGACCCCGCCGGGGCGTAAGGAGATGCGATGAACCTGCAATCGAAATATTCCGACCTGATGCTCAACCTGCTGGTTGCGCTGGCCATCAGCCTGGTGGTCAACTTTTCCTATGTGCTGTTGCTGATCGTCGAGCAAAAGGGCGAAGGACAGCCGCGGCCGGCGCGGGCGAGCGTCGTCACACGCAGCGAGGAAGGGGTGCTGCACGTCAGCCCCGACGGCCACGGGTACATCGTCTACGGGAACCGCGACAGCGTCTACGTGCCGATGCAGCGCATCCGCCGGATGGATCTTTCGGACGGCGACCGGCTGGTGGTCGACGTGGTCGCCCCGCGCCGTTACGGCGCCCATCCGGTGATGAACGAACTGCGTATGCGCAACGGCGAGGAGTTCGATTACAGCACGCTCTACAACCGGCCGTCGAGGACTTCGGAGCTGACGTTGCAGTTGATCTACTACCTGGTCGTATCGTTCATCATGCTCTCGATCCTGACCTCCGCACGCCGCAATTACAAGGCGGGGCGTTTCGCCCTCCACTGCATGGGGTGCCTCGTGGCAGCCGCGGCGCTCTATATCCTCGCCCCCGTCCGCGAATGGCATTCGGGGCAGATCGTCCTGAATTTCATGAGCGGGCATATCTTCGACTACATGCTGCTGCTGAAATGTTCGTTCGCCGGTGCCGTGTCGATGCTCTACGGCTGGGTCTACGTGCTCAACTCGAAGCAGCAGGCGGTCGTCATGGAGAACGAACGGCTCAAGAACGAGAACCTCACGACCCGCTACAACATGCTCGTGGGACAGATCAACCCCCATTTCTTCTTCAATTCGCTCAATTCGCTGGCGATGCTCGTGCGCGAGAAGCACGACGACAAGGCGCTGACCTACATCGACCAGCTGTCGTATACGTTCCGCTACATCATCCAGAACGGTCAGAGCACGCTGATGACGCTCGACGAGGAACTGAAATTCATCGAAGCGTACAGCTACCTCTTCGAAATACGCTATGCCGACAAACTGTTCTTCGACATCGACGTCGACGACAAGTACCGCTCCTGGACACTCCCGGCGCTGTCGTTGCAGCCGCTGATCGGCAACGCCGTCAAACACAATACCATAACCCGCAGCAAGCCGTTCCATATCTCGATCCGCACCGAGCAGGGGTGGCTGGTGGTCGCCAATCCCAAGGTGCCGAAGATCGAACCCGAACCGTCGACGGGCATCGGACTGGAAAACCTGCGCAACCGCTGGCACCTGATTACGGGCCGTGACATCGAGATCATCGACACCGACAAGGAGTTCGTCGTGCGCATGCCGCTGCAAAAACCCGTCATAGGATGAAGGCCCTGATCATCGAGGACGAAACCGCCGCCGCGCTGAACCTGGAGGCCATCCTGAAACAGGTGGCCCCCGGCGTGGAGGTCATCGGGACGCTCGAAAGCGTCGAGGAGAGCATCGGGTGGCTGCGTGCGAACCCCCAGCCCGACCTGTTGTTCATGGACATCCACCTGGCTGACGGCGATTCGTTCCGCATCTTCGACGCCGTGGAGGTTACCGCTCCGGTGGTCTTCACGACGGCCTATGACCAGTATGCGCTCGAAGCCTTCAGGGTCAACAGCATCGACTACCTGCTCAAACCGATCAACAACGCCGACGTGCAGCGTGCGCTGGGCAAGCTGGAACGCCTGTCCAGGGGCGAACGCCGCGATTACGGCTTCCGGGTGCGGACGATGGCTGCGGCACGGCACGAGCAGGCTTTCCTGGTGCATGTCCGCGACCGGATCATCCCGCTCCGGCGTGAGCAGATCGCCTATTGCTATACCAGCAACGAGAAAGTCACCGCCTGTACCTACGAGGGCGTTTCCTACCCGCTCGACAAGACGCTCGAAACCCTGCAGGCCATCCTGCCCGAAGCGGATTTCTTCCGCGCCAACCGCCAGTTCATCGTGGCGCGCCGCGCCGTGAAGGAGATCGCCGTGTGGTTCGGCAGCCGCCTGGCGCTCCACCTGACGGTCGGAACCCCCGAACGCATCGTCATTTCCAAGGCCCGCGTCCCCGAATTCAAGGCCTGGCTCACCTCCGTTCAACCCGCCGAATAGTCGGTTCACCCTGCCTTTCAGTCGTTTGGCCCCCGGGTCGGCACCGCCGTGCCGATTTGGCTTTACCTTTGCATCAGCACCTGGAGCCGAAGACGTTTCGGCGAACGGATAATAAAAATCTTAATGCTATGAAAAAGAGAATTTTTGCGGTTGCAATGACCCTTTGCCTGCTGGCAGGAACGAGCGCTTTTGCGCAGGATCGGCGTGCCCCGAGGACAAAGGAACGCCCCACGGCCGAACAGATGGCACAGCGCAAGACCGACCGCATGGTCGAAAAGCTGAATCTCAACGAGGATCAGTCTAAACAGCTCTACGAACTCAACCTGCAGGAAGTAAAGGATATGCAGGCGCAGCACGAACGGATGCGCGCCGCCCGCAAGGCCAAGGCCGAGAAGATGCAAAAGATCCTTACGCCCGAGCAGTTCGAGCAGTGGAAGCAGATGCAGGGCCCGAAGCCCGGCATGGGGCATGGCCCGCAGATGAAGGATGGAAAGGGATGCGCCTGCAAGGAAGGCAGGAAATGTGACAAGCCCCGTCCCGCAAAGGGCAGGAAGTGAGGTTAGGTCATCGAACGGCTTGTCGCAGCCGGGGTGTCGGTTGGTCGACTGACACCCTTTTTTTGTCGATTCGCCCGCGGCAGAGGGCGAAGTTGCAATAAAAAAGTTATCTTCGCAAGCGCAAAAAACAAACGGATTTATTCAGACAATCAAAAATGAAACGACTGCTACTCTCAACCTTATGCACTCTTTTCGCCGTCGCCGCTTTTGCCCAGAAGGGGACGGTTACGGGTACGGTGGTCGACGCCGATACCGGCGAAACCGTTGCGGGCGCCGTGCTGGAATTCTCCCCGGCCAGTGCCCCCGACAAGAAACAGTACTCCACCTCCGGCTATAAAGGTGCCGTGTCGATCCCTTCGCTCGCATACGGCGAATACAAACTCGTAGTCTCGTTCCTGGGCTACAACAGTTCGGAAACCACATTCAAGGTCTCGGCCGCCAAACAGGACATCGGTAAAATCGAACTCAAACCGGGCGTTCAGATCGAAACCGTCGTCAAGGAGGCCAAAGCGTTGCGCACCTCCCAGAAAGGCGATACGGTGAGCTACAACGCCGGGGCATTCAAAGTCACCGACGATGCCGACGTCGAAGGCCTGCTGAAGAAAATGCCGGGTATCACCGTAAGCGACGGTACGGTCGAGGCGCAGGGTGAGTCGGTCAAAAAGATTTTCGTCGACGGCAAGGAATTTTTCGGCGAGGACGTGACGACGGCCATCAAGTCGCTGCCGGCACAGGCTGTTGACCGCATCGAGGTCTACAACAAACTGAGCGACGCCGCCGAATTCTCGGGCATGGACGACGGCGAGGGCTATAAGGCGCTTAACATCGTCACCCATACCAACATGCGGCAGGGACAGTTCGGTAAGTTGTACGCCGGTTACGGTTACGATGCCGATACCAAGACCGAGGCCAAAAACAAATATGTCATAGGCGGTAATGCCAATATCTTCAGCGGCGACAGCCGCGTGTCGGTCATCGGCCTGTTCAATAATATCAACCAGCAGAATTTCTCGTTCGAGGACATCCTCGGCGTATCGGGTTCCGGCGGCGGCCGCCGCGGCGGTGTCGGACAGTACATGGTGCGCCCGCAGAGCGGCGTGGCGTCGGTGAACGCCATCGGCGTCAACTACTCCGACACATGGGGCAAACGCGACCAGGTGTCGTTCCAGGGCAGCTATTTCTTCAACAATACCGATACGAAGAACCAGTCCACGGTGGACAAGTGGTATGAATCCCCCATGCCGGTGGACACCCTCGCGACGCGCGGCTATTCGAATACGGAGGCCTACAACCACCGTTTCAACGCCCGCCTGGAGTGGAAGATCTCCGACAACCAGAATCTGATGGTGCGCCCCAGTTTCAGCTACCAGTCCAACGACCCCCTGAGCACGACGCAGGGCTGGCAGTTCGGCCAGAGCGGTTACAGCCGTACCGAGAATTTCAACGACGGCCTGCGCCACGGTTACAACCTGCGCACGAGCGCCGTCTACCGTGCCAAGCTCGGCAAGGACGGCCGTACGATCACCCTCGACGGCAATGTGAATTATTCGGACAATACCAACAACTCGAATTCCTTCTCGAACGTCCTGCCGATTTCGTCCGTCCGCCCCGACGGAGCCGACGGCCCGTGGGGCTGGGACACGACGGGCTATACCCGTCTGCGTTACCTGCGCAACCTTGCCCCCTCGAACAGCTACGGCCTGCGCGGGCAGTTCACCTATACGGAACCCGTGGCCAAATATGCCCAGGTGAGCGTGCAGTACCGCATCCGCTACGATTATCAGGAGCGCGACAAGAGGTCGTTCATAACCGGGCCGGACTATTCGGTCGCAGGGCTTCTCCCCGACGGGGCGCTTTCCAACTTTTACAAGAGCGGTTACCTGACGCAGAGCGCCGGTCCCGGCTTCCGTTATTCGAAGGAGCGCAACACGTTCGTGGCGAACGTCTATTACCAGCATGCCACGCTCGACGGGCAGATCGTACGCGACGCCGCCGACAAGATCAGGCATTCGTATAACGACGTGACCTATTTCATGATGGGGCAGCTGAACATCAACCGCGAGAATTCGCTGCGCCTGTTCGTCTCGTCCTATACCGACAACCCCTCGATCACCGACCTCCAGAACGTGGCCGACGTGTCGGACGCGCAGAACATCACCAAGGGTAACCCCAACCTGAACCCGTCGTACAGCCACCGGGTCAATTTCCACTATACGAACTCCAACGTGGAGAAGGGACGGACGTTCATGTGGATGTTCTCGATGCAGAATACGTCGGATTACAACGCCAACCACCTGGTGTCGAACCCCGGTACGATCACCCTCGGCGGCGAGCAGTACACCCCCAACTACTACTCCACCCCCGTCAACCTCGACGGTTACTGGAACCTGCGCACGCACCTGAGCTACGGGTTCCCCATCGGGTTCCTGAAGAGTAACTTCAACGTGATGGCGGGCGTCAATTTCACCAAGACCCCGAGCATGCTGGGCGGCACAGTCGACAGCGACGGGTTCATCACGGGCGGCGAGCGCAACGACACCAAGAATATCGGCTACGACTTCCGCACGGTGCTGGGCAGCAACATTTCGGAGAACGTGGACTTCACCCTTTCGTGGGCCGGTACCTATAACGAGGCGACCAACTCGCTGGGCGAATCGGGTTCCAAGAACCGTTATTTCAACCATACGGCGCAGGGCAACATGAAGTTCGTCTTCCCGCTGGGCTTTACCTTCACGGGCAGCGTGGCCTATACGCAGTACATCGGTTTTACGAACGATTACGACGATTCCTACCTGCTGTGCAACGCCTGGATCGGCAAAAAGGTCTTCAAGAACAAGCGCGGCGAGATCATGGTCGGCGTGAACGACATCTTCAACCAGAACAAGGCCTTCGCCCGTTCGACGGGCTCGGGCTGGACGCAGAATTCGACCAACAGCGTGATCGGCCGCTACTATATGGTGCAGTTCACCTACAACCTGCGCCGGTTCGGCAAGAAGGGGTCGAAAAACATCAAGGATTACGACGGCGTGGCACAACCTTCGGGATCGCGCCGCATGGGGCCCGGCGGCCCGGGCGGCCCTCCTCCGGGAATGTTCCACGGGCCGAGGTAGCGCGGCGGCCGGGTTCGGCTCCGGACATGAATAAGACACCAGGTATTTGCCCGGTGTCTTATTTTTTGGGGGGGGGCGGAGCGTTTGCCGGAGTGCCGATCCTGTTCCATGTCGTCGCACTGCCGTTGCTGCCGGCGCCGGCCGGAAAGTGCGGGGCTGTTTGCCGGGGTGTGCGGGGCTATTTCCCCGCTTCGTCCCGGACGCGGAGCACGAATTCGAGGGGATGCTGGGTGAGCGCGGCGGTCTCCTCTGCCGTGTGTCCCTCGGCAAGGCAGCGCCTTATGACGACCTCCATCGCCTCGCCTACTTCGATGATATGGCCGTCGGGATCGTAGAAACGTACGGTGCACTGCTGCCAGCCGTATTTGTGGGGCGGGTGGAGCAGTTCGACGGGGTCGGGCCACTCCCCGAGCCGCTGCATGAATGCGTCGAGGTCGTCCGTTTCGAAATAGAGCTCCATGTTGTTCGGGCGGCTGCGCACGGAATCTTCCGCGAGGCCCGTAAGCCACGCGAATTTCTCCTGTATGGCGAAGCCGCCGCTGAACGTGACGTTCTCCCCGAAATCCAATACGACCCGCTGGTCGAACAGCCCGCAGTAGAACCGTTTCGAGCGGCCGACATCGCTGACGGCGATCAGCGGCATCTGATATTTGACATACATTATCTGTTCTGGTTTTTGACGGGCGTATCCTTGGCTGCGCGGGCGATCACCTGGTGAATGCCGATGCAGGCCAGCCCGCCGTAGATGAGTGTAAGGATGCAGAGCATCCGGATTTCGGGCAGCACCTCGCTGAGCGATGCGCCCATGCTCTGGATGCGGATGAAGCCGTCGACACCGTGGCTGCTGGGGAACAGCTGCCCGAAGTTGAACAGCCAGTCGGGAATGCCCTCGCGGGGGTACGACACGCCGCTGAGCATCAGCAGCGGTATCGACGTCCACAACAACAGCAGCAGCGAATTTTCGCGGTAGCGGAACAGCGTCGAGATGGCGATGCCGAGGAAGATGCAGGCGGCCAGGTATGCCAGCATGAAGACCACGACGGTGCTCGTGGCGCCGTTCATCGGGTAATGGAACAGCCGGTAGTGCAAGCCCAGGATATAGAAGGTCGTCACGCCGTAGATCAGCCCGTAGACCGCCGCCTTGCCCAGAACGATGGGCAGCGTGGACATGCGTTTGCGGTCGGGCGGGCAGAGTTTGCGGTAGAGCCCGAATTCGCGCCACGTGCCTCCGATCATGCCGATGCCGATGAGCAGCGTCTGCTGGATGATGACCATGATGATCGCCGGCATGACGAAGGTGCCGTATCCCAGGTAGGGGTTGAACAGGTTGTGCGACTGGTAGATTACGGGTTGCGTCGTGGCCTTTGCCTGCGGGATGTCCGCCCCCTTGGCGATCAGGCGCTGGAATTCCACCATTGCGCCCGTGCTGCCGATCGAGGTCACCAGTTCCTGGAAAGCCTGGCGGTACATCAGGAAGTAGCTGGCATCGACGTAGATCGCCACGTTGGCCTGCGAGCCCCCGAGCAGTTTCTCCTCGTAGTCCGACGGGATATAGACCACGCCGTATATCTTGCGGCTGAAGAAGAGCTCCTTGGCCTCCTCCATGTTCGTCGGGTTGTAGGCCACGTACGTATTCGGCCCGGCGTTGAACGTCGCTGCGAGGCTGCGGCTGGTCGGTGTGCGGCACTCGTCCACCACGCCGATCGGCACGTTGCGCAGCACCTGTGCGCCGTAGGCCATCGAGTAAACCGTGGCGTAGATGATCAGCGCGAGTACCAGGATGAGGACGACGCCTGCGTCGGTGAATATCGAGCGGAATTCATTGCGCATGACCGACAGCATCTGCTGCCGGTAGGATGTGATCTGATGTATGAACCTGCCCATGTTATAACCTCCCCCAGTATTTTTCCTCCGTGCAGATCGTCCGCAGGCGCGGCAGGCACAGGAGCGGTAAGACGATGAAAAGCGACATATAGCCCATGTCGGGCAGCGAACAGGCGACCGGGGCGCCCCGCAGCATCTGGTCGACGAAGATGTCGGTGTAGTAGGTGAACGGGAACAGCTTGCTCAGGTACCGCATGGCGGGCCACATGGCCATGACCGGGAACGTGAGGCCCGAGAAGGTGAAGGCCAGTACCGAGTACCCGCCGCCGATCGAGAGCGACAGGCGCAGGTTCGAGAGCAGCGACACGATGAACACCGCGATGGCCTGGTAACTCAGGATGAAGAGCAGCGTGCCGAGGAGTATGACCGTCAAGCTGCCGTTGAGCGGCACGCCCACGACCTTGAAGATGATGAGCAGCATCACCAGCGACATGAGGAACATGATGACCGTCACGGGCAGTATTTTCCCCGTGAGGGCCGCCCCTACCGAACCGTTCGCCGTGTCGATCCACTCGCGCGCCGTGGCGTGCTTGAGTTCGGTGCCGATGGTGAAGACGGTCACCATGACCACGAAGATGAGCAGCATCATGGGCATGAAGCTCGGCGAGAGGTAATAGCCGTAATTGATATAGGGATTGAACAATACGTGCCGGCTGAACCGCACGGGCATCAGCTGCGCCATGGCCTGCTTCTCGCTGAGCCCCTGTTTGGTGAGCAGTTGCAGCTGGATGCCGGCCGTGAAGGTCGTCACGGCGGTCTGGATGTCTTTCGACAGCAGTCCGTTGACCGTGATGTTCGTCCCCGAAACGTAATTCTCGATGTGCGTCTGGCTGTTGCTCAGGATATTCTTCTCGAAGAACGACGGGATCTGCACGATGGCCATGACCTTCCCTTCGCGCATCAGCCGCTCGCCTTCGTCCATGTTCTGGATTTCGTAGGCGACCAGGGCCGTCGGGGTCGCGTCGATCATCTGCGTGACCTTGCGCGAGAGCGACGTGTGGTCATCGTCCAGCACGGCGATCGGGATGTCGCGGGCCACGCCCTTGTTGAACAGCAGCGCGAAGAATGCGAACGACACCACGGGCAGCACGAGCATCAGCACGAAATACATCGGCTGGTGCGTCAGCCGCACGAGCTCGCGCCGCAGGACGGCGTAGGTATTATGCAGGAATCCCGGCATCGTCCCCTCCTATTTCCGGATTTCGTCCCAGTCCACGATTACGCTCATGCCCGGGCGCATATTCTCCACATGCGACACAGGCCTGGCCTTGATGGCGAAGGTGCGGATGTCGAACCCTCCCTGCGTGCGCGTCGCCGCCCATGTCGCGAAGTCGGCCTGTGCGGAGATGTAGGTCACCTCGAACTCGACGTCGTAGTCCAGCGCCGGGACATAGCCGCTCATGCGGGTGCCGACGCCGATCCCCGGGAGCAGGGTCTCCTTGATGTTGAAGGTCACCCACAGGTCGGTCAGGTCGAGGATGGCCACGACGGGATAGCCGCTACCCACCAGTTCGCCCTGCTCGGCGATGATGGTCGATACTTCGCCCGTCACGGGCGCATAGACCATCGCGTCGCCGATGTACGATTCGACCTCGCTCACAGCGCCCTCGGCCTGGCGGACACGCGCCGCAGCGGCCTCCTTGTCCTCCTTGCGGGCGCCGTCCATTGCCAGGTCGTACTGCGCCTTGGCGGCCAGCGCCGTGGCTTCCATCGCCTTGTAGTTGGCCGATGCCTCGTCCAGTTTCTGTTCGGGGACTACGCCCTGGTCGTAGAGGTTCTTCACGCGGTCGTAGGTCTTGCGTGCCAGTTCCAGCCCGGCCTGCGCCTTCTCCCACATGTTCAGGGCGGCTTCGATCTGCTGGATGCGTGCGCCTGCCAAGGCTGCCTGGTCGAGTGCAGCGGCGGCGCTTTTCACGGCCTCGGCCTGCTGGAGTTTGGCCTCCAGCTCGGGGGTCGAGAGCGTGTAGAGCAGCTGCCCCTTCTCCACGCGGTCGCCCTGACTGACCTTCATGTCGTCGATGCGCCCCGGGACTTTCGACGAGGCTTTGTAGGTCGTGCACTCCACCGTGCCCTGTATCAGCATCGGGGTCGTTTTCCGGAGGTACCAACTGATCAGTACGACCGAGACGATGACTACCGCCGCAGCCGCGATGATTCCGATAATGTTGCTTCGCTTCATTGTATGCTATGTTTTTTACTTTTTATCGAACAGAACGGGCCGTGCGTCGGCGCGGCGGGCGTAAGCCGCAAATTCGTCGCTGATGCCCGCGGCTTCGAGCAGTTGCGCCAGCAGCAGGTCGAAGTTGTAGGCCGCCTGGAGGCGTTCGGTGCGTACGCCCGCGAGGTTCAGCTCGGCGTCGATCAGGTCGGTCGACGAGCTCATGCCTTCGAGGAAGGCGGCGTTTTTCATGCGCAGGTACTCCTCGGCGAAGGCGAGCGAGGCGTCGATCGAGGTCATCTGGTTGCGGTAGTTCATCATCTGGTTGTAGAGCTTCTCCACCAGTACCGAAATGTCTTTGCCGGCTTTGTTTTGCAGGGCGCCGACCCGGCGTACGGTTTGCTTGGCCGCCGAATATTTATACTCGCGGTTCAGGCCGTCGAAGATCTTGATGTTGACCCCCACGCCCACCGCCCAGCGGGGCACGAGCCCTGCGACCTGGTAGTTGTAGAACGAACCGCCGCCGATGGCCGCCACCTGCGGCAGGAAGTCGGAGCGCCGCGCGCGCACGCCCTCTTCGGCCAGCTGGCGCTTGAGCGAGACCTGGTTGAGCAGCGGGTTGCGGTCTTGCGCCAGATCCTGGTAATAGGTCACGTCCTCGACCCGGTCGACGATGAACATCGACGTCACGGGTTGCCACGCGTTGTCCTGCCCCAGCGTGCTGTTCAGGGCGCTGGCGATGGTTTGAGCCTGCAATTCGGCATTGGCCAGCTCGCGCTCGGCCTCCGCCATCTTGAACTCCACGTAGAGGCGTTCGCTCTGGGCGATCATGCCGTTCTTTTCGAGCGCGACGGCATCTTCGAGGTGGCGGCGTACGCCGTCGACCACCTGCCGGCGCACCTCGACGACCTGCATGGCGAGTGCCAGCCCGAAGTAGCGCTCCACGAGCTCCGAAATCAGCGCATTGCGGGTCTGGTTGCCCTGCTCCTCCGCCGTGCGTTCGTTGATCCTGGCGGCACGGTTGGCGGCGTTGATCTTGCCGCCCAGCCAGATGGGTACCGAAACCTGTCCGCCCACGAACCCGAGGCTCTGATCCTGCACTTTGAGGAACCAGTCGGCATTCATCAGCGGATTGAGCAGCCCGTTGATCGAAGGAACCATTTCTGGCGGTATGAGCCCGCTGCCGAGTATCTGTCCGGCGAGCTCTTTGGCCGGGCCTTTCATCTCGTTGAAATCGAACCCTATATCCTTGGACATGTAGGCATAGGCGCCCGTGACGCTGATCTGGGGCATACGCAGGCCGATTGCCGCACGTCGTTCCTGTGTGGCGGCCTTTTCCTCGAACTCGGCCGCTTTCATCGCGGGGTTTTCCGTAAGCGCCACGGCGATCGCCTCGTCGAGCGAGAGCGTACGCTTGGCCTCCTGCGCAGACAGCGGGACAATGGTTGCGAGTGCCGCCGCCGCAAGAAGGGTTCTGACTGCTATTTTCATATTAATCAATATGTTTATGGGGCAAATATATAAGTTATCCCGATATGTTACGCGATTTTCCGGAAAAACAGGCCAATTTTAGGCCCTTATGGACACAAATTGCGCCCGATTCATCGCTCCAGGTGGGCGTTGGCTTCCCGGACACCGGATGCCAGCGCCGGGTATGCCCTGACATCGACACCCGCCTCGCGCAGGGTCAGCGCCCCGCGGCAGCAGACGAAACAGTCGGGCTCGTAGAGCGCGAAGGCCGCCCGGGCGAAACCATGCCTGATAATCAGCTGTGTGCAGCTTTCAGGCTCGCTCGCTCGCCGCGAGCACGGTTCCATCGAGGAGTACATCGCGGCGCCGCAGAGCCCGGCACCTGCCGCCAGCGCCTTGGCAATGGCCTCCTGCTCGGCGTGGTGCGTCGCGGAGGTTTCGTGCGTGTAGCCTGCAAATATCCGGCCGTCGGCCGTGACCACGACTGCACCGACGCAGTAGGACGTCGGGCTGGGGGTGCATTTGCGGCCTTCGGCGACCGCCATCCGCAGGTAGCCAAGGTCTTCCGGCGTCGTGTCGGGATGCAGCGTGTAAGTGGTCACCTCCATGCCGCCGACCTCTTCGCAGGTGTGCGGGATGCTCTCCGGCAGTGCGATGCCGAACCTTACCCCGCCCTGCCCGCCGAGCCGCAGCCGCGGGTTGACGGCCAGCCGCAGCGTGTCGGCCATGCCTTCGTCGAGGAACATGCGCAGCACCTGCGCCCCGCCTTCGACCATCAGGCGTTCGACGCCGCGCTTCTCGAGTTGGGTGACGATGTATTTGGCAGTAATTGATTCGTCGGTTGAGATAACCGTCGCAATATTTTGCAATCCAAATATTTCTTTCGGTGAAAATACATAGCGGAAGGCATCGCCTGCGGTGAAGAACCGCAAGTCGGGCGAAAGGGCTCCCGACCGGGTGAGCGTGACCTTGGCGATGTCGGGTTTCAGCCCGGCCTGCATGCGGCGCATGCGTACCGCCTCGTCGCGGACGAGCAGCGACGGGTCGTCGCGCCGCAGGGTCTCGGCACCGGCGAGGATCGCATCGTGCGCCGCCCGCAGGCGGTAAACCTCATCCCAGTCGCCCGGGGTCGAGATAATCAGCCGGCAGGGGCTATTGTCGTCCATGTAGCCGTCGGCCGTGACCGCGGCGGAGAGGGTTACTCGCATCGTTCGAGGGTTATCAGGGTGATTTCTGGGTAGGCTCCCAGGCGCATCGGGAAAGCCACGTATCCCGTGCCGTCGTTGATGTAGAGCGTGCGGCTGCCTTCGTCGTAGCGTCCGCTCCAGCGTGTGTAGAGCAGCTGCGCCGGAGAGAAAGCCCGCCCGAAGAGGCGTAGTTTCATCTGCATGCTGTGTACGTGCCCGGCGAGCGTCAGGTCGCCGTAGCCTGCATCGGTGATCTGCGTCCAGAGCTGCGGGATATGCACCGCGGTGATGTTGTAGAGCGAATCCGGGACACCGCGGTACGCCCCGCGCAGGTCGGCGGGCGGCAGGTCGGGGTCGTGGCGCATGTGCCGCAGCGCGGGGTCGAACGAAAGCCCCGTGAGCGAGATGCTGTCGCCGCCCCGGCGCAGGTAAACCGTGGTATCCTCCAGTACGTTCCACCCCATTTCGCGCTGGCGTGCGATCACCTCCGCGAGGCTCGCTGCCGGGCTTTGCGAAACGGTGTCCTTGATGTAAAGCCCGGCATCGTGGTTGCCCGTGACCGACACGACGCCGTACGGGGCGCGCAGGCCGCCCAGCAGTTGCCGGGCGCGGGCGTCGAGCTCCGAACTGCGGATGTTCACCAGGTCGCCGCAGAAGACGATCAGGTCGGGGCGAAGGCTGTTGACGCTGTCCACCAGCCGCCGCAGTTCCGCTTCGGGACGTACGACGGTACCCAGGTGCGTATCGGTGATCTGGGCGATGCGAAACCCGTCCAGCCCGGCCGGGAGGCGTTCGGAGCAGACCTCCGTGCGGGTTACCCGGATGGTCGTGCGCCCGGCGGTAGCACCCCAGACGAAGAGTGCCGCTATGCCTATCCCCGCTGCCAGACCGGCCCGGGGCAGGCCTATCCAGCGGAAGAAATAGCAGGCTATGCGCGGCAGGACGGTCACCATCCAGGCCCAGAACGCCCACATGGCGAATGTCATGAAAGCCGTGGAGTTGTCGCGTGAAACGGCGCCGGCGATGGCGATCACGGCCGGCAGGGCGTCGGTCGCAACGGCCGCGGCGATGAATACCCGGCGGCGTACGCCCGGTGTGCGGCGCCGCATGCGGCGGTAATGTATGATATCGGCGGCTGCGGCCGCGAGCGTCAGTATGGAAATTATCCAGAGTAGCATATACCTTTTATTTTATGAACCCTACTAAAAGCGTGCATCGCCGGAGCCGGTATGCACCTCCTGCCTGCGTTCGGGCAAAGATAATGAAAGCCGGGAGCAAACGAAAATTTATTTTCAGATTGCCCCGCTGCACACTGCTGCTGAAAAGACGTGAAAACCACGGGCAAATTAAGCCGTTCCCCGGTTTGCCCGGGTGCGCCTTATCTCCCGCAGGTGCGGTGGAAATCGGATGCTGAGGCCTAAAATCAAATTCTGTGCAGGTTCCTTTGGCATATATCTTGCTAATTTCCGGAATGAATATTAACTGCCTGTGTCCCAAAAACAAAACATACCGAACCAAGCAAGTTTAATTTAAAAAACCAAATTTTATTCGGCTTATGAAAACATTTCGACTTCTGATTGTGTCCCTGCTCCTTGCAACTTCCGTTTCCGCCCAGCACCACCGGGGCGAACGCCGCGGCGGCGACTATTCGCCGACGGTCTACCTCATCTCCGTCCACGAGGTGGATACCATTTACAACTGCGGCAATTGTGCGGCGCAGCAGGCCGCTGCACTCAACCGCATGGCCGTCGGCAATGCCACGCAGGATTACATCGACACGCACCGCCCCGGCTTCCAGCAGACCGAGAAGCCCCAGTTCGTATTCGCCTCGAAGAACAACCGTTTCTCGTTTTCGATGGGCGGGTTCGTTGCGCTGCGTGCCGGCTATGATTTCGACGGCATCGTCGACAACATCGACTTCGTGCCCTATGACATTCCGGTTCCGGGCAATTACAACTCGAAGCAGAAACTGATGATGGACGCCTCGACCTCGCGCCTGTTCATGAAGGCCATTACCAACACCCGGGCGCTGGGGCGCGTGGTGATCTACATGGACGCCGACTTCCGCGGCGGTGCCGAGGGAAGCTATACGCCCCGCCTGCGTTCGGCCTACGTGTCGTTCAAAGGCCTGACCCTCGGACGCGACGTGACGACCTTCTGCGACCTGTCGGCCGCCCCCACGACCATCGACTTCCAGGGGCCGAACGCCTATAATTTCAACTTCGCGACGTTGATCCGCTACGAGGTGTCGTTCGCCCGCAAGCACATGACCTTCGGCGTCGCCGCCGAGCTGCCGAGCGTGAGCGCCACCTACGGCGAGAACTTCAAGCCGATCCACCAGCGCGTGCCCGACTTTCCGATGTACCTGCAATATGCTTGGGGCGCCGACCGCAGCAGCCACCTCCGCGCTTCGGCCGTGCTCCGCAACCCCTACATGTATAAGGTCTCGAAGGATGCCACCACGTCGCTCTTCGGCTGGGGCGTGCAGTTGAGCGGCACGATCAAATGCTGCGACTGGTTCCGCCTGTTCATGAACGGCGTCTACGGCAAGGGCATCACCCCCTATATCCAGGATCTGACCGGTTCGGGGCTCGACTTCACGCCCAACCCGGTGGATCCCACGCTCGTGCGCATGATGCCCATGTGGGGCGTGCAGGCCGCCGGGCAGATCAACTTCACGCCGCGCCTGTTCGTGTCGGGCGGCTACTCGACGGTGCGCGTGCAGCGCAGCGAGGGCTACTATACGGCCGACCAGTACAAACAGGGGCAGTATATCTTCGGCAACATCTTCTACTCGCTCACCCCGCGCTGCAAGGTGGCCGCCGAGTACCTCTACGGTTCGCGCAAGGACATGAACAGCATGAAGAACCATGCCAACCGCGTGAACGTGATGGTGCAGTATAATTTCTGATGATCCCGGTATCGGTATTTATTATGGGCGGCCCGCGTCGGGAACCGCCCATTTTTCGTATATTTGCCTCTCTGTTAAAATCGTGAACTATGGAATTTCTTACGGAATACAACCTCACGGGGCTGGTGATCGGCATTGCGACGTTCCTCATCATCGGCTTGTTCCACCCGCTCGTGGTCAAGGGCGAATATTATCTGGGCGTACGCTGCTGGTGGGTTTTCCTCGTGATGGGGATCGTGGCGATCGCCGCGTCGGTGGCCGTGCGCCATATCCTGTGGTCCACCCTGCTGGCCGTGTGGGGCGCCTCGTCGCTCTGGTCGATCGGCGAACTGTTCGAGCAGCGCCGGCGCGTGGAGAAAGGCTGGTTTCCGGCCAACCCCAAGCGGCAGGGGAAATAACCCGCACGATGAAGCCGGGCCTGAGACATATCCTCCCGTGGCTGGTGCTGGCGGCGGCGTGCTGCGTCCCGGCCCGGCGCGCCGGCGTGGAGCGCCCCGTGCCCGAACCCGCCCCGGTGCGTGTCCGGCTGTCGTTCGCGGGCGATGTCATGCAGCACCTGCCGCAGGTCACGGCGGCACGCCGCGGGGACGGGTTCGATTACCGCGAGGTATTCGGCTACCTGCGCGCGAGGTTCCATGCCGCCGACCTGGTGGTCGTGAACCTCGAAACGACGCTCACCCGCACGGATCGCTATACGGGATACCCCTGTTTCCGCTCGCCCGTGGCGCTGGCCGACGCCCTGCGCGATGCGGGGGTCGACGTGGCCGTGCTGGCCAACAACCACTGCTGCGACGGCGGTGCCGCCGGAGTGCATACGACCGTCGCGGAGCTGGGACGCTGCGGCATCCTGCATACCGGCGTCTTTACCGACAGCCTCGACCGCGCGGCCAACAACCCGCTGCGGGTGGAGCGCTACGGCGTGCGGTTCGCGCTGCTCAACTATACCTACGGCACCAACGGCATCCCGGTTCCCGCCGGGGTGGAGGTCAACCTGATCGACACGGCGCGCATGGCGGCCGACCTGGCTGCGGCACGGCGCGGGGCGCCCGACTGCGTGGCGGTCTGCATCCACTGGGGCAACGAATACGAGCGGCGCGAGAATGCCGTGCAGCGGCACCTGGCACAATTCCTGCGCAGGCACGGCGCCGACCTTGTCGTGGGCAGCCACCCGCACGTGGTGCAGCCCTTCGACGCCGATTCGTCGCACGTGGTGCTCTATTCGCTGGGGAACTTCGTGTCCAACCAGCGGCGGCGCTACTGCGACGGCGGGTTGGTGGCCGAAATCGAAGCCGTGCGGCATCCCGACGGGCGCATGTCCTATTCGCTCGAGGCGGTGCCCGTCTGGGTGGCGATGCCGGGCTACCGCGTCGTCCCGCCCGAAGTCGGGGACACGATGGCGCTTCCGGAAGCCTATGCACAGTTCCGGGAAGACGTGGCGGAGGTGCTTTCGGGGGACTATAAGCAATCCGAATAGTCCTATAAAAACAAACAATGCCGATTTTTGGCGTCATGTCCGGGATTTTATTATCTTTGTCGACGAAAATAAACACACACACACTAAACATACAGGATTATGGAAAAGAGCATTAAAGGAACACGGACCGAACAGAATCTGCTGAAGGCGTTTGCCGGCGAGAGCCAGGCACGCAGCCGTTACATCTTCTTTTCGAGCAAGGCCAAGAAGGAAGGCTACGAGCAGATCGCGGGTGTCTTCGCCGAGACTGCCGAGCAGGAGAAGGAGCACGCCGAGCGTTTCTTCAAGTTCCTCGAGGGCGGCGACGTGGAGATCACGGCGAGCTACCCCACCGGCCCGATCGGCACCACGGCCGAGAACCTGCTGGCCGCAGCCAAGGGGGAGAAGGAGGAGTGGGACGTCCTCTACCGCGAATTCGCCAAAGTCGCCGAGGAGGAGGGCTTCATCGAGATCGCCACAGCCTTCAAGATGATCTCCACCGTCGAGGCCGAGCACGAGCGCCGCTACCTGAAGTTGCTGAGCCGCCTCACGGACGGTAATTTCTTCAAGCGCGACGGCAAGATCTGGTGGCAGTGCCGCAACTGCGGTTTCGTCATCGAGGCCGAGGAGGCTCCCAAGCTCTGCCCCGCCTGCAAGCATCCGCAGGCTTACTTCGAACCCAAAAAGGAGAACTATTAATCTCCTCCGGGACAAAAGCACGGCGCAGGGACGCGGCTCAGGCCATGTTCCTGCGTTTTTTATTTACGGCCGCCGCTCACCCCGGCGGCTTTCCTTTTTGCGGAGGGGCGGAACGGGCCGGGGTGTCCTGCGGTGCCCTTTCCCGGGGCAGCGGTTCGTACCGGAAACAGGGATCGGTAATGGAATATCGCACCGAATTGACGGAATCGTGACTTTTTAGCACAACAAGCGACAAATTGAGACCCGATAATTTGCTGCGTTTCCTACTTTTGCCCTGTCATTTCAAATACATTATTATGATGAAACCTTTACACCATGAAACCGACGCGGCGGCGCTCCCGTCACGGAATCCCGGAAGGCACCTGCTCAGGTGCTGCGCGTTTTGCCTGGCGTTGGCGGTCTCCGTGCCCGCATCGGCACAGTGGCGCGTCGGCCTTACGGCGGGTTATTCCCGCAATACGTTAGACATGGATACGGGGTATGCGTACGACCTGCGCTACGAAGCTCGCGGCGGCTTCACGGTCGGTATCCCCGTGCAATACGATTTCCGCGACTGGTTCGGCCTGCGCGCCGACCTGGTCTTCGTGCAGAAGGGGCAGAAGATGCACCGCACGGACTTCTACAATGCGATCCATACCGATACGCGCAACAACTACCTGCAGCTGCCCGTCATGGCCAGCTTCTCGTTCGGCGGGGAGCGCCTGCGCGGATTCCTCAATGCGGGCGGATACGTCGGCGGCTGGCTGTCGAGCCGCCGGGAGGGTGTGACGCACCGATTCTTCTCGGACGAAGAAGGCGACGAGAATGGGGTCGTCGTCCCGGAGAACCGTTATGAATTCGACGAGAAAGCACCTTTCGACTCCCGCCGCGACAACCGTTTCGAAGCCGGTCTGGTCGGGGGTGTGGGCCTGAGCTACCGCGTAGCGCCCCGTGTCGAGCTGCAGGCCGAGGGGCGCTGCTACTATGCGCTGACCGACATGCAGAAGGATTATATGAAATTCCGCGTACCGCGCTACAACACGACGTTCGTCGTGCAGGTCGGGTGCAGCATCATTTTAGGTAAAACCGATAAATAAACGATTATGAAACGTATATACATATTTGCATTGCTGCTTTCGTTGGCTGCCGCACTCCCCTCCTGCCGCAAGGACGCCCCCGAACTGACGAACCCCAACGAGTTTCAGCTTACGCGGACGCCGTCGCAGGTGTTCAAGGTTTTCTGGCACGGGATGAACAACTCCTACGGGTTCTGGGACATAGACCCGACCGACTGGGATCGGGTCTATGACGAATACCTGCCCCTTTTCGAGGCGCTGGACGAGGCTGTTTCCGAAGGCGTAGAGGATGCGGAATTGTTCGGTACGATGCGGACGCTCTATACGCAGATATGCGGAAAGCTTATCGACCATCATCTCTCCATAACCTTTTTCCCGAAATCGGAGTACGGGTTCTCCATATCGCCCGGCCGTCTCGATATCAGCGCGCGCGATTATTTCCATAAGGCGATCGTCGGGGATATCATTCCGGTATGCATCGAGGCCAACAGGCAGGCCGGGCGTATCGAGGAGTTCGTGCAGGGACGGTATGAGGTCGAGGGCGACGACGACAGCATGTCCGCCGTATCGTATAAGATCGACGATGTCATTTACCTGCGTTTATCGGGATTCGCTTTCTATGGCGTGCTTCAGAAAGATCCCGGGGGGCCTGTAGAACAGGTGCTCCGGAATTACCAGCGCATGATCCTCGAAACGCCCGACATCAAGGGCGTGATCATCGACGTGCGCGACAACGGCGGCGGCTATCTGGCCGACATGCAGGAGATCCTCGCGCCCATGATCGACACCGACCTGCTGATCGGTTATACCCGTGTAAAAGAAGGGCTGGGCAGGCTCGACTACGGCCCGTGGGTGCCGTGCATCCTTTCCCCGGCCGAAAACCACCGCAAGGTCGATGCCCCCATCGTCGTGCTTGCCAACCTCTATTCGGTAAGCATGTCCGAGATGACATGCATGGCCGTGTCCGTGCTTCCGAACGGCTGTGTCGTGGGCGAACGCACGTTCGGCGGCACCGGGCCGCTCTACGGGAATTACAAGTTCGCATACAGCGGTGCCTGGGTGAATTCGTCAGTAGTGAGCGTATACGGTTCGACGGCCGTGATGAAAGATGCCCGGGGCAAGATACACGAGGGCGTAGGCATAGTCCCCCATATCGAGGTGCTTCAGACCCCCGAGGTCGAGGCCGAGATGCGCAGCGGCGTAGACCCGCAGCTCGAACGGGCGCTGGAATACATCCGCACCGGGAAATGACCGCGGCTGTCCGCATGACGTTACGGGGGAGGTGCCATACGGCGCCTCCCCTGCCGTTTGCGGGCGGGGCATGCCCCGCCCTTTGCCGCCGTTTCGTGCGGGGATGCGGCGGATGCGGAGAGAGGCATTCGGAGGGGGGCGTCCTGCCGGGGAACGGGCGGCGGCCCAAAAATCTTCGCGTATGGCGGAAGATTGCGGAATCTTTACTATCTTTGTCGGATAGGAAAATCCGAATAACGAATACGATATGGCAGACGAAAAAATCATCTTTTCGATGGTGGGCGTTTCGAAGACGTTCACCAACCAGAAAAAGGTCCTCAACAACATCTACCTCTCATTCTTCTACGGCGCCAAGATCGGCATCATCGGCCTGAACGGCTCGGGTAAGTCGACGCTGATGAAGATCATCGCCGGGCTGGACAAGAATTTCCAGGGCGAAGTGGTCTTCTCGCCCGGTTACACGGTGGGATACCTTGAACAAGAACCCCGGCTCGACGACTCGAAGACCGTCCGCGAGGTGGTCGAAGAGGGCTGCGCCGCGACCGTGGCGCTGCTCAAGGAGTACGAAGAGATCAACATGAAACTCTGCGAGCCGATGGACGACGAGCAGATGGCCCGGCTCATCGAGCGCCAGGGCGAGTTGTACGAACAGATCGACCAGGTCAACGGCTGGGAGCTGGACAGCGTGCTCGAACGCGCCATGGACGCCCTGCGCTGCCCCGACCCCGACCAGTCGGTGAAGGTGCTCTCGGGCGGTGAGCGCCGCCGCGTGGCGCTGTGCCGCCTGCTGTTGCAGCAGCCCGACGTGCTGCTGCTCGACGAGCCCACGAACCACCTCGACGCCGAGTCGATCGACTGGCTCGAACAACATCTGCAGCAGTACAAGGGTACGGTGATCGCCGTGACCCACGACCGCTATTTCCTCGACAACGTGGCGGGCTGGATCCTGGAGCTGGATCGCGGCGAGGGCATCCCCTGGAAGGGCAACTACTCGGGCTGGCTCGACCAGAAGACCACCCGCATGGCCATGGAGGAGAAGCAGGAGTCGAAGCGCCGCAAGACCCTCGAGCGCGAGCTGGAGTGGGTGCGCATGTCCCCCTCGGGGCGCCATGCCAAGTCCAAGGCGCGCCTGTCGGCCTACGACAAGATGATGAACGAGGACACGAAGCAGAAGGAGGAGAAGCTCGAAATATTCATCCCCAACGGCCCGCGCCTGGGCGACGTGGTGATCGAGGCGCACGACGTGTCGAAGGCTTTCGGCGACCGCGTGCTGTACGAGCATCTGGAGTTCTCGCTGCCGCCGGCCGGCATCGTGGGCGTCATCGGGCCCAACGGTACGGGCAAGACCACCCTCTTCCGCATGATCATGGGGCTGGAGGAGCCCACGAGCGGTTCGTTCCGCGTGGGCCCGACCGTCAAGCTGGCCTATGTGGATCAGCAGCACAAGTCGATCGACCCCGAAAAGACCGTCTACGAGGTGATCTCGGGCGGCGCCGACCTCATCATGCTCGGCAACCGGCAGGTGAACGCCCGGGCCTACGTGGCACGCTTCAACTTCTCGGGCGCCGACCAGGAGAAGAAGTGCGGCATGCTCTCGGGCGGCGAACGCAACCGCCTGCACCTGGCGCTGGCGCTCAAGGAGGAGGGCAACGTGCTGCTGCTGGACGAGCCGACCAACGACATCGACGTCAATACGCTGCGTGCGTTGGAGGAGGGCCTCGAGAACTTCGCGGGCTGTGCCGTGGTGATCTCGCACGACCGCTGGTTCCTCGACCGCATCGCCACGCACATCCTCTCGTTCGAGGGCGACTCGAAGGTGGTCTTCTACGAGGGTTCGTACAGCGAATACGAGGAGTGGAAGAAGGCGCAGGGCGGCGACGTGCAGCCCCACCGCGTGAGGTACAAGAAGCTGATGGAATAATACCGGGTACTCCGGCCAACGATAGAACTCCGGCGCAGGAGTATAAAGTCTGCATTCGCTCTGATGGCACAAAAACCGTCCATACCCAAAGGTACGCGCGACTTCTCCCCGGCGGAGATGATGCGCCGCCAGTATATTTTCGATACGATCCGGGGCGTGTTCCGCACCTACGGCTTCGCGCCGCTCGAAACCCCCTCGATGGAGAACCTTTCGACCCTGCTGGGCAAATACGGCGACGAGGGCGACAAGCTCCTCTTCAAGATACTCAATTCGGGCGACTACGCCGCCGGCCTGTCCGGCGACGAGGTGCGGCAGGCGTCGAAAATCTGCGAGAAGGGGCTCCGTTACGACCTCACGGTGCCGTTCGCGCGCTATGTTGTACAGCACCAGGGCGAACTGACGTTCCCCTTCAAGCGCTACCAGATCCAGCCCGTATGGCGCGCCGACCGGCCGCAGAAAGGCCGTTACCGCGAATTCTACCAGTGCGACGTCGACGTGATCGGCACCCGCTCGCTGCTGTGCGAGGTCGAACTGGTCGAGATCGTCGAGCGCGTGTTCCGGGCGCTGGGCATCCGCGTGGCGCTGAAGATGAACAACCGCAAAATCCTGTTCGGCATCGCCGAGGCGATCGGCCATGCCGACATGATGATGGACATCACCGTCGCCATCGACAAGCTCGAAAAGATCGGGCTGGACAATGTGAAGGCCGAGCTGCTGGAGCGCGGGCTGAGGCAGGAGGCGGTCGACAGACTGCAACCGATACTCGAACTGAGCGGCGACAATGCGCAAAAACTCATGAAATTGCGCGAGGTGCTGGCGGTTTCCGAAACCGGACTGAAAGGCATCGAGGAAATGGAAACCGTGTTGGGCTATGTGGAGCGTCTGGGGAGCGGGCTCGACGTGGAGCTCGACCTCTCGCTGGCACGCGGATTGAACTACTATACGGGGGCGATCTTCGAGGTCAAGGCGCTCGACTTCGCCATCGGCTCGATCTGCGGCGGCGGACGCTATGACGACCTGACCGGCATCTTCGGCATGCCCGACATGTCGGGCGTGGGCATTTCGTTCGGCGCAGACCGGATCTACGACGTAATGACGGGGCTGGGGCTCTTCCCCGAGGAGGTCAACTTCTCGACGCGGGTATTCTTCACCAACCTCGGGCAGAAGGAGCAGGCCGCAGCGCTCGGGTTGCTCCGTGAGCTGCGCGATGCGGGCGTCGCCGCCGAGATTTACCCCGACTGCGGCAAGATGAAGAAGCAGATGGAGTATGCCAACCGCCGGGGTATCCCCTACGTGGTGATCGTCGGCTCGCAGGAGCTGGAGGCGAAGGCCGCCACGGTGAAGGACATGCGCTCGGGCGAACAGCGGCAGGTGCCGTTCGGCGAGCTGGCGGAGTATCTTAAATAAGACTTTAAATAAACTACAAAATAAACTATGCGAAAGCTTTTTGCATTTATATCGGTTCTTTTCGTCCTGCCCCTTGCGGCGCAGGATGCCGGGGCTGTGCGGCAGTTGCAGAAGCTGACGCAGGTTTACCGTTACCTGAACGGGTTGTACGTCGACGAGGTGGACATGCAGCCGCTGGTCGAGAGCGCCATCACCGGGATGCTCGAAGACCTCGACCCCCATTCGGCCTATATCGGGGCCGACGAGATGAAGGGCGTGCAGGAGAGCTTCGAAGGGGAGTTCAGCGGCATCGGCGTAGAATTCAACATCCTGCGGGACACGGTCATCGTGGTCAATACGATCGTCGGGGGCCCGGCCGAGCGCGTCGGGGTGCAGCCCAACGACCGTATCGTGCGCATAGACACGCTGGATGCCGTGGGTTTCAAGCAGACGGACGTCCCCAAGTACCTGCGCGGAAAGACCGGCTCGAAGGTCGAGATCGACGTCGTGCGCCAGGGCGAACCGGAACCGCTCCATTTCGTGATCGTGCGGGACAAGATTCCGCTCAACACCGTGGACGCCGCCTACATGGCCGCCGACGGCGTGGGGTATGTCAAGGTCAACCGCTTCGGCCGCACGACGATGCCGGAGTTCCGCGAGGCGTACCGGAAACTCGGGAAACCCGGGGCGCTGATCCTCGACCTGCGCGGCAACGGCGGCGGGCTGCTCGACCAGGCGGTCGAGATGGCCGGTTTCTTCCTGCCGCGCGGCGCCCTGATCGTCTCGACCGAGGGGCGTGCCGTGCCGCCCATGTCGTTCAGCGCGCCGGTCAACGGCGACGACCTCGGGGGACGGCTGGTGGTGCTGATCGACGAAAATTCGGCTTCGGCGAGCGAGATCGTCGCCGGTGCCGTGCAGGATTGGGATCGGGGCATCATCGTCGGCCGCCCGAGTTTCGGCAAAGGGCTGGTGCAGCGCCAGATCGGACTGGGGGACGGCTCGGCCGTGCGCATCACCGTGGCCCGTTACCACACCCCTTCGGGACGCGTCATCCAGCGGCCCTACGAGAAGGGTAAGCGCCGCGAATACTACCTCGACCACCTGCGCCGCTATGACGACCCGGTGCGCGATTCGCTCGATGCCGGGGCGCCGGAGTACCGCACCCTGCGTACGGGGCGCACGGTCTACGGCGGGGGCGGCATCCGCCCCGACGTCCTGGTCGGAGCCGATACGGCCGGGTTCTCGGCCTACTATGCCAACCTGATCCGCCGCGGCGTGGTCAACGAATACGTCATTTCCTATATGGATCGGGAGCGTGCCGCACTGGAGAAGGCCTACCCCACGTTCGAGGCGTTCGACAAGGGGTTCGAGGCCGGCGATGCGATGCTCGAAGGGCTTACCGGGCTGGGCGGACAGCGCGGCGTGGAGTTCGACGAGCAGGGTTTCGCAGCCTCGGCGCCGCTGATGCGCATACAGCTCAAGGCGCTCGTGGCGCAGCGGCTTTTCGATACGGCGGCATTCTACCGGGTGATGAACCCGGCGCAGAACGAGGCCTACCGCCGCGCCGTGGAGATACTCGCCGATTGGGAGCACAAGGGGGAATCCCTGCTGACGCCGGAAGATTAGGAGGGGATTTTTTTGGATTGCACGTTTATTTTGCTTATATTCGTTCAACCTAAAATAACCCAAACCTACTGCGCCATGACACCCCACCGACCATACCGCCGGGATGCGGAAGAATATGGAGACCAGATTCTTTCCAAAGCCGTGAAAGCCGGCCGCCGCACTTATTTCTTCGATGTGCGTGCCACGCGCGGCGACGACTATTTCCTGACGATCACCGAGAGCCGCAAGATGCAGAACCCCGACGGGAGTTTCTCGTACGACCGACACAAGATTTTCCTCTACAAGGAGGATTTCGCCAAATTCTCCGAAGGGCTGTCCGAGGCCGTCGATTTCATCCGCCGCAGCAAGCCCGAATTTTTCGAGCGCAAGCCCGAACTCGTGGAAGGGTGACGCCGCCGGAGGAATCCCCGACGTGAAAAACAGGTGCGCGATTATGGAATTTTCCGTAATCGTGCACCTGTCGTTGAGCGGATTCCCGCAATTTTGCTATATTTGTGGGCTAAATACCGATGATATGAAATTTACACAATACCTGCTGCTCGCAGCGAAGGGCTGCGCCATGGGCATGGCCGATGTGGTTCCCGGTGTGTCGGGAGGGACGATCGCCTTTATTTCGGGCATCTACGAGGAGTTGATCGAGTCGATCAAGAGCGTGAACGGCACCGCCCTGCGGCTGCTCGGCACGTTGCGTCTGAAGGAGTTCTGGCGCCACGTCAACGGCCGTTTCCTGTTGCCCGTGCTGATCGGGATCGGGATCGCCATCTTCTCGCTGGCGCGGCTGATGACTTACCTGCTCACGCACCACCCGATTGCCATCTGGTCGTTCTTCTTCGGGCTGATCGTCGCCTCGGCGTTGCTCGTGGCCAGGCAGATCGGGCACTGGAACGTCCGGACTGTTGCCGCATGCCTGGTCGGCGCGGCCGCCGCATGGTGGATCACCATCGCCACGCCGACCGAGACCCCCGACACGTGGTGGTTCATCATGCTGTCGGGCGCCATCGCCATCTGCGCCATGATCCTGCCCGGCATTTCGGGCGCCTTCATCCTGCTCCTGCTGGGTAAGTACCAGTTCATCATGCAGGCCGTGGGCGACCTGAATATCCCGGTCATCGTGATCTTCGTCGTGGGCGCCGTGGCGGGCATCATCAGCTTTTCGCACCTGCTGTCGTGGCTGCTCAAGCACTGGCACGATGTGACGGTGGCGGTGCTGATGGGTTTCATGGTCGGCTCGCTCAACAAGGTGTGGCCGTGGAAAGAGGTCGTCGAAACCTACACCGACAGCCACGGCAAGATCATGCCGCTCGTCGAGAGCAACGTCGCGCCCGGCCGTTTCGAGGCCCTCACGCAGCAGGATGCACTGCTCGCGGAGGCCATCGTACTCTGCATCGTGGGATTCCTGGCGATTTACTGCATCGAACTCGCGGCGCGCATCGTCGTCAAAAAACAGGAGGAATAGCCATGCGGCGTTTCGGACTTATCGGCCGGCCGCTGGGGCACTCCGCCTCGGCAGCCTATTTCGCGGCGAAATTCGAACGCGAGGGGATTGCCGACTGCACCTACACCCTCTACGAACTGCCCGAAATCGGGGCGCTGGAGCGCCTGCTGGCGGAGACTCCCGACCTGTGCGGCTTCAACGTCACGATCCCCTACAAACGCGAGGTCATGGCGCTGCTCGACGACCTGTCGCACGATGCGCGGCTGGTCGGCGCCGTGAACTGCGTGCGCCGTACGGCAGACTCACGCCTCGTGGGACACAATACCGATGTCATCGGCCTGCGGGCCGCCTTCGACTGCCTGCTCGGGGGCGAACAGCCCTCGCATGCCCTCGTACTGGGTACGGGTGGGGCGTCGCAGGCCGTGCAGTATGTGCTCGCCGAGCAGGGCATCCCGTTCGACCTCGTGTCACGCGACGCCGCAAAGGGCAACTACACCTACGACAACCTGCCGTGCGAGGCCGTGGAGCAGAGCCGCCTCATAGTCAACGCATCGCCCGTGGGAACCTACCCCGCCGTCGATGCCGCGCCGCGAATCCCCTATGGCTACCTTACGCCCGGGCACTACCTGCTCGACCTGGTATACAACCCGCCCCTGACCCGGTTCCTCGACCTGGGGCGCCAGCGCGGGGCGCGCATACTCAACGGCGAGGTGATGTTCCGCCGGCAGGCCGAGGCTTCGTGGCGGATATGGAACGAATAAATCTTAAAACGAAGGGTATATGAAACGTACAGCGATCTTATTGGCGGCACTGGCCCTGTGGTGCGGTGCCGCGGCGCAGCAGACCCAGCCGCCCCGTTTCCAGGGCGCCGATGCCAAACGCTTCATGGCAAGGCTGATGGGCGAAACCGAGAAATTGGCGATAGAGAAGCAAATCCCGGCGTCGGAGCTTTCGCCGCAGGTCGTGGTCGCCTTTACGGTGGACACGGCGGGACGGGTGGACGGGTGGCGTTTCCTGGACAATACCTGTCAGGGACGCGACAAATGCGATGCCGAGCCCGCGACGGAGCGTACGAAGCAGCTCGTGACCGAGGCGTTGGGGCGCCTCGAAGCGTGGACGCCGGCTCGGAAGGACGGTCTGCCCGTAAGTTATACCTGGCGGCTGACGATGCGCCTTCCGGTGGAGAAGATCGCCAAGCGGCAGGAGGCCGACCCGTTGCTGTTCATGGGCGGCGATCCCGACGAGACTTTCCACGAATGGGCGCGGGTGCGGCTGCGTTACGACGAGCGGTTCTCCTCGCGCGGCGTGGCCGGGCTGGTGCATGTGCGTTTCTACATCGAACCGGACGGGAAGGTCACGATCGGCGAGGTGCTCTCGTCGCCCGACGAGAAACTCTCCCGGGAGGTCATCCGCGTCATCAAGGCCAGCAAAGGCCACTGGGTGCCCCGCCGCGTGCGCGGCGTGCCGCAGCGGACGGCCTACGAGTACCGGATCAATTTCACCTGACCCGTGCGGCGCCGGACTGCGTGCCGCGTAAAATCGAAAAGGGTGTACGTGCAGGTTGCACGTACACCCTTTTCGATGCATGGCCTTCCCGGACGCGATGCCGGTACGCGCCGTTCCGAACAGCCCTCCGCTGCCGCCGGCAGCCTGCCTGGCGCAGGACGGGCGGCGCCGTTTTTATCTGTGCTGAAGCATCGCCCTGGCCTTCTCGGCGTCCTCGGGACGCACGACGACCTGTGCGGGCATGGTGCCTATGGGGTAAATGGCCGACATATATTCGTTGCGGATCATCGACCAGATCCCTGCGCTGTCGAGCATGGATTTCGCGATCTCGGCTTCTGTGATGGTGTTGTATTCCGCCAATACAACCATGGTTTCGTCTTGCATAATCTCTCGGTTTTTGTTGGATACCTAAAGTTAGGAATTTTGTTGATAAAATGCAAGAGCCCTGCCACGAATTCTGCGGAAATATCCCTATCTTTGTTGTGCGATAAATTTGAAGAGTTACGACCATGCCTGAATTCGTCCATCTGCACGTACATACCCAATATTCGATCCTCGACGGCGCCGCGGCCATCAAGCCGCTCATCAAACGCGCCAAAGCGTTGGGGATGAATGCCATCGCCATCACCGACCACGGCAACATGTATGGTGTCAAGAATTTCCACGACACCGCTACGGACGCCGGGGTGAAGCCGATCCTCGGCTGTGAGGTTTACGTGGCGCCGGGTTCCCGTTTCGACCGCGAAACCAGCCGCGGAGAGGACCGATACTACCATCTGGTTCTGCTGGCGGAAAATAATACGGGCTATTCCAATCTGATGAAGATTGTTTCGGCGGGCTTTATTGATGGATTTTACTATAAGCCGCGTGTCGACATGGAGATTCTGGAAAAGTATCACGAGGGCATTATCGCGCTTTCCGCCTGCCTTGCAGGTGAGGTGGCGCGTGCGATGGTGCGGAACCAGTACGAGATGGGAAAAGAGGCCGCACTGCGGTATGAGAAGATTTTCGGAAAAGGCAATTTCTTCCTGGAACTGCAGGATCACGGCATCTCGGAGCAGCGGATGGTCAATCAGCAGCTGATGCGCCTCTCGGCAGAAACCGGCATCGAGCTGGTGGCGACGAATGATATTCACTACACGTACGCAGAAGATGCGGATTCCCACGATATTCTTCTGTGCCTGCAGACCGGAAAGAAGATCACGGATGAGGACCGCATGCGCTACGAGGGCGGCCAGTATTTCGTGAAATCCGAGGCGGAGATGGCATCGCTCTTCCCGTATGTACCGCAGGCAATCGAAAATACACAGAAAATTGCAGACCGGTGTAATGTGGAGATCGAATTTGGTGTCACAAAACTTCCGAAATTCGATGTGCCGGAAGGATACACTTCCTGGGAATACTTAAATAAGCTCTGCTACGACGGCCTCGAGGAACGGTATCACCCGGCGACGGATGAACTGAAAGCGCGGCTGAAATACGAGCTTGATACGATCAAAACGATGGGTTACGTCGATTACTTCCTGATCGTGTGGGATTTCATCAAATTTGCGCGCGACCACGACATCATGGTCGGACCGGGACGAGGATCGGCGGCCGGAAGTATTGTTTCCTACACCCTTGGCATCACACAGCTGGATCCGATGCGGTACCAGCTCCTGTTCGAGCGTTTCCTGAACCCGGAACGAGTTACCATGCCTGATATCGACGTGGATTTCTGCTTCGAACGCCGCCCGGAGGTCATCGACTATGTAACGAGAAAATACGGCAAGGACCGCGTTGTACAGATCGTCACATTCGGTACACTGGCGGCGCGCGGTGTCATCCGCGATGTCGGCCGTGTGCTGGATATGCCGTATGCACAGGTCGATTCGATTGCGAAGATGATTCCGAATGAGCTGAATATCACGATCGACAAGGCACTGCAGATGAACCACGAGCTGCGGGAGCTGTACCAGGGCAATGAAGAGGTTGCACATCTGATCGACATGTCACGGAGACTTGAAGGTCTGCCGCGCCACACGTCGATGCACGCCGCCGGTGTTGTCATCGGCTCGCGTCCGCTGGTGGAATTTGTGCCGCTCTCGCGAGGAAGCGACGGAACGATTGTCACGCAGTTCACGATGACGACGCTCGAGGAACTGGGACTTCTGAAAATGGACTTCTTAGGGCTTCGGACCCTGACCGTCATTCAGAATGCGACAAAGCTCGCAGAGCGTTACAGCAATAAGAAAATTGATCTGCTTCACATCGATTACAACGATCCGAAAGTGCTCGGCATGATCGGCGCATCGAAAACGGTCGGTGTGTTCCAGCTCGAGAGTGCGGGAATGAAAAACTTCATGAAGGAGTTAAAACCGCAGAGCCTCGAGGATATCATCGCCGGAATTTCCCTGTACCGGCCGGGCCCGATGGATTTTATTCCGCAGTACATCAAAGGAAAAAACAACCCGGAATCCGTTACGTACGATACACCGCTCTTAAAACCGATTCTGGAGCCGACGTACGGCTGTATCGTCTACCAGGAACAGGTTATGCAGATCGTACAGGCACTGGCGGGCTATTCGCTTGGACGGGCCGATCTGGTGCGCCGTGCGATGTCGAAGAAAAAGGCATCCGTCATGGAAAAAGAGCGCCAGAATTTCGTTTATGGAAACGAGGCCGAGGGCGTGCCGGGCTGTATCAAAAACGGCATTGATGAGAAGACAGCGAACAAGATCTACGACGAGATGATCGACTTCGCGAAATACGCCTTCAACAAATCCCATGCGGCGGCGTATGCGTTCGTATCGTACCAGACGGCATGGCTGAAATACTATTACCCGGTTGAGTTCATGGCGGCTCTGATGACCTCCTGCATCGATAACCCGGGAAAAGTCGCAGAGTATATCTTGAGTTCCCGCCAGATGGGCATTTCCATTCTGCCGCCGGATATCAACCGAAGCGAAGGAAAATTCACGGTGGACGGCCAGGCGATCCGCTATGGCATGGCGGCGGTCAAAGGCATCGGAAAGCCGGTCATGGAGGCGATCGTGGAGGAGCGGAGTGCAAACGGACCGTTCCGCTCGTTAAAGGATTTTGCGGAGCGCCTGAGCGGAAAAGAAGTCAACAAGCGGACTGTCGAGAACTTTATCAAGGCGGGTGCATTCGACTGCTTCGGCGTGACGAGAAAGCAGCTCATGTTCGTCTACGCCAATGTGCTCGATGATGTGGCGCGTGAGAAAAAAGATTCGTTAAGCGGCCAGATGAGTCTGTTTGATTTTGTAGATGAGACGACCAAACGGTCGTATGAAACGGTGTACCCGGATGTCGGAGAATACGAAAAGAGTGATCTTTTGGCGCTCGAAAAAGAGGTGCTCGGCATCTACGTCAGCGGTCATCCGCTCGAGGAGCAGGAGGAGTGCTGGCGGAAGAACATTTCCGCGGTAACGACAGACTTCCAGCCGGATGAGGAGACGGGTTTCCCATCCGTCACCGACGGCGCGAAAGAGATTGTCGGCGGCATTATCACGGATAAAAAAATCAAATATACAAAGAATAACAAGACAATGGCATTTCTCACACTCGAGGACCTCGTCGGCAGTATGGAAATCGTCGTATTCCCGCGCGATTACGAGAAAAACGCAGCGATGATGCAGACCGATGCGCGTGTCTTCATCCAGGGCCGTGTTTCCGCGGAGGATGATAAGCCGAGCAAGCTGATCTGCGAGAAAATTTTCCCGTTTGCAGGCATCCCGAAAGAGCTCTGGATCCAGTTCCCGGACAAGGAAACGTACGAGAGAGAAGTGGCGGATCTGTACCAGATGCTGCATGAATCTGACGGCAAGGACAGCGTGATTCTTTACATCAAATCGATCAAAGCGATGAAAAAACTGCCGCCGAGCCGCAATGTGCAGGCAGATGCCCGTCTGGTGGCGTCACTTCAGGCAAAATTCGGTACCGGAAACGTGAAAGTTGTAGAAAAGAGTATTGAAAAAAGGGCCTGAATGCTTTAAAATAAAACTGTGTGTGATTAATAAATAAAACTACTCGTTTATTAATGTGTGTGATGAGATGGAGGAATTCATATGGCAACGACTAACAAGGTAAAGACAATCGGAGTGCTTACCAGCGGTGGTGATGCACCAGGTATGAACGCAGCGATCCGTGCAGCCGTAAGAAGAGGTCTGCAGAAGGGCGTTCAGATGAAAGGTATCCTGAAAGGCTACGACGGACTGATGAACGAAGAAATCATCGACATGACAGCCCGCGATGTATCCGACACCATCGAGCGCGGAGGTACCATCCTTTATACCGCCCGCTGCGCAGAGATGCGTACACTGGAAGGCCAGAAACGTGCTGCAGATGTCTGCAGAAAACACGGCATCGACGGACTGGTAGTTATCGGCGGAGACGGATCTTTTGCAGGAGCGCAGAAACTGGCAGCTCTTGGAATTAACACCGTAGGTGTACCGGGAACCATCGACCTGGATATCGCCTGCACAGAATATACCATCGGTTTTGATACCGCGGTAAACACTGCAATGGAAGCCATTGATAAAGTAAGAGATACTTCCACTTCCCATGAGAGATGCTCGATCATCGAGGTTATGGGACGTAATGCCGGATATATCGCTCTTTGGTGCGGTATCGCAAACGGCGCAGAGGATATTCTTCTTCCGGAGAAATACGATTACGATGAGCAGAAGATCATCAACAACATCATCGAGAACCGTAGAAAAGGCAAAAAACATCATATCATCGTAAATGCTGAGGGCATCGGCCATTCCACCAGCATGGCGCGCAGAATCGAAGCTGCAACCGGCATTGAGACCCGTGCAACGATCCTTGGACATATGCAGCGTGGAGGAAGCCCGACATGTAAAGACCGTGTATATGCGTCCATCATGGGTGCTTACGCAGTTGACCTTCTTCTGGAAGGCAAAACAGACCGCGTTGTTGCATACAAGAACGGTGAGTATGTAGATTACGATATCGATGAGGCACTGTCCATGACAAAGACTCTGCCGGAATATCAGTGGGAGATCGCAAGAGCTCTTTCTTATAACTATACGAAATAAAAAAATATCACGAAACAGACTGTTTTTAGCAAGCAGTCTGTTTCATTGGTATAATAGCGGGAATAAAAATGTTTCCGCGGACGGAATAGAGAGACAAAATAAAAAAACAGGAGGAACTTAACAATGGTTACCTGGAACAATCTTGATAAACTGGCTTCTTTTGAGGAGTTGAAAAAAGTGGAGCGTGTCAATCTTGCCGAGGTGATGTCCGGCGAAAACGGAGCAGAGCGCGTAAAATCTTACAGCGTTCCGATGGCAGAAGGACTTGCGTATAACTACGCAGCAAAACAGGTGAATGAGGATGTCCTTGCCGCACTCGTAAAACTGGCAGAAGAGGCACAGCTTTCTGAAAAATTTGAGGAGCTTTACAACGGTGCTGTCATCAACACCGGAGAGAACCGTCTCGTGCTTCATCAGCTGACCCGCGGCCAGCTCGGAAACACCGTTACGGCAGACGGCGTAGACAAACGTGCTTTCTACGTAGAGCAGCAGAACCGCATCGCAGAGTTTGCGAACAAAGTACATGCAGGTGAGATCACCAACGCAGCAGGTGAAAAATTCACCACCGTTGTGCAGATCGGTATCGGCGGAAGCGACCTTGGCCCGCGTGCGATGTATCTGGCTCTGGAAAACTGGGCAAAGAAAAACGGCTGCTTCAAAATGGAAGCAAAATTCATCAGCAACGTTGACCCGGATGACGCAGCAGCTGTTCTGAATTCGATCGACGTAGCACATTCCATCTTCGTTCTGGTATCCAAATCCGGAACCACACTGGAGACTCTGACCAATGAGTCCTTCGTAAAAGACGCTCTGAAAAATGCAGGCCTGGATGCATCCAAGCATATGATCGCCGTTACCAGTGAGACTTCTCCGCTGGCAAAGAGCGACGACTATCTGGCAGCATTCTTCATGGATGACTACATCGGAGGCCGTTATTCTTCCACATCCGCAGTCGGCGGCGCTGTTCTGTCCCTGGCTTTCGGACCGGAAGTATTCGCAGCATTCCTCGAGGGCGCTGCAGCAGAAGATAAACTTTCTGCAAACAAAGACGTATTACAGAACCCGGAGATGCTCGATGCGCTGATCGGTGTTTACGAGAGAAACGTTCTTGGCTATCCGAGCACTGCAGTTCTTCCGTACTCCCAGGCACTGAACCGTTTCCCGGCTCACTTACAGCAGGTAGATATGGAGTCCAACGGTAAATCGGTCAACCGCTTCGGCGAGCCGGTCAATTACCCGACCGGTCCGGTTCTCTTCGGCGAGCCAGGTACCAACGGACAGCATTCCTTCTATCAGCTGCTGCATCAGGGAACTGATATCGTTCCGCTGCAGTTTGTAGGCTTCCGCAATAACCAGATGGAGACCGATGTCGACATCCAGGGCAGCACCAGCCAGCAGAAACTCTGCGCAAACGTAGCAGCTCAGATCGTTGCATTTGCCTGCGGTAAAGCAGATGAGAATAAAAACAAAAACTTCGAAGGCGGCCGTCCGTCCAGCATCATCATCGGAGATCAGGTAAATCCGAAGACGCTGGGAGCACTGCTTGCACACTTCGAGAATAAGATCATGTTCCAGGGATTCCTGTGGAACGTAAACAGCTTCGACCAGGAAGGCGTCCAGCTTGGTAAAGTCCTTGCAAAACGCGTTCTGGCTCATGAGACAGACGGAGCACTGAAGGTATTCAGTGATCTGCTCAATATCTAAAAGCGTTATTTTCTGATCAGAAAAGGCGTCCTGTGAAAAAAATCTCCCGGAAAAACTCCGGGAGATTTCAGACTATAGACAAAGCCCTGCTTAGGGGCGGTGACGTAAGAAAACATTTATGTGAGAGAATCGGCGTAGTTTAGGCTACGCCGGTTTTCTTTTCTTTTTGGGCTGCTTGGGATTGCTCCCTTGCGTCCTCAAAATCAAATGCACCAATGAAGTTATAGACGATCTCGATTTCTCTGACCTTGATGCGCGGCTCATTCTCGTCCGGCGTATAAACCTCGGAGATATAAATTTTCTCCACAAACTCCCGGAGAACAGAGGCGTCAAGCTGCTGCATATCAGTGTACTTCCTGACCGCTGCAATAAACTGTCTGACATTGACTTTCTGCTTTTCCTGTTCCTTGACTTCTTGCCGAAGATATTCGACAAGGTTTGTAAGGTTAGTCTGTTCCAATTCATAGTCACGGGACAGTATATCAGCATGGCGGCTCCCTCCGTGGGCCGCCGATCCTGCGCTGGGCAAAGAGAAGCGGCGGCCTTGATTTCTCAAAGCCGCCGCTGGTTTTATGGGCGTGTCAAAAGGGCTGTTGTACGACGGCTTTTTTTCTTTGCCGTCGCCCGGCAGTTGAAACAATACTGTTTATTTGATTTCCAATGAAATGGTTAGTGTATCATTTTCAATTTTAGCGAACACATTGCCGCCGAGCTTGTCAGTTAATAGTTTTACCACAGCAAGCCCCACTCCTGTACCGCTATTATGCCTTGATTTGTCCCCGGTATAAAATCTTTCAAATAGTCGGTTTGGGTCTATTTCCACCTTACTATCAATGGGATTTTCAATGATAAAAATAGCACTCTTTTCTTTGCCTTGCTTCAAGTCAATTTTAATCGAGCCAGAGGAATATCGAATAGCATTTATAATAAGATTTTGAAAAATACGTTCTACCATACCATAGTCCGAATGGAGATAAACGGAATGATTTGGCAGACCAATTACAGGAGATATGCCTTTTGCTTCCAATGCTGGGGCGTTCTCTGTGATAAGATTTATCAGCAAATTTGTTAAGTTGAAATCTTCACGCACAGGAGTTACTTCTTTTGCGTCTATTACAGAAACATCGTAAAAGGTTTGTATCAGCGCTTTCATTCTTTCTGCTTTATTATAAATGGTTTCTATACGCTGTGTTTGACCTGCTGATAAATTCTCCTTTTTTAATAATTGTAAATGGCCAAGTATTACCGTCAGAGGGGTACGCAAGTCATGTGAAATATTAGCAATGGACTCTTTCAAATACATTTCGTGCCGTAATGTGCTTGCAATGGACTGTCTTTGCTTTTCATTATACTGGTTTAATACTGCGGCCAGTTGTTCTATATCTTTATCAACAAGAGAGATGTCCAGCATCTTTTCCGATTTTCCAGTTGTAAGATCGGTCATTTGTTTCGATAGATTACGGATTTGTCTTTTGATTTGCACATATTTGAAAAGCACTACTATCAAGACTGCGATAACTAAAATTAACAACAGCTTTATTCCAGACACCTCCCTCCTTGTTATTTGAGTTCACATTTGCGAAAGCTAATCCATGAAAAGGTTATCAAAGCAACTATCCAAACAACGCCAACTAAAATGGCCCATGGCAAAAAATAGGTCACAGAAAAAACCGCTTCCCGTATCTGATAGGTTGCCAAAAATGCAACAGGAAGATCAAACATCATTCCATACCCAAGATAAAGGCTAAGAACAAAAGTGACTAAAGCGGTAACAGCTATTGCTCTTGCAGAGCTTCTTAACCAAAAAACAATCCAGATTGCAATAAGAAAAGTCGCACTGTTCAAAAGCAGAGAATATAAAATCGCCTTACTGACCTGATAACAAAGGTTGCCTGCTTCGGTAATACCAAAGCGGACACTTTCTCTTATACAACCAGCCACAGGATAAACAAGAGCCATGATATTAAATGCAATTAAGTATGAGATTACTTTAGCAAAGAAAATGGTTTTTCTCGAATGTCCTGCATTGACCTCAAGATCAATCGTCCGACTGGAAAATTCCTGTCCTAAAATCAGAGCTAAAATACTGGATATAATAATCAGGAGAAAGGTTGAATCGTAAACCATTCCATTAAAAATATCTGCGAGGGATGTAGCAGCCCCACCCATAGGCCCCATAGCTTCCGGGACATAAGTATCTGCGGTAAAAAAACCAATCAAAAATATCCCTATTAAACCGCACCAATAAAAGATATTATGTGATAATTGATATTTTTCCATTTTCAGTAAGTTGTTCATTCCCACACCTCCTTGTTATTTCAAATCCGAGCGTCGGAACCACAGATAAGTACCTAAGCATAATGCCAGTACCCATAAAAAATCTGAAAACATGAATTGCCCGCCGGATATGTTGGATTGTTGCAATGCCATAAGCCGAAGCTGGCCCATAGGCAATATTTGTGAGATAAGCTGCACTTGATCTCCATTCATCAAAAAGACCATTAAGAAAAAGAGTACCATCGGCACAGCCATACTCTTTCCTATATCACGGAAAATGAAGGCAAAGAAAAAAGGTAATAGGCACATTGCAAATTGCGAAGCAATCACCATTACAACTATGCCGATGCTTGCCAATGCTCCTTTAGTGACAAACGTACCAATTATGCTATGTAACAACAGTGGAAAAGACAGGATAACCATGCAGGCGATTTGATGAACTACCAGCTTCGCAAATAGTATCTTTCCGCGTCGATGTCCGGCATTGATATATGATTGTAATGTTCTTCTGCCAAAATCATTTCCAACAAACAGGGCAGAAAAGATGATTGTGAGGAAATATAGGATTGGCATATTGTATATCGAAGCAAAGAAAAGGTTGGATGTTTCCCCAACGCTATCCAGTAACAACACACTACTTAAAAGGAGATTAAACAATCCTATCCCCCAAAAATACCAGCTATGGAACAGCTTATAAAATTCAGCTTTTAGGAGATTTGACATTTCCTGTCCCTCCTATTTTGCTTAAAAAGTAATCTTCTAATGTATCACCGGCCACAGAAAGACCTGTAACGAGAATATGTGCATCTGACAAAGCAGCAGCCACTTTTTCCATATCATCGAGATAATCATATAGGCGAATTATGCCATCTGGCATCAGCTTAAAACTATCTGTGTGTAGCGTTTCTTCCAAAACGATCAGAGCTTTTTGTGGATCAGTTGCCTTTATTGCGATATGCCGTTTGCAACGATCATTTAGTTCTCGATCTGATATTTCTTCGATAATTTTGCCTTTGTCTATTAAAATAAACTCTGATGCTGTCTGATACAGTTCCTCTAAGATATGGCTGGATACCAATATCGTCATTCCGTATTCCTTATTCAGGGACTTTAGCAAATTACGAATTTCCACAATTCCAGCAGGATCAAGCCCATTGATCGGTTCATCCAAAATAAGAAATTCTGGTGTATTTAATAGTGCGATTGCAATACCCAATCGCTGTCGCATCCCCAGCGAAAAATTACGGACAGCTTTTTTCCCGGTATCTTTCAGACCTACCATGTCTAAAGTTTTTTGGATAACTGCTTTGTCAGGGATACCACGTTGGATACGCTGTATCTCCATATTTTGATAAGCGGTCATTGTCGGAAAAAGCGCAGGTGTTTCGATCATGCAACCGATCCGCTTTCTCTGTTCCTGCAATTCCTTTTCGACGGTTTTCCCCCACAACGATAAGGTGCCGCTTGTCGGAAACGCTAATCCTGTAACCAATCTCAAAAAGGTGGTCTTTCCTGCTCCATTTTGGCCTATGAAGCCATAAATTTTCCCTTTTTCAATTTTCAAATCAATATGATCTAAGGCAACTGTGTGCCGGTATTCTTTTGTTAAGTCATGTGCTTCCAAAATAACAGAACTCATGTTGTCATCCTCCTTTACATTTTAGTGTAAGGGGAAATCATAAAGAATTTCTTAATTTCTATTTGGAAACCATAAAAAAAGCATAAAGCCAAGAGCTTACCCCTCGGCTTTATGCAAACGGTATCCAATGCCCCACACAGTATCTATAAACTCTTTATCCGGGCAAATGGCTTTCATCTTGTTTCGCAAGTTGCTAATATGGACATTCAAGGTGTTGTCCTCGCTGATATACTCTGTATTCCAAACACTTTGAAACAAATTCGCCTTTGAGAAGATCTTGTCCGGGTATTTCATAAGCAATTCCAGTATAGCAAATTCTTTCGCAGTTAAAGGTAACTCCGCCCCTTGTAGCATAGCTCTGTTGCCGTCTAAATCTAAAACCAAATCATTGCACTTCAAAGATGACGGCGTGCTGTTTTGAAATTGAATCCGGCGTAAGTTGCTTTCAATTCTGGCGAGAACTTCTTCCATATCGAAAGGTTTTGTAATGTAATCATCCGCACCAAGCCGCAACAAATCAATCTTGTTCTGTGTTGTTTCCTTTGCTGAAATTACTATGACAGGAACCGTTGAGAATTTACGAATATCCGCAAGTATAGTATCACCACTCCGATAAGGCAGCATTATATCAAGCAGAATAAGATCAATCTGATGTTCTTGTATGCAGTCTAACACATGAAGCCCATCATACTGACAAAGCACCTCATATCCATTTCCCTGTAAAAAATCAGCCAGCAATTTGCTGATCTCTAAATCATCCTCAACAATCAAAATTTTCATGTTGTTCTATGTTCACCTGCCTTATGTCAGCATTGTACTACACTTTTTATCTCTAATAGATTTAATTATATTTCCTTTCAGGAGAGAATACAAGGCATAAAATATGAATTATTAGATGTTAGAAGAACACATTTCTATTGCTGGGTACACTGGAAATATGAAACCAAAAGCCAGCAAAAGCCCCTCCTGTCTACGCATTTAGGGGGCAAAAAGCCCACGGAAATCACAATGTCATTAACTTTAGCAACTGTCTCTTATACACATCTCCGAGCCCACGAGACTCCTGAGCATCTCGT
>ERZ1027100.43-NODE-43-length-90363-cov-12.221298_pt1 | contig 90363 bp, 63 predicted proteins | sample MGYA00519407_ERZ1027100 | MGnify/ENA primary metagenome ERZ1027100 (study PRJEB26926, sample SAMN06164645) | human gut metagenome | biome: ENVO:00009003; feature: ENVO:2100002; material: ENVO:00002003 | host: Homo sapiens | place: USA | collected 2012 ... | reverse complement strand
TACGAGATGCTCAGGAGTCTCGTGGGCTCGGAGATGTGTATAAGAGACAGATGGTCTTCACGGCCGCGGCGGCCGGGGCGGCAGTCTGCGCATCGTCGAGGTATTCGGCGGCCAGCATCAGTGCCGGGAGGGCGTATACGCCCGAAAGGTAGCCGAGCAATTTGGCCTGCACGGCGGCCGAAGGCCTGAGTGCGAGAGCCTGTCTGTAAAGCTGGTAGCGGCGGATCGGGGTCACGGCGGCCTGCGAAGCCAGGTCGGCATAGCGCATGAGGGCGCGGTCGGTGAGCGTCGGATGCTCGGCAGCGATTCCGTAAAGGATATCGGTCATGGCAGGATTTTCGACCGTCAGCAGGGCGGCGAAAGCCGCGTCGCGGTTCCCGGAGCGAAACCCGTCGAGCAGGCTGGCGACAGCCTCCTGCGTGCCGCTCTGCGCCAGCACGGGATAGTAACGCGCAGGGGTTTTCGAGGCCTTCATATAACCTGCGACGGCACCGTACCGCCTGTCGGCGGGGAGCTGCCCCGAGGTGCGGATCAGCGCCGACTGGATCGCGGCCGTGTGGGCCTCATCGGAAGCGTCGAGCAATTCGGAAAGCCGATCCATGTGCTGCGGCTGGGCGACGAAGGGAAGCGCCCCGTACGCGGCGGCACGAACCTCCGCGTCGGAGGAGCCGAGCAGTGCGAACACCCGGTCTGCGGCCGCGGACATGCGGCGCGCAGCGGCCAGCTTGAGCGCAGGAACGAGTGCCGCGGCATCATCCTTCGCAAGCAGCCGCCCCACTTCGGGGTTGATCTGTCCGTTGAATGCCAGGAGGGCTTTCATCGCGGCACCGGCATGCGGGCCTTCGAGCGCCCCGGCCAAAGCCTGAAGCGCCTTCCCGCCGCCGATACGGCCCGAGGCGGCAATTGCGGCCTCGGCCACGCGGTCGTCGGGCGACGCTACGGCGGCCGTAATCACATCGGCCTGCGACACGGCGCCGCACTCCCCGAGCCATCCGATAACGGCGGCCTGCGCAGCGGCATCGTAGCGCGGCATGCCGGCTGCAACCTGTGCGAAAAGTTTGTCGTCGCCTTTGCCGAGCGATTGCAGGGCGGCATAACGGTATTCGGCAGGCCCCTCCTCGACGGCCTTCAGCACGTAAGGCATCGCCTTCCCGGCACCGAGGGCATCGACCAGAATCGCGAGCGCACCGCCGCGGATGTACTGGAGGTCGCATTTGAGCAATCCCCTGGCGGCCTTTACGGCCCGGGCGTCGCCTGCGGCGGCAAGCCTTGCGAGCAGGCGCAGGTAAGCGTCCGCAGCGCCGGCATCGTTCCATGCGCAGCCGGTCTTGGCAGCGGCAGCGGCCAGCGGCTTGACCGAGGCCTGCGAACCGCAGGCGGCCAATGCGTTATAGATCTGCTCCGCAGTCTGCGCATCGGCACCTTCGAGCCATGTCAGGAGAAACGGTTCGGCAGCAGCCATGCGTTTTTCAGCGAAAGCATAGGCCAGCGCCTGTTTGCGTGCAGCCGTAAGGCCGTCCTTACCCGCCTCGGCGAGCAGGAGCTGTTCCGTACCCGGGGTCGAGACCAGCGCCCGGAGGGCATAGCCGGCCAGGTAGGGGTCGTCCAGATAACGGGCCATGGCGGCGGCATCGGCGGCCGTCGAACAGAATTGCAGCTGCGAGAAAAGGAAAGCCCGGTTGGCGTCGTCGCCGCAACGGTCGATAGCTGCCAGCAGGCCCTTGCGGACATCGTCACGCAGCGCTTCGTGCGCCGGGTCGGTCACATAGGCCACCACGCCGTTAAGGGCGTATTCGAACGTGGCGTTCTTGCCCTTGTCGGCAGGGACGAGCATGGCGGCGATCATCTCGACACCCTTGCTTCCGGTGGCGGCCAGTTCGCCCATCACCTGGTTGAAAACCTTGGCATCGGCTGCGGGAAGCTGTGCGAGTCCGTCGGCGACGATGGTTTCCGTCGTGCGCTGGCGGGCATCCGATTGCTGGGCGGCGGCTCCTGCGGGCAGCAGGGCGGCCAATGCTCCCAGCATAAAAAGTCGTATGATTATCTTTTTCATGGTAACTGGTGCTTAAATATGCCACGGGCCGCGCATCGGCTGGTCGATCAGTCGGTTGGCGGCATCGTCGCCGATGAAGAGTTGTTTGTCGGGGTCGAAATGCAACGTGCGGTTCAAACGCAGGGCGCAGGCACCCAGGTTCACGAGCGTCGAGCTGCGGTGTCCCTTCTGCTCGTCGAGCGCAAACTTGCTCCGCGTGCGGACGCATTCCAAAAAGTCGGTGTTCTGCGGCGCAGGGTCGGGCATCTCGGCCAGTTTCTCCATGATGTCGGGGATCGTGCAGCGGAACCCTTTATAGACCTTGCCCAGCGGGCCTTCGATATAAGGCGTGTCGCCGCCGCTTTCGAAGCCTTCGCCTTCGAGGACGATCTGGCAGCCGTCGTCGTAGGTATAGACGATCTTACGCCAGATACCCACGGCGTCGGGGTGCTGCTCGGGGGCGTCGACCTCGACCTTCACGGGCGAAGTTTCGTCCTTGCCCAGCAGGTACTGCACGGGATCCATGTAGTGTTGCCCCATGTCCGTCAGGCCGCCGCCGTCGTAATCCCAGTAACCGCGGAAAGTCTGGTGCACACGGTGTTCGTTGTAAGGCTTGTAGGGGGCCGGGCCGAGCCACATGTCGTAGTCGAGATTCGACGGAACCCTCTGCGGGACGAGGTTCTCCTTGCCCACCCAGAAGAATTTCCAGGTGAAGCCGGTGGTGCCCGAGATGGTCACCTTGAGCGGCCATCCCAGCAGGCCGCTGTCGATCAGCTTCTTGAGCGGCTCGACGGTGGTGCCCAGGCCGTAGAAGGTATCCGTGAAACGGAACCACGTATTGAGACGGAAGATGCGGTTGTTGCGCTTGACGGCCTCCACGACGCGCTTGCCCTCGCCGATGGTGCGGGTCATCGGTTTCTCGCACCAGATGTCCTTACCGGCCTTCGCGGCCTCGACGGCCATGATGCCGTGCCAGTGCGGGGGCGTGGCGATATGGACGATGTCGACATTGGGGTCGGCGATCAGGCGGCGGAAATCGCGATAGGACTGCAACGTCTCGTTGAAACGCTTTTTGCCCAGGTCGAGCGCGCTTTGGAGATGCTTGCTGTCGACGTCGCAGACCGCCACCAGACGGCACTCCTTGGTGCTGGTGAAATGGTAGCTGCTCTTGCCGATGCCGCCGACGCCGATGATGCCTTTGGTGAGCTGGTCGCTCGGCGCCACGTGTTTCGGGCCGCCGAGCACATGGCGCGGGACGACCGTCAGCAGCGCCATGCCGCTCAGTGTTTTCAGAAAATTCCTGCGGGTACTCATATCGTGTTCAGGTTAGTGGTAATTATAAGGTTGTCAGACGGAAATTGCGCCAGAGCACCTTGATCCCGCCGCCGTCGTGGATCTGCAGGGCGATGCGCCCCTGTGCGGCGCCGATCCTGGCATCGGTGATGTCGACCATCTCTTCGCCGTTGAGCCACGTCTGCACGCGGTCGCCCTGGACTTTCAGGCGCAGCGTATTCCACTCACCCTCCCGCAGGATGTCCTCCTTCTCGTCGGGAATCTGAACCAGCCAGCCGCGACCGTAGGACTCGTAGATACCGGCCGTATCGAAGCCCTTGGGGGCCACTTCGCACTGCCAGCCGTGGACTTTCACGGGAGGCTCGACGAACGAGCGGAAAAAGACGCCCGAGTTACCGTTGGCCAGCTGCTTGAATTCGAGCGTCAGGTCGAAATCGTTATAATATTCGCGCGTGGCGAGGTAGCCGTACTCCTTGTCGGGGCCGCTCTCGCAAACCATGTTGCCGTCCTTGTCGACATACCACTTCTCCGTGCCGTAGGCCTCCCAGCCCGTCAGGTCTTTGCCGTTGAACAGCTCGACCTCGCGGCCGGCCTTGCGGGGCAGCTCCTTGATCTTCAGGTTGCGGAACGAAGCGGGCGAACCGTGATCCTGCAGGCAGATCACACCGCGGCGCGCAAGGCCGTATTCGGGTGCGGTCTCCCATTTGCCGCTGTGCTTGCGGGCGAACCAGTCGTCCGTCCAGGCTTCGAATTCGAGGATCTTGTGGCCGTTGAGCCAGTGCTCGACATGGCCGTTGTCGAAGACGATGCGCGACGAGTTCCACTCGCCCTGCGGGTTGACGAACAGCGAATCGGGATCGGGCAGGTGCATGGCGTAGTCCACGCCCAGTTTCTGCCACTCTTCGAGTTTGTTGGGGGCATTGACCTCTTCCCAGCCCTCGTTGTCGATCAGCTGGTATTCGGGGCCGGTTACGTAGGGTACCTTGAAATAGGGGTCTTCGACCACGTGGTAGATCATACCGCTGTTCCCTCCGTGGGAGAGTTTCCAGTCCCAGTCGAGGATGAAGTTTTCGTACTGTTTCTTCGTAACGATGTAGCCTGCCAGGTCGCTGCCGTCGCCCTTGGCCTGGATGCAGCCGTCGACGACATGCCACGGCATGGTCAGCTCTTCGCCGTTGTAGTCCTTCCACTGGTCGAGCGTCTTGCCGTCGAACAACAGCTGCCAGCCGTCGGCAATCTCCTCTTTGGTCAGCACATTCTGTTGCGGCGCACATGCAGCGGCAGCGCAGAGCACGAGTCCCAGCCCGCACGCCTGCGCGAGCTTTCTGCGAAAATAAGTTTTAGTCAGCATAATTATGATTGGTTAAATGGTTCCGTGGCCGGGGTTAGGACAAAAATACCTATTATTTATGATTATTCCAGCGCACGTATAGAACTATATAGAGGTTTGACAATCTATATAGCATTACAAATCAGCATTTTACAAACCGAATCCACACCCCGGATTATATAGACTATCCGAAGGTTCAGAGACCGATCCGCGACACCTGCTGCTCGAAATTGTCCCGATCCAGCGCCGCATTGCGGAGTTTGGTGCGGTAGGTATAGACCGTCGCCGAGGCACAGTTGAGCAGCGAAGCGATGTGTCCGCTGTCGGTAATCCCGAGCCGGATGGCCGCCAGAATCCGCAGCTCGGTGGTCAGCGATGCGTCGGCGCGGGGCGCAAAATGCGACTCGGGCTGCAGGAGGGCATTGACCTGTTCGATGAACTGCGGGAAGATGTCGAGGAACGAGGAATCGAACGACTGGTAGAACTTCGCATATTCGCCGCTGACGGCCTGCGAGGTGTTCAGCCAGCGCACCAGTTCGTCGACGCCCTTGTTGCGGGCGACGCGGCAGACCTCGCGGCGGAAAGTGTCGATCTGCTTGATGTAATGGACGGAAAGGTCGATATAGTGGCAGACGTAACGGTCTTTGATCCGGTTGGAGTCGACCAGCGCGCCGTTGATCTCGCGGATATGGTCGTTCTTGGCCTGCATCTCGTCGTTCTTCGCCTGTAACTGGGCGCTCATGTCGATCAGCTGCCGGTGGTTGCCGCGCAGGCGGCGGTGCTGCCAGAGCACGCACCAGAGGATACCGATGAGGACGACCAGGAAGACACCGGCCAACCAGATCGTCGTGGTCATCATGGCCTGCCTTTGGGCGATGTTCGAGGAGATGGCCTCGCTGATCTTGACTGCCGCGGAAGAGGAGACCGGTATGCGCACCATCGACCGGCAGTGCATGGCGTCATCGGACGCGCTGCCCATATAGGCTGCCGCACGGTCGTAATCCTTGCGGTCGAACAGCAGCAGCGCAAGGTCGTACAGCGAGGCATAGGAACGGGTGCCGGCACGCAGGTCGGCGACGGACGATTCCGCCAGGTAATAAAGCCGCAGATCGTCGTCGCCCCACGCCCGCGCGATGCCTGCGAGGCCGTAATAGAGAAGCGCCAGCTCCTGGTAGTCGGGGTTCCTGGCCGTATAGGGCTCGAGCAACTGTACGGCCTCGGCGAAGCGGCCGCTGTCGCGCAGAGCGGCGGCGGCGATCCGCGCCTGCGTCCACTCCGACTGCCCGGGCACGGACATGTGCCTGACGCGCATCACCGTATCGCGCCATGCCGACCGCGAAGCCCCGTCCTCGGCTTCGGCCGCACGCCGGGCAGCGATCGAGGAGTAGCGCGAATGCCATGCGGCATACTCCGAAGGGGACATACCGGCAGTATCTATCCTGCGGAAAAGTTCTTCGGCAAGCCCCAGCTGCCCGCGGCCCAGCCAGACGTCGATGTCGGCAAGCAGGGCGATGCGGCGGATATCCCTCGACCCGGCAGAGGCGGCCAGCCGGTAAAGGCGGTCGACGTAATAAGCCGCCGAATCGAGCTGGTAGGTCACGTAATTCTGCGACACGGCGAACAGGCGCCACGCCCGGTCGCCGGCGTTGCGGACACGCGCCACCTCCCGGCGCAGACTGTCGTTCTGCGCCTGCCGCCACTGCTGGTAACGATCCTTGCGGGAAAGTTCCGCATCCAGCCGTTCTAGCGCCGCTTCGGTCTGGAGCGAGTATTTCGGGTGCCGCGTACATCCTGCGAGGAAAATGCACGCCAGAAGCACCCACAGGAAGCCGGATCGGGCGGGAAGGGTTCGCAGCATCATGGTTTCGGGTTTTGTGTCAGACAAAAATAAGACAAAAGCCGTTCAATACAAACTTTCCGGGCATAATTCGTCCGTCCCGCCATGGGTAAGCGCCCCGGCACGACAGGCCCGATGCTACGAAAATTACGGCCAAATGCCTCGCCCCATGCAGAAAAACACCGCACAAGCGGAAAAATATCGAGCAAAACCGTTAACTTCGCAGCAAACGCAAACGACAATGAATACCGAAGCAAACCGCAAGACAGAGTGGGTCGTCGGAATCGGCGAAGCACTCTGGGACATACTGCCCGAAGGGCGGAAGATCGGCGGCGCCCCCGCGAACTTCGCCTACCACATGTCGCAGTTCGGGCTGCGCAGCTGCGCGGTCAGCGCCGTCGGCGACGACGAGGCGGGACGCGAACTCCGCAATCAGCTCCGCGAAAAAAGGGTGGGACATATGCTGGAAACGGTGCCGTTCCCGACCGGGACGGTCGAAGTCACGCTCGACGGGGCGGGCATCCCCAGCTACGAGATCCGGCAGGGCGTAGCCTGGGACAACATCCCGTTCACCCCGCAGATCGAGGAGCTCGCCCGGCACACCCGTGCAGCCTGCTTCGGGTCGCTGGCACAGCGCAGCCCCGTATCGCACCGCACGATCGGGCGTTTCCTGGAAACGATGCCCGACGGCGAGGGACAATACAAGGTCTTCGACATCAACCTGCGGCAGCACTTCTACACGCAGCAGGTGGTCGAAGAGTCGCTGCGAAAGTGCAACATCCTGAAGATAAACGACGAGGAGCTGGCCGTGGTCGGCGGCATGTTCGGCATGGAGGGGATGCAGCCCGGGGAGCAGTGCCGCACGCTGCTCGACAGGTACGGGTTGCGGATCGTAATCCTCACCTGCGGTGCCGCCGGGAGTTCGGTATTCGCCCCCGACACCCGGTCATATATCCCCACGCCGCGGGTCGAAGTGGCCGACACGGTCGGCGCAGGGGACTCGTTCACGGCATCGTTCCTGGCCGCCCTGCTCTCGGGGCTCGGCATCGGGGAAGCACACAGGCTGGCCGTGGATGTCGCGGCCCACGTCTGCTCGCAGCACGGCGCCATGCCCCGGCTGCCGGAACGGTTTACCGCTCGGCTGCGCAATGACGGTTCCGCCATACGATAGGGACGACCGGGACGCACGGAAGGGGCATCCCGCCCCGGGCCGCCGCTCCCCTATCCGGCATAACTGTGCATGCCGCCCAACAGGAAATTGACCCCGAAATAGGTGACCAGCACCGAGAGGAACGCCGCGATGCAGAACCAATGGAAAAACAACGGCCGGCGAAACCACGGCAGGGAACCGGCATGCAGGGGCAGCGCATAAACCAGCAACGTGACGAGCGCCCACACCTCCTTGGGATCCCAGCCCCAGTAGCGTCCCCACGACACATTGGCCCAGACGGCGCCGACGAAGATACCGGCGGCGAGGCAGAAGACGGCCGGATAGAGCATCAGCCGGCTGACGGCCTGCAGCTGCGCGGCCGCCCCGCGGGCGCGGCGGTGCAGGACGACCCCTGCCACGCCGCCGAACATGACGAACGCCAGCAACGCATAGGCCACCATGACCAGCATCACATGGATGCAGAGCAGCGGCGAGTCGAGAACCGGCATCAGCTGCGTGATCTGAGGGTTCGACTCCCCCATCATCGAAACCATCAGCGACAGCCCGGCGATCAGGTAACCGAAAGGCAGCAGGAACAGGAAGCGGCGGGCGAAGAGCAGCGTGAGCAGCAGCGTACACCATGCCATGAAGCGCATCGTTTCATAGCCGTTCGAAACAGGCCAGTGGCCGCTGACATAGCCCCGCAGCGCCAGCATCAGCGTAAGATACAGTCCTCCGGCGGCAACGCCCGCAAGGAGCCAGCCCCGGGTTTTCGCCCCGAAAGCCCGCCCGCGCACCATCCGGCGGCAGGCTTCGAGGAATCCTCCGATCCCGATCAGGATGAATGCCGCGGCGAGCGGCAGCGACCAATCGAGCCGGTTATAGAGTTTTTCGGCACGGAAACGCAGCCCGGAAGGCATATGCGCCCCGCCCTCCTTCTGCTGGTAGTTGCGGATCTTGCGCAACACCCCTGCGACCCCCGCCCAATCCCGTTTTACGACCAGTTCGCTGACGTAGTTCATGGCCCGGCCGATAAAGAGCGCCTGCCCGTGAGGCAGCTCCCGCGGCAGGTCGTCGACCTGCGACGCCCAGCGCAGCAGGCTGTCCGAAGGGTCGGTATAGGGAAAAATCCGCAGCATACTGCCCGTGCAGACCATCCCGATGATGTTGAATTTCTCATCGGCCTCGCCCGCCGGACGCCCGGCAGCCCCTTCGAGCCGGTATTCGTTGACCCGGTTGCGGAAATCCGACAGCCGCGCATAACGCCCGCCGACCTCCAGCAGGCGGCGTGCCCCGGCACTCCTGATGCGGATCATCGGTTCGCGTTTCCAGTCGTCGTAATAGAACAGCCAGCCGGAAAGCACCTGCTCGGGCGTAAGTCCCCGGTAGCGGCTCTTCCCGCAGAGTTTCACCGTAAAATCCTTAGCCAGGGTCTGCAACGGACAGATACGGTCGTTGTAGTAGACATACAGGTCGCCCAATTCCGCGGCGACCTCGCGCGGAAGCGTCTGCGGCAAGGTGTCAGCCGCCCGGGTACCCTGTACGGCCGCCGTACAGAGGACAAGACACAGCGCCGCCTTGCGGAGCGCAGGGCTGCGCAACAACCGCCTGAAACCCCCGCGCCTGTCGCACAGGAACGCCAGCATGGAAACGAGCAGCAGCCCGTACCCAGCATAGGTGATGCCGATGCCCCACGGATCATACGAAACGGAGAGGGTCGTACCCCGTCCGTCCTCGTCATAGGCGGACTGGTAAAACCGGTAATTCCGGAAAACCAGGATGCGGTTCATGCCGACTTCACCGTGCAGCGACCCGTCGTCGGCCGTCAGGGTGAGAAGGCTGACGAAATCCATCGGTGCACGGGTGCCGGCATAATACTCGATGCGGAAATCGTCCAGCCGGGCCCGGAAGGGCAGTATTTGCTCCGAACCGTCACGGCCGGCGAATGCGGTCGCCCCGGGATCGCCCGTGCGCAGGTGCAACGTCCCCTGCCGGCCGAAGAGCCATGTCACGGAAGCCCCCGCGAGGATGACCGCGAAAGAGAGGTGCAGCAACAGGACGGCGGGCCTGCGCCACAATTTCCGGCGGAACAGGCAGGCCAGCGCCGCGAGGGTGAGGGCACCCCAAAGCGCGGCGAACCAGCCCGCGCCGTAGATATGCGCAGCGGCGAAATCCGTACCGTATATCTTTTCAAGTACCGTGGCCGTAACGAGCACCGCCATCACGGCTCCGAGCAGCCCGAAGGCAAGGCGTTTCAACAGTTTCATCCGTTCGTTCGTGTGTGAATGCATCGTCCGGACACGGCAAAGGCCGATGCACGGGGGCACCGGCGCTTCGCACATATCCGGGAAGGGTTAGATGGATTCGATGAATTCGACCACCGCGTCGCGGTCGTCCTTGCTCAGCGTGCGGAACTTCTCGACCGACCAGCGGGCGTCGCTCTGCGCCGCGCCATGCCACATGATAGCCTCGATGACCGTCCGCGCACGGCAATCGTGCAGGCGGTCGCTGGCGCCCGTGCACTTCTCGCTCAGGCCGCGGCCCCAGAGCGGCGTCGTACGGCACCAGCCCGTGCGGATGTCGTTCACCATGAAGAGCCGGTGCTGCACCATGTCGGAGTAGGGCCAGATCTTCTGGTTAGGATAACGCGGCAGGCGGCTGTCGCCGTCGGCAAAGAAACCGTTGGGGTCGGTAAAGACATCGTCGCCCGTCGTCCAGGTCGGACGGTGGCAGGTGGCACAGCCGATCTCGGTGAAGAGCGCCTTGCCGCGTTTGACGTCCGCATCGTCGAGGTTACGCGCCGCCGGTACGGCCAGACCGCGGTGCCAGACCATGAAGTCGACATAGTCCTCGTCGCTCATCTCGACAGGCAGTTCCTTGTTCATCAGATAGTCGTAAATATCCTGCGCAACGTCGCCCGTCTTGTTCCATGCCGGGAAAAGCGTGTAGAAATCCCGCTGCACATCGGCGTCCTTCGACGCTACTTCGGCATAAGCAGCGGTCATGTAGTGGTAACGGCGGTCGGAGCGGGTCACGTTGGTGATGTTCCAGATGGCATTGGCACCCGCCGCATCCTGCAACGGGCCGCGGCTCAGGGCATAGGTATAGCGCAGCGGATGGGTGGTCGTCCCGTAGGTCTTGACCCACTCGCCGTTCTTGAAGATCGCGGGATTGAGCGGCACGCCGTTCTGCTCCTGGCGAACGTACTCGGCTTTCAGGTCGCTGTCCGAAATGGCATCCAGCAAACCCGTACCGTAGATGCCGATGGTCGATTCGAGGCGCACGCGCACCTTGGCATAGGGCACCTCGCCCTTGGCGCCGATCAGCGGTACGTAATAGGCGTTCTCGGGGATCGTCACTTCGGGATAGATCAGGCTGTAAGACTCGCCGTCGGGAAACTTATTGCCCCACTCGTCGGTATACTCCTGCCAGCCGATCATGATCTTCGATTCGTCGATCGGGGCTTTGAACGGCGCCACGGCCTGCGTTTGCGGCATACCGGTGAGCGATGTCAGGTAATTGTCGTCCTCGTCGGTGATGACCAGCAGGTAGCCGTTGCCGATCTGGTTGGTGTTGAACGCGCCTTCGATACGCTTGCCGTGGCCGTAGCCCGGGTGGCAGTGCAGGCACGAGGTACGGATATAGAGCGGCCCGAGGCCGCAGCGCACACCCGACGAGTTTGTCGTGAAGGGTTTTTCGAACAGCGCCTCGCCGTTCAGGAAACGCTGCGTCATCGCGGCGTCGTCATCGACGACCGGCGTAGGCTGCTCGTAGGCCACCGACGTGGTGTTGAAAGCCGTGCCGAGTTTGCCGCCAGCGTAATATTCCTCGGGAACGGGGTCGGGATTCGGATCGGGGTCGGGATCCGTCCCCTTGTCATCAGCGCACGCGGCAGCCATCAGGGCTGCCGACATGCACAGGCTGTAAATCAAGTGCTTTTTCATTGCTGAAAATGGTTATTTTTCGACCGACAGTGCCGTCAGGGCCTTCGTGAGCGCATTCACAAGGTCGTTATTGCAATAGGTGGCGGCATCCTTCCATGCCTGTGCCGTACGGTGGTCGACGAACGGGGCAGGGCAGGCCTCGATCTTTTCGATCGCCGTGGAAATCGCATTGCGAACCTCCGTATCGAGGACGGGATCGACCACCTCGATCCAGTCGCTCACCGAAGCGTCGCCGGAGGTCATGCCCTGATAGGTGTTCCGGATGCTGATGATGTTGTCGATGAAATCGGTCTTCGAATTCTGGCTGTAAGGCGACTCGATGTAATTGATATCCTCGGAGCTGGTTCCGTTGGCCGGACGGCCGATCTTCTGCGAGCCGACCTCCGTGGCGATGTCGATGCAGCCCTGGATGATCTCCTCGGCGGCATCCTTATAGTTGCGGTACTTGCTGCCGCCCTTCCCCGAATTGCGCATCGAAGCGCCGTAGTCGAAGGTCGGCTCCAGTTCGGCATCGCCCAGGATCGTCTGCTTCTCCTCGGTGACATTGTCCAGCCCCGCCCACGAAGCCTCGAGGCGTACGCACATGTTGCACAGGTCGTTGGCTACACCGACCAGGTATACCAGCTGGGGGCGGGTGTATTTGCCGAGGGCGCGGGGGCCCGCATCCTCGAAGAGCATGTATTCCAACGCATGGAACCCGAGCAGGCCGTAACCCAGATTGGCGCTGACATAATCGGGATTCCTCTCGATCTCGGCCATCATACTGTCGTTGTTCAGCAGGTTCTGAAGCGCCGTGCCGTCCAGCGGCCAGGAGTCGATATGCGGGTCGATGTCATAATCGGCCGCAGCGCCGTAAAGGTAGGCCTCGCTGAGCTCCCAGTGCTTGCGCGTGGTGATCCAGTCGTCGCAGGCGGCCTGCACCAGCGGGGTCGTAAGGGTTCCCGCGTCGAAAGCCTCCAGCATGGCCTCGCAATCCTCCTGCAAGGCGATGCTCCCGTCGGCCAGGGCCTTATAGGTCGGAATCACGTTATTGTCGACGAAATCTACGGCAGCATCCTTGAGCGCCTCTTCACGCTCGTCGGCAAACGTGTAATCGCCGTCGCTGTCGCTGCACGCGACGGCCCCGAGCGCCAGGACGAGTGCCGCAGCTGCATAAACGGAATTTTTGAACAGATTTTTCATATTCTCATGATGATTTGGTTAACGTCTGAAAAAGCCGGAATAGGCGATCCCCAGCGAAAGGGAGGGCTCGTTGTTGAAACGCCCCGTGCGGGTCTCCCCGGTGGCGGAGTCGGTGTAGTCGTACGACCGGAGCAGGCCGATGCCGTACTCGGCCTTGATGACAATGTTCTTGATCGGGTAATAGTTGAACCCGACGGCTACCCGCTGGCGGCCGCACCAGTCCTGGCGGATCACCGACTTGGCGGTATCGAACATCGAATCGTAGAACTCATAGCGGCCGAAGACGTAGAAGCGATGTCCCCTCTCCTTGAGCTTGCGTATCTGCGAGAAGATGTCGTAACCGGCTTCCACACCCGTGGCGATGGCGTCCGAACCCACATATTGCTTGGGCGAGGGCGATGCGTTGGGCATATCGCGGTTGAACTGGGAAATCTTGTCCGAATTGGTCAGGTGCCCGTAGTCGAAGTTACCGCGAACGATCCAGTTATGGGCATCGTAGAGGAAATCGAAGGCGCCGATCATCACCGTACCCTTCACGTCCTTGTATCTGTCCGCACCGGTACGGTTGGCACTCAGGGTATTGCTGAAACTGTTGCCCGCATAGCCGCTCAGGCTCAGGCGCAAGCCCGGGACGGAGTAGTTGTCGATGCGGAACGCCCCGGCATAGGCATTGGCGATCTTGAACTCGTAGGGACTTCCGGCACCGCCGCTGACCCAACCGTTGTCGCCGAACCGGTCGGAATCCAGTCCCGGCAGGAACATCACCTCGTAACGCCAGTCACCGGCACGTCCCCAGAGGCTGATGCCCGTTTCGTGCCATGTGCAGGGCAGGATCGTATTCTCGCCCTCGGGACGGTAGACCCCGAAGAACTCGGTGGGCATGTGGTGCTGGTTAGTCCCGCCGACGGGCACGATCATATGCCCCAGGCGCAGGTTGAAGGCCGGGCTGAAGCTTTTCTGGAGCCAGAACTGTTCGAGGGCGACCTCGCCGCCGCGTTCGATCTCCGACTCATACTCGCCGCCCTCCTCGAATTCGGTTTCGAAGGCGCTCTCCGTGCCGCCGTGCTCGAATTCGATCTCGGTGCCCATCGACCAGCCGCGCCCGAAATCGTAGCCCAGGTAGATGACCACGTGCGGGAGGTCGAAGCGACCGTGGCTTTTGTCATTCTTGTACTTGTCAGGACTGATATAACGCAGGTAGTTGTCGCTGAAGAAATTGCGCGTCATGACGGCCTCGCCGTACCCGCCTACGGTCAGCCGTGAGGGTTTGTCGGCCTCTTTGCTGACGGCGGTCTTCACTTCGGAAGAGAGCTCGGCCCGGATCTCCGACAGGAGTTCGGCTTTCAGCTGTGCCTTCAGCTCGGCATTGGCAGCCGAATCGGCCGCGGCCGCAGGTTCGGGGGCGTTCACGGCTTCCTGCGCATGCAGGGTAACACCCGCCAATAATAAAATAGGGGTAAACAGTAAAATTCCAAGACGCATAGGCTCTCCGTTTATTTTGTTTGCGGTGGCAAAGTTAAGGTGCCCGCCGAGCCCGGACAATTCCCTGTTTTAGGTAATTTTCGGGACAGAATAATAACATGTAGGTATTGCTCCCGACGGTAGGGGAATGCGGCGGGTGCCGGTCGTTTCGCCGGCGTTTTTTGCCGTTTCGCCGGAAACGGGCATACACGAACCCACAACCGGCCCCGTTTTTACCACGAACGGGTGCAATTATACCTTCCGGCAGCGGAGGCTTAGCGGGTTTTTTCGTATCTTTGCATATCCCTCATTAAAGACAACCTCTCCGGTATGAAAAAAAAGAAATGGATCATCACGTCCGTCATCCTCGTAGTATTCTGTACAGGGCTGGTCGTTTACAACCACTACCGCGGCAGTTCGTCCGCAACCGACGCCGACCTGTCGGCCATCAGCACACCCCGGAAAAGCAGCATCCTGAATGTCAACGGGCTCGTCGTACGGCCGCAAACCCTCACGGACGGCATCACCTCGGTGGGCAGCCTGCTCCCCGACGAGGAGGTAGACCTCTCGTTCGAAACCTCGGGTAAGATCGTTTCGATCAATTTCCAGGAGGGTTCGACCGTCCGCAAGGGCGAATTGCTGGCAAAAGTCAACGACAAACCGCTGCTGGCGCAGTTGTCGCGCTACGAAGCCCAGCTCAAACTGGCCGAAGACCGCGTTTACCGCCAGAGCGCCCTGCTCGAAAAGGACGCCGTGAGCCAGGAAGCCTACGAACAGGCCCGCACCGAGCTGGCGATGCTCAATGCCGACATCGACATCGTGCGTTCGAACATCGCGCTCACGGAGCTGCACGCCCCGTTCGACGGCGTAATCGGCCTGCGCAACGTCAGCGAAGGCGCCTATGCCTCGCCGAGCGTCGTGGTGGCCAAGCTGACCAAAATCAAACCCCTGAAGATCGACCTTTCCGTCCCGGAACGCTACGCCAGCCAGATAAAACCCGGGACGCGCCTCACGTTCACGGTCGAGGGGTACAACGAGACGTTCCACGCCGAGGTATATGCCACCGAGTCGAAGATCGACCCGAATACTCACTATTTCTCGGTGCGTGCGCACTACCCCAATACGCGGGGCAGGCTGCTGCCCGGACGCTTCGTAAGCGTAAAGATCCGGATGCACGACATTCCCGACGCCATCGCCATCCCGACGCAGGCCGTCGTCCCCGAGATGGGCGTGGACAAGGTATTCCTCTACAAGGGCGGCAAAGCCCACGCCGTAGCCATAAAAACCGGGCTGAGGACGGAATCGCGGATACAGGTCGTCGAGGGGTTGGCCCCGGGCGACACGCTGATCGTCTCCGGCACGCTCCAGCTGCGTGAAGGGCTCCCCGTAAAACTCGACACCGTCGAATAAAACCGCCGCCGCATGAATATTTCCGAACTGAGCATCCGGCGGCCGGTAATGGCATCGGTGCTGACGATCATCATCCTGCTATTCGGTTTCATCGGGTACAGCTACCTCGGCGTACGCGAATACCCGAGTGTCGACAACCCCATCATCTCGGTGACGTGCTCCTATCCGGGAGCCAATGCCGATGTGATCGAGAACCAGATCACCGAGCCGCTCGAACAGAACATAAACGGCATCCCGGGCATCCGCTCGATGTCGAGCGTCAGCAGCCAGGGACAGAGCCGCATCACGGTCGAATTCGAACTCTCGGTAGACCTGGAAACCGCGGCCAACGACGTGCGCGACAAAGTGTCGCGCGCCCAGCGCTACCTGCCCCGCGACTGCGACCCTCCGACGGTCACCAAAGCCGATGCCGACGCCACGCCGATCCTGATGGTAACCATCCAGAGCGACAAACGTTCGCTGCTGGAACTGAGCGAGATCGCCGACCTGACGGTCAAGGAGCAGCTGCAGACGATCAACAACGTCAGCGGCGTGCAGATATGGGGTGAGAAACGCTACTCGATGCGCCTGTGGCTCGACCCGGCCAAGATGGCCGGATATGGCATTACGCCCGTGGACATCAAGAACGCCCTCGACCGCGAAAACGTAGAGCTTCCCTCGGGCAGCATCGAAGGCAACACCACCGAGCTGACGATCCGCACGATGGGGCTGATGCACACCACGCAGGAGTTCAACGACCTGGTCGTACGCGAAGCCTCCAACCGCATCATCCGCCTGAGCGACGTGGGACGCGCCGAACTGGGCCCCCAGGATACGCGCAGCTACATGAAGATGAACGGCATCCCGATGGTGGGCGTCGTGGTGATCCCCCAGCCGGGAGCCAACCACATCGACATCGCCGATGCGGTTTACCAGCGCATGGAGACGATGAAGAAAGACCTGCCGGACGACGTGGTGACCTCCTACGGGTTCGACAACACGCGCTTCATCCGCGCCTCGATCGACGAGGTGCGACAGACCGTCTACGAGGCCTTCGTCCTGGTCATCATCATCATCTTCCTCTTCCTGCGCAACTGGCGCGTGACGCTCATCCCGTGCATCGTGATCCCGGTCTCGCTCATCGGCACGTTCTTCCTGATGTACGTCGCCGGGTTCTCGATCAACGTGCTGTCGATGCTGGCCGTGGTGCTCTCGGTCGGGCTGGTGGTCGACGATGCCATCGTGATGACCGAGAACATCTACATCCGCATCGAACGCGGCATGACGCCCAAGGAGGCCGGCATCGAAGGCGCCAAGGAGATCTTTTTCGCCGTCATCTCGACGTCGGTCACGCTGATCGCCGTATTCTTCCCGATCGTCTTCATGGAAGGCATGACCGGCCGCCTGTTCCGCGAATTCAGCATGGTGATCTCGGGCGCGGTGGTCATCTCGACCTTCGCTGCGCTGACCATCACCCCGATGCTGGCGACCAAACTGTTGGTGCGGCAGGAGCGCAAAAGCTGGTTTTACAGCAAGACCGAACCCTTCTTCGTGGGAATGAACAACTTTTACCAGCGCACGCTGGCCGGGTTCCTGCGGCGGCGCTGGCTGGCATTGCCGCTCATCGCCCTGATGATCGGACTGATCGGCTGGCTGTGGCGGGCCATCCCGGCGGAAATGGCGCCGCTCGAAGACCGCTCGCAGATTTCGATCAACACCCGCGGGTCGGAAGGTGCCACCTACGAATACCTGCGCGACTACACCGAGGATATCAACCGCCTGGTCGATTCGCTCGTACCCGAGGCCCAGTCGGTCACGGCGCGCGTATCGAGCGGCTCGGGTAACGTCCGGATCGCCCTGACCGACATCTCGACCCGCAAACGCTCGCAGATGGAGATCGCCGAGGAGCTTTCGGCGGCCGTACGTACCAAGACCAAGGCCCGCGCCTTCGTGCAGCAGCAGAGCACCTTCGGCGGCCGCCGCGGCAACATGCCCGTGCAGTACGTCCTGCAGGCCACCGGCATCGAACGGTTGCAGGAGGTGCTGCCCGAATTCATGCGCAAGGTCTACGAAAGCCCCGTGTTCCAGATGGCCGACGTCGACCTGAAATTCAGCAAGCCCGAGGCGCGCATCATCATCAACCGCGACAAATCGAACCTGCTGGGCGTCTCGACGCGCGACATCGCCCAGACGCTCCAGTACGGGCTCAGCGGCCAGCGTATGGGTTACTTCTACATGAACGGCAAGCAGTACGAGATACTGGCCGAAATCAACCGCCAGCAACGCAACAAGCCCGCCGACCTGCGGTCGATCTACGTACGCAGCGACAAGGGCGAGATGATCCAGCTGGACAACCTGATCGCACTGGAAGAGAACGTCGCCCCGCCGCAATTGTACCACTACAACCGGTTCCTCTCGGCGACCGTATCGGCCGGGCTGGCTAAGGGCAAGACCATCGGGCAGGGACTCGACGAGATGGATCGCATCGCCGCCGAAACGCTCGGCGACGATTTCCGCACGGCGCTGGCCGGCGACTCGAAGGAGTTCCGTGAAAGTTCGTCGAGCCTGATGTTCGCCTTCCTGCTGGCCATCCTGCTGATCTACCTGATCCTCGCGGCGCAATTCGAGAGCTTCAAAGACCCGCTGGTCATCATGCTCACCGTGCCGCTAGCCATTGCGGGGGCACTGGTATTCATGGCCGCCAACGGGCAGACGATGAACATCTTCAGCCAGATCGGCATCATCATGCTCATCGGCCTGGTGGCCAAGAACGGCATCCTCATCGTGGAGTTCGCCAACCAGAAGCAGGAAGCGGGAATCGACAAACTGCACGCCATCGAGGAAGCCTCGCTGCAACGCCTGCGCCCGATCCTGATGACGAGCGCCTCGACCATACTCGGCCTGCTGCCGCTGACCGTCGCCACGGGCGAAGGTGCCAACGGACGTATCGCCATGGGTATCGCCGTAGTGGGCGGTATGGTGGTATCCACCCTGCTGACGCTCTACATCGTCCCGGCAATATACAGCTACGTATCGACAGACCGGAGTAAGAAACAGAAATAAGGAAGCCCAATGAAACGAGTGATTTTATCGGCCCTGGCCGCGGGGATTTTCGCAACGGCGGCGGCACAGGAGGAGCTGACCCTCCGCAAGTGCCTGGAAATAGGGTTGGAAAACAACTACGACATACGCATCGTGCGCAATGAGGAGCGCATCAGCGACAACAATGCCACGGCGGCAAATGCCGGCATGGTGCCGACGATCGACTTCGAGGCGGGTTATTCGGGGGCGCTGGACAACGAGCGCACCACACCGCGCGAAGGGGACGCATGGTCGGACAACGGCATCTACGACCAGACGTTCAACGCCGGGATCAACCTCAACTGGACGATTTTCGACGGATTCCGCATCCGCACCAACTACAAAAAGCTCAAAGAGATGCAGGAGATGGGCACTGTCCGCACCCGCATCACGATCGAGGACTTCGTAGCCAGCCTGACGGCCGAATACTACAATTACGTCCAGCAAACGCTGCGCCTGCAGAATTTCCGCTATGCCGTGGCGCTTTCGCGCGAGCGGCTGCGCATCACCGAAGCGCGGGTCAGCGTCGGCAATTTCTCGCGCCTCGACCTGTTGCAGGCACGCGTGGACTTCAATGCCGACAGTTCGAAATATATGTCCCAGCAGGAGCTGGTTTCGGCTTCGCGTATCCGCATCAACGAACTGCTGGCCAACAAGGACGTCAACGAAATGCTCTGCATCCGCGACTCGGTGATCGAGGTCAACGGCGAGCTCAAATGGGAGGAGCTGCTGGCACAGACGCTCGACACGAATGCCTCTCTGCTGCTGGCAGGGCATGACAATGTGCTGGCCGAACTCGACCTGAAGACCGTGCAGGCGCGCAACTACCCCTATCTGAACCTGACGACGGGATACGGCTACACCTACAACCGTTTCGGGAACGGGATGACCCAGTCGCGCGGGACGCTGGGACTGAACGCCGGGGTGAAACTCGGCATCACGATCTTCGACGGCAACCGCCGCCGGGAGCAGCGCAACGCCCGCATCGACGTGGAAAATGCGCAGCTCACGCGCGAAAGGCTCGAGCAGTCGCTGCGTGCCAACCTGTCGAACTTCTGGCAGGCCTACCGCAATAACCTCGAGGTGATCCAATTGGAAAAAGAGAACCTGATCGCCGCCAAGGAGAACTACGAGATCGCCATGGAGCGTTACCTGCTGGGCGACTTGCCGGGCATCGAGATGCGCGAAGCGCAGAAGAGCCTGCTCGATGCCGAAGAGCGCATCCTCACGGCGAAATACAATACGAAGGTTTGCGAAATATCGTTGCAGCAGATCAGCGGCAACGTCATGACTTACATGGAATAAACCCGCGGTTCATTATTTCTCGCCTTGGGGCATCGGAGAACGGGCGGAGAGGAAATCGCAGAATGGCTGCCTGTAATTCCCGCAGACAGGGATGTACTCCTTGCGAAGACGATGCGGTTGCGGCCGATCACGCGGATTCCGGCGGGCAAGCCCCCCTCGCAAAACAAGGGTGCCCGGCGTGCGTTACGCCGGGCACCCTCTCCTACCCAACCTGTCCGGGCCCTGCCCGGACATCGTTACCCGTTACAAATCGATACGCTTGCAGGACGCACCCGCCACATCGAAGGGCTTGTCCACGCCGGGTAACGAAACCTTATGTTTTTTTTCATCCATATTGACAACGATATAGACCTTGCGGCCGTCCGGCTTCCGCCACTCGGCAGCCAGCACCGACGCGTCATCGCCGAACCCCGGAATCTTCACGATGGGGTTGTCGCCCGTCGGGGTGAGCTCGCGGATGAAGAGGCCGCCGTACACGACATCGTGCAGGCTGCGGCGGAAATCCATGAGCGTCTTCATGAAACGCGCCTCGCTGACGGCCTGTTCCGACATCAGCGGGATGGGGTCGACCCACCCGATCTGCGAACCCCACAACAACGCCTTCGCCAGTTCGTAACGGAAGTCGCCCAGCGACATTTTATCCGCCTCGCTCGGCGTATAGGTGAAGGCACTGGTGACGGCACGGTCGGAATAGACCATCGGGAACACCGGCCGGATGATGCAGTTGTCCTCTTCGTGCGGCGTATTGACGACCAGCAACATGTCGAACAGGTCGATATAGCACTCGGCATTCTCCTCGCTGGTCAGGATCCTGTCCTCGAGCAGGTGGTGCGCACGGATCTCGCCGATAAGCCTGCGGTAGCCGTCGTACCAGAAATCACCGCCCCCGACCGGATGGCCGTGCGCCTCGTTCCAACAGGGCTCGGGCGCCGCCGCAGCGATCTGGTCGATATAGATTCCGTTCACCCCGATCGCGTGCTGCAGGCTGTCCACCAGCCCGATGATCTTCCGGTGCCAGATATCCGTCGAGGGGCAGGTCACCGTATTGAGGACTTTCGACGTGGGGTAAATCTCGGTATAGAGCGAACCGTCGGGTTTACGGCACGACGCGTCGTAACCGCGGTCGCGCTTATAGCTGTCGGCCGCCGGATCCCAGAGCCGGCCGTTGATATAGGGCGTCACACGCGCCCCCAGAAGCTGGGCGTCACGCACCATCCCTGCGAAACGCTCCTGTGCGGGCAGGTAATCGGGATAGTGGGTATCGTAGGGGTAATGATGCCAGAAATACCAGTGCACACCCAGCCCTTGCCCGAAATAGCGGGCGGCACGCCGGACGGCATCGCAGGTCTGGTCGGTCACATGCTTGGCACGCACCCACGCGTCGGCATCGTAACACCACTGCGGGATATTGCGCGAGGCGAGCGGCTTACGGCCCCATTCGGTCGTGAAGGTAAACGGACGGTACCACCTGACAACGGCATCTTCCCAACCCTTCGGCGTGAAACCCGTGACCGAGACCCACGGCAGGCGGAACGTCCCGTCCGCGATCCATCCGGCCGAAGCGGGAATGGCATCGCTCAATGCAACCGTCGTCGGCGTACACTGCGCCGAATAGGTCTTTCCGCAGCCGCGGCGGTCTTCCGTCCCGTAATAGAAGGCACCCTCGGCATTGTGTACCACGAGGAACTGCATGGCGGAGGCATGCGACGGGTAACGGGCTTCGAACGTAGCGATGTCGAGCGGCTTCTCGACGCCCCAGCCTTCGGTGGTGATGATCCTGCCGTCTTCGGGGCGTTCGATCACGACATTGGGGAATTTCAGATCCGTGACCAGCCACCCGGCGGGCAGGTCGGCCTCTATGTTCCATTGCAGCAGCTCGCCGCCGTCGGGAAGCGTCACGTACATCCGCACGGGATATTTCACCGGCGAGTAGTCCAACGTCAGCTCCCACGTGAACACCAAAGTTTTGGCCCGGGCGTCATCGCGGACTTGCACCCCGCGGTAAACGGCATGTTCGGGTTTCAACTCCGGGTTTTCTCCCTGGGGACCTTTGTATATCAGGATCCACGGCGTTTCGTTCTTACCTGCCCCGACGACCTGTTTCCCGTTGAGCACCAGTTTCTCGATGTCGAAGCTTCCGCTCCCGCTGAAAACGGCCTCGACCGCACCGTTCGACAGGGTGTAGTCCTCGCCGGTACGGCTTGCGGCCGTTTTATCCTGTGCGAATATTTGCGTGTGTAGCAGGAGGCCCGCCACCAGCATACAACAATTTCTAATCATCATTTATTCCGGGTATTTTATTGAATTTTCAACTCAGCGCAGTTCCATGCGGTGCGGCCGGCGTAGCCGGATGCGGGCATAAACGGCAAATATAATATACATAGGTATACCCTGTTAGCCGGTAAGCCCGAAAGTTTACAGGGCAAAAATAAGCAAAAATATTTTACTTACAAACCCAAAAACAGTAAAAAACTTTTCGAATCATTGAAGCGGCAAAAATCAGGGAAGACAACTATTTCCCGGCAGGAATGATTCGAGAAGAGATGAAACATAAAAATATAAGATATTGTATTACACAATTTTAACAGCCAAGACCATCTTAATCCGTTAGCCCAAAGCCAAATAGCTGATAAAAAGGACATTACTTTTTCACAAATATTTCACAGCCCTAAAAACACCAACAATATATTGAAAATCAACATATTATACACACAAATCCAAGGATATACAAATCGTACCACACCCCTTTAAAGTAAAAAAACTTATCAAAAATAGTAATGATAATAATTTTATTGTTATATTTGTTACCGGATAATGAATACTTTTAACTGAATTTCACAGAAAAAAAAGTACCACACAGGCCGTATGTTGTCGTATATCAAGTTCTTTCGGCATTGACGGCCATATCGGCAGACGAATTATACAACCGACTAATTATTCACCATACCTAAAAACTAAAACGTGCCTATGGTAAAACAGACGAGACCCGAACTATTGACTTCCTGAAAAACACTAATCCAAAGTGCTTCTAGCCAAGCAAGGATCAATCCAACACGTACGGGCCCGCGGCGCCCGACCGACGCCCGAACCGTACGGATCTACATTAAGTAATTATAAATGAGGAAATATGACAATGACTATACAAAAGCTCTTTTGTAAAATAATGCTCCGGTCATTCGTGTTGATACTGGGGCTTATATCGGTTACGGAATTGAGCGCAAATCCCGAATTTGTGTATTCCGCAAGCAGCCTGGAATCGTCTGTTACCGCCCCGCAAGGGGGGGGGGAACGTCAAGATGACCGGACGCGTCCTGGACGAGACCAAGGCGGGTGTACCGGGAGCCACCGTGATCGTCAAGGGCAGTACCCGCGGTGTCATCACGGGTAATGACGGTACCTTCTCGATCGACGTAAAGCCGACCGATGTAATCGAGATTTCGTACCTGGGTTATGAAACCCAGAGCATTCCCGTCGGAACGAAGACCAACATCGTGACCGAGCTGGTGCGCAAGGTTTCCGAACTGGAGGCAGTAACCGTAGTCGCATACGGTAAACAGCGCAAGGAGAGTATCATCGGCGCCATCAACACCATCGACGCCGGCGAACTGGAAGTGGCAAGCGGCTCGCTCTCCTCGAACCTCGCCGGCAAACTGGCGGGTATCGTCGTGATGCAGCGTACGGGCGAACCCGGATCGAGCGCCGAGTTCTGGATCCGCGGACAGAGTACGTTCGGTGCCAAAACCACCCCGCTGGTGCTCGTCGACGGTATCGAGCGCGACATGGACTTTGTCGACGCGGACGACATCGCCACGTTCTCCATCCTGAAGGACGCAACGGCGACCGCCCTCTACGGTGTGCGCGGTGCGAACGGCATCATCCTGATCACCACCAAACGAGGCACCGAAATGACGGCGCCCCAGATCCGCGTCAAGGCCGAATTCGGCATTACGCAGCCTGTCCAGCTGCCCGAGCTGGCGAACGCTTCGCAGTGGATCGACTACTACAACGAACTCTACCGCGACAGCGGCAGCACCGAGATGCCGATTTCGGACTATGCCCGCCAGATGTACCTGAGCGGCCGCGACCCCGACCTCTATCCGAACGTCGACTGGGTCAACACCATCTTCAAGGACTTGGCCATGACCGGCCGCGTACACGCGAGCGTCACGGGCGGCTCCCCGAAAATCCGTTACTACGTTTCGGCATCCTACTACACGGAAGGCGGTATGTTCAATGTCGCTGACAACGACCGTTACAATGCCCAGATGAACTTCAACAAGTACAGCTTCCGCTCGAACATTGACATCGACATTACCAAGTCGACGCAGCTGGGCCTTTCGCTCTCCACGCAGTATACGACCAAAAACGCTCCCTGCACGACCACGAACGACCTGTACGCCTACACGATGTACGTTACCCCCGTGGCTACGCCGACCGTATTTTCGAACGGCATGCTGGCAATCCCGCAGGAGTCGGGCTCGGTCAACCCCTACAACATGCTGAACAACACCGGATACCGGCGCTACAACACCATGGTGGCGCAGTCCCTGCTGTCGCTGACGCAGGATTTCTCGGACATCATCACCCCCGGCCTGAAAGCCAATGTAAAATTCGCATGGGATGCACAGAACGCAACCCTCCTGGAGCGCGCAATGTCCCCCGTGACCTACTATGCCACCGGGCGCGACGAAAACGGCGAACTGATGCTGACCGCTGCCAACCCCAACGGCAGCAACTACATGCGCCTCGCGACATCGGACTCGTCGGGTACGACGGCCATCAATTTCGAGGGCTCGCTTATCTATGAGCGCCTCTTCGCGGAAGACCACCGCGTAAGCGGCATGTTCCTCTACTCGGTACGCAGCAAATCCAAGAACAGGCCCGTCAATTACATCGACGCCTACCCGACAAAGAACATGGGTATCGCCGGGCGTTTCACCTACGCCTTCCGCGACAAGTATTTCGCCGAATTCAACTTCGGTTACAACGGTTCGGAGAACTTTGCCCCCGGCAAGCGCTACGGCTTCTTCCCCTCGTACGCCGTAGGATACATGATCAGCAACGAAAAATTCTGGGAGCCGCTGCGCGACAAGGTCAACATCCTGAAAATCCGCGCCTCGTACGGTAAGATCGGTAACGACGAGATCGGCGGCAGCCGCCGTTTCGCCTACAATACGACCATGAACACCAATGCCGGCGGGTTCACTTTCGGCGACCTGGGACAGACCAACCTGCCCGGCTATTCGACCGGCGAGTACGGCAACCCGGACGTTGCCTGGGAAGAGGCGACGAAGGCCGACGTCGGTATCGAGCTGGGGCTGTTCAACAAGATCAAGATCCAGGCGGACTACTTCTATGAGAAACGCGAAGGCATCTTCATCCAGCGCGAATCCACCCCGTCGGTGGTCGGCACGAAAACGGCGCAGTGGGTCAACCTCGGCCGCATGAAGAACCAGGGTTTCGACATGTCGCTCGAATTCGACCACAGCTTCAACAAGGATTTCAGCATATCGGCACGCGGTAACTTCACCTACAACCGCAACAAGAAACTCTACGACGACAAACCCGACCAGATCTGGAAATACCAGAACCTCGCCGGCTTTGCCAACAACCAGCAGTTCGGCCTGATCGCCGAAGGCCTGTTCGAGTCGGAAGAGGACATCGCCAACTGGCCCAAGCAGGATTTCGGCACCGTGCGCCCGGGTGACATCAAGTACCGCGACGTCAACGGCGACGGCGTGGTCAACACCTTCGACAAGGTGGCCATCGGCTATACGCTCGTACCGGAGATCAACTACGGTTTCGGCGCCAGCGTCAAATGGAAAGGCATCGACGTATCGGTATTCTTCTCGGGCGTGGGCCACGTGACCCGCATCATCCAGGGCCAGAACCTCTTCGGCGCTTCGTCGACGATCCTCCGCATGGGACAGATCTTCGAAGATGTGGCCAAGAACCGCTGGACGCTCGACAACCAGAATCCCAACGCCCCCTACCCCCGCCTGTCGCTCAACAAGGTGGACAACAACCAGCAACTTTCGACCTACTGGCAGCGCGACATGAGCTTCATGCGTCTGAAAGATGCAGAGATCGGCTATACGCTCCCCGAAAGCATGACCAAGAAATGGGGCCTGTCCAAGATCAGGTTCTATATCCAGGGAAAGAACCTGGTTACATTCAGCGATTTCAAACTCTGGGATCCCGAGGTAAATGCAAATTACGGTAATGTATACCCCCTCATACGTACCTTTGCAATCGGTGCAAATGTCAACTTCTAAAAAAGGATAAGCAATGAAAAAAATACGAATATTCGCAACCGCCCTGTTACTGGCCTTTACGCTGTCCTCCTGCGAGTCGTTCTTCGACGTGGAACTGGACGACCAAGCCAAGATCGAGGATATTTTCCGGCAGAAAACGGAAGTCCAGAAATACCTGAGCCACCTTTACTCCTACATTCCCCAGGAGGAAGAGGTCGTAGGCATGCACGGCTGGACGGTAGGACGTGCGGACGAGTCGTTGTTCTCGTGGTACCAGTGGGTCTACTACACCCAGTTCAGAACCGGCAACTACAGCAGCGCCACGACCAACTTCAATTACTGGCCGGATTACTACATCGGCATCAACCAGTGCTCCATCTTCCTGAAATATATCGACCTCGACAAGGAAGACACCCCGGCGACCCTCGCATACATGAAGGCCGAGGCCCGTTTCCTGCGCGCCTACTACTATTTCCTGCTGTTCCGCCAATACGGCCCGGTATTCATCTGGGGCGACCAGATCGCCGACGAGACGATCGACGGCAAGACCGTAGACCGCCACACCGTACAGCAGAACATCGACTTCATGGTCGGGGAGCTCGACGCGATCAAGAACGACCTGCCGGTACGCACCGACGACATCGGTATCGACGGCAAGCAGTGGGCCGGCCGTGTTACGCGCGGTGCAGCCCTGGCATTGAAATCGCGCATACTGCTTTATGCCGCATCGCCGTTATATAACGGGTGCGACCTTTACAAAGGCCAGATGCAGAACATACGCGGTGAATTCCTCTTCCCGCAGAGCAAGGACGAAACCAAATGGGAAGCAGCCGCACAGGCAGCCTGGGATGTCATCGAACTGGCAGAAACGGGCTTATACGATCTCTATAAGGACACGGAACAGACCGACGAATTCACGCGTTACATGTCCTCTTATCAGGGCGTAAGGCTGAAGCCCTGGAACAAGGAGACCATCTGGGGATGGTGGAGCCGCGCGGGCAGTTATTCGTGGCTGGGCGGCACAGGCGGTCTGCTGGCATGCGCCATGCCGGGCATGACGGGTGCTTCGGGCGCCGTTTACCAGGGTTACGGCGGTATCCAGCCTTCGCTGAAGCTGGTCGACAGCTATCCGATGTACACGACCGGACGCTATCCCGTGACAGGCTACCAGGGTGAGAACGACATGTCGAAACCCATCGTCGATCCGCAATCGGGTTATCAGGCGACCGGATTCACCGATGGGTACAAGCAGCCCGGTATCGACTGGGGCGACGGCATCAAGGCCCATAACAGCTGTATCAACCGCGATCCCCGTTATTATGCCTGCCTGGTGCCCAACGGCTTCTGGTGGCCCAACAAGACGGAGAACATCAAGTTCACCTGCTACAACAATGACGCCTGCACCAATAAGTGGAATGCAGGTGAAGGCGGCGGTATCACCCGCGTAGGTTATGTATGGCGCCGTCTTTACGAAACCAACAAATCGTTGCGCGAGGCTACCGACTATACCACGATGAAAACGGTTTACCCGGCGTTCCGCCTGGCGGAGATCTACCTCAACTATGCCGAGGCCTGCAACGAAAAGCCCCAGCGCGACGAAGCCGCAGCGCTCGAATACCTGAACAAGGTGCGCGAACGGGTGGGCCTGAATAAGATCCAGGAGGCCTATCCCGAGATCCGCGGCAACCAGGAGCTGCTCCGCTGGTGCATCCAGAAGGAGCGCATGGTAGAGTTCGGACTGGAAGCGATGCGCCACTACGACGCCTGCCGCTGGATGATCGCCAAGAAGGAATACCCGAGCGAGAACTGGACGCTGCACGTAAGCGCCACCACGTACGAAGAGTCTTACGAACGCGTGTCCAACGACTACGTCGGTTCGCCCGCCGTTTTCCGCGACAAGGATTACCTCCATCCTATCAATGCGACACAGATGGCCGAAATGACCAACATGACCCAGAATTACGGACATTAATAAATGCTCGAACCTATGAAAATAAATATGTGGAAACTGTTGCTTGCAGGACTGTTTGCTTCGGCCGCCCTGGCCGGCTGCGAGGACAATCGCAACAACTTCATGGTAGACGATACGATTTCATTTGTCAATGAGGAGCAATATGCCGGCGTATCGGTTTATAATGGAAAATATGAATTGGCAATATTGAAGAACGGCAAGGGACAACAGAGTGCCAAAGCGCTCCTCAGTGTTTCGGAAACTGCCCTGGCCGAATACAACACGGCCAACGGCACCAACTATGCGGTGCTGCCGGCAAACTGCTACAAACTCTCTTCTTCGACGGTCGGCTTTTCGGACGGCGACACCCGTAAATTCGTCGAGGTTACGTGGGACGACGCAGCCATCTTCGCCCTCGGCGAGGATACGGAGTATGCCATTCCGCTCGAACTCACCGTCGCTGACGACGCACTTGTAGTCGATGAAAACCGCAACGTGAAGATCATCAACCCCAAACGCGCCTCGATCGGCATGGAGAAGGAACTGGCAACACCGTTCTATCCTACCGCTACGCACGAAGTGATCACGTTCGACGGCAACATCGTACTCGACAATGCGATCGCGACAATGGACCTGACGGTGGATTACAAGATCGACAACAACCTCGTGGATGCTTACAACCAAGCCAAAGGCACCAACTACCTGGCTGCTCCCGAAGGGTTTGCGACGCTGGATGCCACCAGTTCGCAGATCGCGGCAGGCGAAACGACGGCCAAGTTCTCGGGCAAAATCAACTCCGACAAACTGTTTACGGGCAACAACCTCGATATCGTGGGCGACCTGCTCGTACCGGTGCGCATCACCTCTACGTCGCTGGACGGCATCACCGTCACGACCGAGGTCATGTATGTCCCCTTTACGATGAACAAGGAACTGAAGGGCCCGTGGACGTTACTGGAAGGTGAAAACAACTGTTACGCAAGGGATCCGTTGGCTCCGGGATGGGCTTCGGGTTACACGGCCGACAAACTGTTCGACGGTGAAACAACCGCTGGCCACGAATGGATTTCCTATTTTGCGACCCAGATCGAATTCCCGATGACTTTCGTCGTGGATATGGGACAGCGGCAGGTATTCACCAACTTCCTGATCAGCGACTACACGACCCACCAGGGTAATTACCGGGAGTACGAGATTTACACGGCCGAAGAGTACGACGGCGCAAACACCCAGTGGAACCTCGTTGCCAGCGGCAAACGCGGTTACAGCTGGGCAGCGGTTCCGCCGCCCTACGACTATCCGGTACAGAAATATATGGCCGGCCGTTACCTCAAGTTCGTGATCCTCAAAGCCGAATTCAACATGGCAAGCGGCGATTTCCAGTTCGGCCGCGGCAAACTGGCCGACGTACAGGGTCAGGGATTCTAACGATAGATGTTGAATAATTAATCCCGTTGTGAGTTCACTCCCTTTCACAACGGGATTAATTTTAATTTTACGAATTACGACTTACCGACTACGATGCTCAAATTCCTGAAAAATATCATTCCGTTCGCAACGGCCGCAGGATCCTTGCTTCTCGCGGGCGGTTGTTCCCGAACCATGTACCCGCAGGGGCAGCACCGCAGAAACCTGCAGCCCCCCACGGATGCCGTGTTATGTTACGGCGGCAGCCACCACCGCACCCCTTTCCTGTGGGACAAGGAACGGCTGGCGCCCTATGTCACCTATGTCGATAAAGAGGGCGGGGAGCACTGGCTCTTCGACGGGTTCATCTTCCTGGAATTCCAGGACACGAACCGCCCCGACGCAGAACTCTACGCCTTCGAGACGGGGCATCTGCGCGACAAGGGCGAATCGGCCGGCAAGGCGCAATGGCAGGAGCTGATCGACTATTATTTCACGGACGGCAACGGGGTCGAGGCCCTCGAAGAGGCCGTGAAGGAGGCCGCCGCGCGGTTGGGCAAAGCCCCGCAGAAGCGCAAGGTCATCATGGTACTTCCCGACCCGGTGATTCACCGGCACTATATCGACACGACGTCGAGTACGACCTATTGGGGAGCATTGGACGGGCGGCAACTGGATTTCAACAGGAATGAAGACCGCATAGCCGCCTGCAAATGGTATATCGACCGGGTACGGGAGCGGTTCGCCCGGGGCAACTACGAACATATCGAGCTGGCGGGATTCTACTGGCTGCGCGAGATCGTCACCCGGCCGGTGGACACACAGTACAGCTACCACCTGACCCGCTCGGACATCATGCTTCCGCATATCGCCGATTACCTCCACAAGCTGGATTATACGTTCAACTGGATACCCTATTACGGCTCGCGCGGGTACGACGTATGGCAGCAGTTCGGGTTCGACCAGGTCTACCTGCAACCCAACTATTACTGGAAGCCGCAGAACGACATGGATGAGGTTTGCAGACAGATCGACAGCCTGGGCATCGGCATGGAAATAGAGTTCGAGCCCACGCTGCTCAACGCACGCGAAGGCAGCGGAACATTCCGCAAGCGGCTGCGCGACTACATCGACTACGCCAAACGACGCAACATCTACGGCAAACGGCCGTTCGCATATTACCACGGCACCAACGGGTTCTACGACCTCCACGCTTCGGACGACGAGGCCGACCGGGAGCTGTTCGACGAGCTTTGCCAGTTCGTCATCAACAATCCGTTACGCACACAACAGTCGAAAACAGATAAGAAATAACCCTTAAACCAAAAATAACGGATCCCCGAGCAGAAGAGCCTGCTTCGGGATCGGATAAAACGACAAGACATGATCCGCAGACTTTTTACAGCAGCAGTTGCGATGGTAACAGCCTTAGGTTTCACCGTCCTGCCCGGCACCGCCGGCCCGAAGGACAAACTGTACCCGTGGGAGAGAAAACACAAGAGTCTGGCAACCACGACCGATGCCGTGTTATGCTACGGTGCCAGCCATCACCGCAATCCCTTCCTGTGGGACAAGGAGCGTTTCGCCCCCTATGTCACCTACGTCGACCCCGAGGGAAAGGAGCAATGGCTCTTCGACGGCTTCATCTTCCTGGAATCGCAGGATGTCGACCGCCCCGACAGCGGTGCCTACTCGTTTATGACGGGCGTACTGCGCGACACGGGCGTTGCGGCCGGCAAAGAGCAGTGGCAGGAGCTGATCGACTACTATTTTGCAGAGGGCAACTGCGTAGACGCCCTGGAACAGACCGTCAAGGAGGCCACCGCACGGTTGGGCAAAGCGCCCTGCAAACGCCGCGTGATCATGATGATCCCCGATCCGATCATCCATCGACACTACATCGACACGACCACCACGACGACCTACTGGGGAGAACTCGGCGGGCGCCGGTTGGATTTCAACAGCAACGAAGACCGCGTAGCGGCCTGCAGGTGGTACATCGACCAGGTACGGGCGCGGTTCGCCCAAGGCGATTACAAATACATCGACCTGGCCGGGTTCTACTGGATCCGCGAGATCGCCGCCCAGCCGCACGACACGGAGTACAGCTACCATCTGACCCGTTCGGACATCCTGCTCCCCGAGATCGCGGACTACCTCCACCGGCTCAACTACACGTTCAGCTGGATTCCGTTCTACGACGCCCGCGGCCATGACGACTGGCGCAAATTCGGCTTCGACCAGGTCTACATGCAGCCTAACCACTACTGGAAGCCGGAAAACGACCTGGATTCCGCCTGCATGAAGATCAACCGTGCCGGGACGAGCATCGAGTTCGAATTCGAGGCTTCGATCCTCAGCGCGGATCCGCACAGCGACATATACCGGGCACGGATGCGCAAATACATGGAATATGCAAAGAAACACGGCATCTACGGCACCCGCCCGCTGGCCTATTACCAGGGGAGCAACGCCCTCTACGACCTCTCGGTTTCCACGGACGAAACGGACAGGGAGTTCTTCCACGAATTCTGCCGTTTCGTCGTAAACAACCCGGTACGGACGCAACACACCGGGAAGGGAAACAAATAAAAAAACCTGACATCCCATGAGGAATTACCGAATTATTTTCACGCTTCTCTGCTGCCTGCCCTTCATCGGCTGCGGGGACGGGGACGACGAACCCTCCCGGGGCCCGAAACCGACCCTGAGCATGACGATCGCATCGTCGGGCGCCAACTCCGTGACGCTGAACATGAGGCATACGAATGCCACGTCCGTCAAAATCATACACAAGGCCACGGGGGTCATTACGTCCGAAACGGCTCAGAGCGTCGCCCAGAACGGCACGCAATACACCGGGACGACGGTCGAGATCGACGGTCTGACGGCGCAGACGACCTACACGGTCTTCGCCGTAGCCTGCAACGACTCGGGCGAATACAGCCAGATGCAGTATGTCCGGTTCACTACCGACGCCCCCGGCCCGCAGATGTACCCGTGGGAGCAAAGCCGCAGCGGGATACTCTCCTACACGGACATGGTGCTGTGCTACGGCGGCAGTCACCACCGCACCCCGTACCGCTGGGACAAGGAGCGTTTCGCCCCGAGCGTGAGCTACGTGGACGAACAGGGCAAGGAACATTGGCTGTTCGACAGCTTCCTGTTCATCGAATTCCAGGACAGCAGCCGTCCCGACGGCGGTTATTACGCCTACATGGTGGGGCTGATGAAGGACTACGGATTCTCGGCCGGCAAGACGCAATGGAAAGAGCTGATCGACTATTGGTTCGCCGGCGGCAGCGGCATGGATGCCCTCGAAGGAGCCGTGAAGGACGCTTCGGCACGCCTGGGCGCACCCCCGTCCAAACGCAAGGTCATCATGGTACTTCCCGATCCGATCATCTACAAGGTTTACGACGGCAAGGGCAATGGCAAGGGCGACCCCGGCTCCACGGTTTACTGGGGCGAGCTGAACGGCCGCAAAATGGACTTTTCGACGGCCGAAGACCGCATCGCGGCCTACAAGTGGTATGTCGACGAAGTACGCAGGCGTTTCGACCTGGGCAACTACCAGTTTATCGACCTGGCGGGGTTCTACATCATCTCCGAGGAACTCGTCACGCCGGGCGACGGCTGGAACCACGAACTGAAGAAATCGGACGAGATCATCCCTCCGCTTGCGGAATACCTGCATGCGATCAACCAATCCCTGAACTGGATCCCGTACAACCGCGCCGCAGGGTATAAGAAATGGCAGCAGCTGGGCGTAGACTACGCCTATATGCAGCCCAACTATTTCTGGGAGGGACAGAAACCGCTGTCGCAGTTCTTCTCCGACGTCAAGGCCAACGGCCTGGGCATGGAATTCGAGTTCGACGAGGCGCTCCTCGAGGGCAAGGCCGACTGCGACACCTACAAGAAGCGTTTCCGCGAATACATGTCCGGAGCCAGGCTGAACAATGTCTACGGCACAAAGCCGCTGAGCTACTACCACGGCACCAACGCCTTATACGACCTGTCGAAATCGACGGCAGCCAAAGACAGGGAGTTCTACCACGAATTCTGCCGCTTCATACTCGACAACCCGATGCGCAAATAACGATTAACGATCCGTAAACAGATGAAAAAACTCAAGACCTTCGCATTTTGCACCCTCTTAGCGGCATTGGCCGCAAACCATACGCCCGCCGCAGCGGCGAACGGCACCCCGGGCGACGCGGCCCCGGCAACCCGCGATTCCGAACCGAAAATGTACGCCTGGGAACAGGAACGCGACGCGATACCGTCCTATACCGACCTGGTGTTGTGCTACGGCGGCAGCCACCACCGCACCCCGTACCGCTGGGACAAGGAGCGTTTCACCCCGTTCGTGACCTATGTGGACGAGAGCGGCAGGGAGCACTGGCTCTTCGACGGGTTCCTCTGCCTCGAATTCCAGGACAGCAGCCGCCCCGACGGCGGTAAATACGCCTACATGGTAGGCGTGCTGCGGGGACAGGGCGTTTCGGCCGGCAAACAGCAGTGGAAGGAGCTGATCGACTACTGGTTCGACGGCGACAACGGCGTGAACGCCCTCGAAGCGGCCGTAAAGGAGGCTTCACAGCGGCTGGGCACACCCCCGGCCAAGCGCAAGGTCGTCATGGTAATGCCCGACCCGATCATCTACCGGAAGTACGACGACACGAACGAGTCGACGACCTACTGGGGGTCGCTCGGCGGGCGGCGGATGGATTTCGCCAAGGGAGCCGACCGCGTTGCGGCCTGCAAATGGTATATCGACCAGGTGCGCAGGCGCTTCGACGAAGGAAATTACCAGTATGTCGAACTGGCGGGGTTCTACCCCATCTCCGAAGAGATCGTGACGCCGGGCGACGGCTACTGCCACGAACTGAAAAAGTCGGAAGAGGTCATCCCCCAGGTTGCGGAATACCTGCATGCGATCAACCAGAGTTTCTGCTGGATACCCTACAACCGTGCCGCAGGCTACACCAAATGGAAGGAGATGGGCATCGACTACGCCTATATGCAGCCCAACCACTATTGGGACGACAAGGGCGTAAGGCCGCTGTCTCGCTATTTCTCCGACATCAAGGCGCACGACCTGGCGATGGAATTCGAATTCGACGAGAACATCCTCGAGGGGGAGCAGAACTCCGAGGTTTACAAAAAAAGATTCCGCGAGTATATGGAAGGTGCAAAAAAACACGGCGTATACGGACGTAAGCCGCTAAGCTATTACCACGGCACCAATCGTTTTTACGACTTGTGGGCGTCGACGGCGGCAAAGGACAAGGAACTGTTCCATGAATTCTGCCGGTTCGTGATCGACAACCCGCTGCGGCAAAGAACGGCCGCGTCCGGCAAACCCGCCGCCGAGCAGGGCTACCGGACGACCGAAATTCAGGATCTGGCCCTGATCTACCAGGGCGGCAGCCACCGGCTGGACTGGACAGTCGATGAATTCCGTCCCTATGTCGTACACCGGTTTGCCGACGGTTCGAAAGACTGGCTCTTCGACGGCTTCCTGTTCCTCGAGTTCAAGGACGGCTCGGGACGCAACTACACCGTGGGCTACGAGAAACTCAACGCCCGCAGGACAGAATGGGAGTGGCTGCTGGATCGGATTTTCGAGCAAGGCAAGTCGCTTTCGGCACTCGACCGGTGCATCGGCGAAGAGATCGGCGAGCTGGGCAAGCCCGCATTCAGGCACCGGATCGTGCTGGGACTTCCCGAAGCGATCCGCGGCCAGAAGGACTGGGGCGAGATCGACGGCCGGGAGATGGATTTCTCGAAAGAGGAGGATCAGATCGCCGCGACCAAATGGTACATCGGGGAGCTGGTCGAACGTTTCAAGGCCGCCAAATACAAGCACCTGGAACTCTCGGGCTTCTACTGGGTCGCCGAGGACACCCACCACTGCGAGGAGCTCACCATTCCGCTGAGCGAATACATCCACTCCGAAGGCAAGCTTTTCTACTGGATTCCCTACTGGCAGGCCAAAGGCCATGAGGAGTGGAAACGCCTGGGCTTCGACGTGGCTTACCAGCAGCCCAACCACTTCTTCAACCACTCGATCCCCGACAGCCGCCTCGACGAGGCCTGCGCCACAGCCCGCCGCCACGGGATGGCCATGGAGTTCGAATTCGACGAGAAGGCCACAGCGGCGATCCCCAACTCGTCGCACGACCGGATGGCGGCCTATATCAACCACTTCGAAAAGAACGACGTCTTCAACTCTTCGGCCGTCGCCTACTACTGCGGAAACCGCGGCGTACTGACCCTCGACGAGTCGGACAACCCGAAAGACAAGGCCCTGATGGATCGCCTGGCCCGGATCATCCAGGCACGCCGCTACCTGAAATACGGCATCCCGATGAAGAACAAGACCCGCGTGGTCGCACACCGGGGCTTCTGGCACACCGACGGCTCGGCACAGAATTCGATCGCCTCGCTCCTCAAGGCCGACCAGCTGGGCGTGTACGGCGTGGAATTCGACGTATGGATGGCCTCGGACGGCGTTCCGGTGCTCAACCACGACGGCTGGCACGACGGATACGAGGTACAGAGCACCCTTTCGACCGTGCTGACGACGCTCAAGCTCGAAAACGGGGAGCCTATGCCCACGCTGGCCCAGTACCTCGAGGCCGCCAAGGATACGAAGGTTCACCTCGTCCTGGAACTCAAGCCGCACGCCACCCCCGAGGCGGAAACCGCAGCGGCCGAGGCCGTGGTGAAGATGGTCGGCCGGTACGGGCTTTCGAAACGCGTGACCTACATCTCGTTCTCGCTCCACATAATGAAAGAGCTGGCACGGCTGGCCCCCGCAAAGACACAGCTGATGTACCTGGGAGGCGGCACGTTGCCCAAAGACCTGAAGGCGATGGGGCTGACGGGCTGCGATTTCAACTACGGCGTATACCTGAACAACCCGACGTGGCTCAACGACATCAAGGCGTTGAAAATGGCCTCGAACGTATGGACGGTAAACAACCCGGCCGACATGATGTGGGCCATCGAAAACCGGGTCGACTACATCACCACAGACCGTCCCGACCTCTTCCTGAAACTCACCCGCAAGTAAACCGGACGGGCATCGGATGCCCCGGCATACAGGCGATGCACCCGGGATGCGCCCGGATGCATCGCTTTCCTACAAAAACGCAACGATGAAACATTTGAGAATCATGGCCTGCCTGCTGTTGCTGGGATGCATGGTGCCCGCAACGGCACTCTGTGCCGGGGAGCATGCCCCGAAGCGCAGCAGGGGGAAAGGACACGACCGCCCCTATTCCGAAGCGATGTATGTCAAACGCCAGGGCGGCGACCTCTATATTTCGGCCAAGCTGGACGAACGGACGGATATCACCTATTGGTTCAGGCGGTGCATGTTCAACGAGCTCTACACGTTCTACCGCGTAGGCATCACGCGCAACAGGGCGGCGCTTCCCACCACGCAGCCCGAGGCCGAACCCGCCGTCCTGCTCAACTCGACGTACAGCGACAACATCGGGCCTTTCGCCATCCCCGGGTGCGGGTGGTGCGGGGGCAACCACAAATACAGGGAACGCACGGCGCGCACGGCACGCAGCGAGGGTTACACCCTGCTGGCCGACGGCAACCGCATCGAGGGCGACACGACGCTATGGGCAAATCGGGTGACGGTCGAGGCCGAAAACGTAATCCTCGACCCGACGCGCCCTTACCGGAACGCCGCGGGCGGCGAAGAACTGCGCGACACCCTGTGCCGGGAATCGGTGACATACACTGTCCGCCGCAACAACATCGAGGTCGCGGCCTCGCACCGGTTCTGCAACGCCGCGCCCGTGACCATCGCCATCTATTACGGGATGCAGTCGATGTTCGAAGGCGAGACGCACGTACTCACCCCGGGCGGGGCCTACACGGACTGGACGGAAGCGGCGAAGGCATCGACGTTCACCAAACAGGAATACCCCCTTTTCCGGCGCTACGTCGAAAAGAACAGACAGGGGTACCAATCGACCTGGCTGCTGCCCGACGGGCTGGGAGACCACGCGCTGCTGGACGGGCAGGACGACATCTTCATCTATGCGTCCTACGGCAAGAGCTACCACAAGCTCATCGGAAACAAACGGATGGAGAACGGCGACAAGACCTGCTGGCGGGGTGTCTACACCTGGTTCGAAACGCCCGTTGCCGACGATGCCGACCTGTTGTGCTACGAAGGCAGCGCCGGGGGACATACGGCCGTTTTCATCGACTGCAAGCGGGCTTGCAAGAGGACGCTGGCACTGCCCGGATACCTCGACCTGCGGCATTTCGGAACGGCCGAACAGAACGGCGGCATCCGCATTTCGGCCGCCGGGCGGAATAAACTGAAGATAAAGGCCGACGCACCGGGCAGCTGTGTATTGCTGCTCCGGGAATAAGGTCACGGGGCCAAAATAACGGAAGGCCGCTGCGATCTGCCTGCAAGAATAAGAGGGCCGGGGAAATAAGCATTCCCCGGCCCTCTTATAGTTCTGCCCCTGCCGGCTATTAACGCCGCCGATACCGTTTCGGATTCTTCAGCACCGCGTCGACGACGGGCGGCAGAATCTTCTCCATCACGTCGTACCCCGCGGCCGTGGGATGGACTTCGTCGTAGGTATAGGCCGCTACCATGCCTCCGTCCGCTTCGGACATCGCCGCGTGGTAATCCACATAGGGGACATTCTCCCTGCGGGCGTACTCGCGGATCATGGCGTTCAGCTCGATGATCAGGGGCGCGGGTTCCAACTCCTTGCGCCAGCCGAATTCACGCGCGGGCAACAACGAACACAGCACGGGGGCGATACCGTTGGCACGCGCCAGCTCGACCATCGACACGAGGTTGCCCAGGATATGCGGGAGCGATATATAACCGGTATTCCGGGCTATGTCGTTCGTCCCGCCGCAGATGACGACCACCTGCGGGTGCAAGTCCAGCACGTCGGCCCGGAAGCGCACGAGCATCTGCGAGGTGGTCTGCCCGCTGATGCCGCGGCTCACATAACCGCGGGCGGCGAAAAAGTCGGGATGCGTCTTGATCCACAGTTCGGTGATCGAGTTGCCCATGAGGACGACCTTCGGATTGCGCACCTGGCCGTTGGCCTGCTCGAAGCGGCCGAAGTTCGCCCAGTCCTGGGTTTGCGCAGCGGCGCAGAGCAAACCCGCAAGGGCAAGGACGGTAAAAAACAGTTTTTTCATCGTTTCAGTAGCTATTGAATGACCTCCATCGGCATCTCCCACCCCATGATCGTCGAGATGTAGGGGATGACCGCAGCGGCGAACTTCCGGTGTCCGCGGTGGTTGGGATGGTACCCGGCCCCCAGGTCGCCGTCCTGGTTGGTGATGCCCGTAAAATGCATGACGCAATGCAGGTCGCCGTCCTCCAGGCCGGCCATGACGGACTGCATATAGGGATAGAACGCCTCCGCACCGTCGGGGATGACGTAAAGGATCGGCACGGAGCCGTAATGTTCGCGCAGGGCGCCGTAAAGCTCACGGAAAGCCTTGCCGAAGGCGGCCTCGGAGGGTGTAATGCCCGTGCTGCAATCGTTCGTGCCCAGTTTTATCACCACGATGTCGGGCTTGTAGCCCCGGAAATCCCACCGCGGCGAGTCGGTCATGTCGAACGTCCGCAGGATGCGCTGGCGCATGGTGACGTCCGACGTCTGCTTCACGTCGCCCCAGTTACGGACAACGCCCTGCCCCGAATGGGCCGTGAGCACGTAATCGGCATCGAAACAGCGCGCCACGATGCAGCCCCATGCCAGGTCGCAGTTCTCGGTCTCGGGGGTGAAAGGCTCCGAGACGGTTTTCCCCTCGGTACCGTAGCCGCACGTGTGCGAGTCGCCGATGAACTCGATCAGCCGCGACGGGGCGGGCGGCAGGTCGAGCAGGGCACCGTCGGCCTCGATGCCGTAGAGCGTCGTGCGCCCCTGCTCGGCTTCGGTGCGTTTCTGCACCGTCACGGTATGCGGCCCCGGCGCAAGCCCTTCGGCGAGGGGCACGCACGACGAAGCTCCCTCGACGGTCGTCTTGCCGTACAGGCGCCCATCGACGAATACGTTGTAGTAGTTACGCCCGGTATCCGCAGCACGCATCGCACAGCGGCTGCCGTCGAAACGGAACGTGAAATGACAGCCGCTCCAGTCGAACGACAGGCTGCCGTCGCCGTTTTCGGCGGCGCGGCCGGTAAAGCGGATCTTGTCCGAACGGGCTTCATAGAAGCACATGTCGCCGCCGGCCATGCAGGCCCCCGACGCCGCGCACAATGCCAGCGCAAAAAACAGACGTTTCATCCGGGCAGCTTATTTGACGTAGGGCCTGATCTTCTCGATCCACACGGCATAACCCGCCGCCTTGAGGTGGATGCCGTCGAACGTGTACTCTTCGGGCAGTTCCCCGTTGCGCTGCATAGCGCTCCAGATGTCGATGAAGGTCAGCCCGCGGCGTTCGGCCATCGCACGCAGCAGTGCATTGAACTCGGCGAAACGGGCATTCTTGCCCTTCATGAAGGCTTCGTTATGCGCCTCGTTGAGCGGCAGCAGGCTCTGGATATAGACCCTCGTGCGGGGTGTCCCCCGGGCAATGATGTCCAGCAGGCGTTCGTACTGCTGCAGGAGTTTCTCGTTCGAAATCTTCGAGAAAAGCAGGTCGTTGGCACCGCCCATGATGAAGATGGCCTTCGGTCGTCCGTCGACGATCGGCTGCACGCGGTTGATCATGCCCGATATGCAGTCGCCGCCGATGCCGCGGTTGAGCACGCGTTTCCCCTGGAAATACTCCGCCCAGAAACCTCGTTCGGTAAGGCTGTTGCCCAGCATCACGATATTTTGCCCGGTGACCGGCACCAGTTCCTCGACATTGCGCTTGGAGAAATAATAGTCGTTGTCGAAAGTCAGCGTATCGCGCTGCGCCTGTGCGGCTGCGGTCGTCACGACGGCAGAGGCCAGCAGCAGGAGGATGAGTTTTTTCATGGTTCGTTATTTTATCAGGTTTCCTTCGAAATCAATGTCGCGGTCGAACGGATGCAGCGCTTCGTCCGTCATCCGCGCCGCTTCACGCCGCGTCAGGGGCTCCGTACCGTCGGCAGCGACGGCAGCACCGGCCTTGCGGAGCATAGCGGCAGCCGACGCCGCCGTAAGCGGCGCGGGGTCGTCGGACACTTCGACCTGCGGCGCATAGTCGTGCAGGCCGCGGCTGAACTCACCGACGGAGATCCCGCGCTCGGGATAGAACCACGTGCGGTTCGCCCACTGGAACGGCTCGCCCGTCATTCGCAGGATGCCCGTCGCTGCGATGCGCTGCAACATCGCGAAGTCGGGGTCGTCGGGTTTCACGTCGTACAACGGCGCGATATACGCATCCTGCGCCAGCAGGGCGGCCTGCAACCTGCGCACCGGGACTTCGCGGGGCGTACACCCTTCCCGGGCGGCGATGGCCGCCAACGTCCCTGCCGCCTGTCCCGTGAGCAGGACTACCGGCTGCAGGCGCGTCGAACCGTTGATAAGGTTCGAAACCGATATGGCCTTGTCCGAAACCACCAGGTTGTCCGTCCCGGCAGGGATCATCACCCCCATCGGCACCGAAAACGACGGCACGGGCGGGAAGGGTATCTTCCCGATCTGAGGACGGCAATCGTGGTGGTGGTCGACGGGATAGTCGCCGACCGAAATGCCGGTACGGTAAAGTGCCGACGGGCGGCCGTAACGATCCGCCACGTCATCGAGCGTCAGGCGGATCACCCCGTCCAGGCGCCGCCCCTCGCGGTGGTAAGGCAGGTATGCCAATCCGTCTGCGGTGCCGAACTCGTCATCGGCGATCCCCAGGTGGCTGAAACCCAGTTCGTGCTGGATATAGTAGATGAACCGCAGGGTCTTCTCGCGGGCGGGGCGCAGCGCGGCGTCACGCCGGGCATAGGGCACCTCGACGATATTCATGTAGACGTCGTTGCCGTTGACCGGCCAGTTGAGCATGTATTTGCCATTGGGCAGGCGGCCGTAGTTGAGCATCACCTCCGCCGGGATCGGCTGCCCCGCAGCGGTCTGGCAGGCCGCAGCGAACTCCGCAGGATCGTACCCTTCGGGGCGGGGGATGGTCTTGTCGGCACCCTTGCCGTAATCCTTGAGGATGGCGACGAAAGTCAGGTCTTGCACGATGTCGTTCGCCTCGGCAGGCGCCAGCGCCTCGCCCGTATCGGCACGGGCGTCCATGCCGATGCGGTAGGGCGTACCGCTCATGGGCAGCGCATCGCCCAGGTCGGTGGCATCGACCGTGATACGAGCCGAGACCTCGAGCCTGTCGCCCCCGCCACGCGAGAAACGGGCGCCCGTCACGCAGTTGCCGCGCTTGTATACCTTATCGAGCACATACCCGTGCAGGACTTCGAGCCGCGGCTCGGCCGCAGCCATCGCCCTGAAGATGCTGTCCGCCACATGGGGCTCGAAGAGCGTGTTGCTCACCCAGCCCGTGGCAAGCGCTTCGGCCCCGCCGTAATGGGCGCGCAGAGCCTCGCGAAATTCGTTCCACAGCCCCGAGGGCAGGTGGTGGTTACCGTCGGCAGCCGGGACGCCCTGCGCCGAGAACATCCCCCCGAGCATGGGCGTGGGTTCGACGACCAGCGTGGCCGCCCCCTGACGCGCCGCGGCGATGGCCGCCGAAGTGCCCGAGGTCGTGCCGCCGATAACCAGCACGTCGACCGTGCGGCGTATCGTTTTGGCTTGTGCGGGACGTACGTGCCCGATTGCGAGGGACAATACCGCCGAAAGTAAGAATCCTATACGTGTCATGCTTGTTTCGTTTCTTTTAAATATCACGGCACCGTTTGAGGCCGGCAAATCGTTTATCAGGCATCGGGAACGAGCCGCCTATTTGCATTGTTCGAGGATCTGCCATATCTGGTAAAGTCCGCGCGGAACATGGAAACAGCCCTTCCACTTGCCGCCCTTGAGCGGGAGGAGCACCTCCCCGCGGCGGTTGAGGTAACCGAACCACTCGGGATATTTCGGGTCTTTGAAGTGCGTCCACATGTAATCGTGCAGTTTCTGAAACCACGCAAGGCACTCCTTGTTGCCCGTCAGCTGGTAGGCCTTGATCATCGTGATCGCGGATTCGATATGCACCCACCACAGTTTCTGATCCCATTCGAGCTGCTGCTGCGGACGCCCGAGACGATCCATGAAATAGAATATGCCGCCGTACTGTTTGTCCCAGCCGTATTCGATGGTCGCAAGCGCGATCTCCACGGCCTTCCCGATCAAATCGGGGCGGCCGAGCCGCTTGCCCAAATCCATGATGAACCACATCGCCTCGAGCGAATGCCCCGGGTTGATCGAGCGACCCTCGAAGGAGTCGACCAGCGAATTGTCCTCTGCCGAGACATTCTCGACGATGAGCCCGAGGTCTTTCTGGTAAAAGACCTCCATCACCTCGTGCAGGCATGTTTCGATCGTTTCGTCGATGAGTTCCCTGTCGATGAGCTGCTCGATTTCCAGCGACAGGTTGCACAGGATCATCGGCAGCGCGAAATCCTTGATCGGACGCGTCCCGGGATGTGCCTTGCACCACTTGCCCTTGGGGTTCGAACGCTTCTCGAGCACCCGGTCGAAAGTCTTTTTGGCGATGGCGGCATACCCGGCGTCGCCCGAGGTGATGGCCAGCTGCGCGAAGGCCATCGTGGCGAAGGTATACGAGAAAATGTTGTAGGGGTCGACCAGCGGCCGGCCGTCGCGCGTGAGCGAGAAATACCAGTTGTAATTGCCGTCATGGCCGTATTTCTTCAGGAACTCCGCACCCTGCAAAGCACACTCGAGCCACTCGGGGCGTTTTTCCACCTTGTTATAAAGCATCGAGAAAAGCCACACTTCACGGCCTTGCAGCCAGATGAACTTGTCGGTGTCGTAGACGCTGCCGTCGCGTTCGAGGCAGGTGAAATACCCCCCGTATTGTTTATCCTGGGAGTGTTCGAGCCAAAACGGCAGGACGCTGTCCAGCAACTCCGACTTATACTTGCCGGCCAGTTTCTGAAAATCCATAGTGTCGGTTGTTAGATTAATGTCCCGCAGGTGATCCATACGACGGAGGTCTCCGGTCTGAATGCGCACAGCACCGGATTCATTATTCGTGTTATTCATTTTTTTGCCAGTATTTCTCTATTTCTTCAAGCGAACGCCCCGTGGTTTCGGGAACGGCACGCCAGATAATCAACATATAGGGGACGCACATCGCCGCAAAGAGGAAGAACGTGCCGGCGGGCGTAAGGTTTTCGAGCATCCACGGCGTCAGCTGCCCGATGAGATAGGTGCCCACCCACAGCGCAAGTCCGGCGATCGACATCGCCAGCCCGCGCACCCGGGTGGGGTACATTTCCGAGAGCAGCACCCACACCACGGCGCAGATCGAAACGGCGCAGCAGAAAATATAGGCCAGGAAGAATATCAGCAGGAATACGTTGGGCAGCCCCAGCGCCGCACCGCACATGAAATAGAGCCCGATGCAGAGCAGCGAGACGATCATGCCCGACACACCCCAGTAGACCAGTTGTTTGCGTCCCACGCGGTCGATGATGACAAGCGCCAGCACCGAGGTCAGCATGTTGACCACGCCCACGAGCACCTGCGAGAAGAGCGAATCGCCGCTCGACAGCCCCGCATTCTCGAAGATCGTCGGGCCGTAGTACAGCACGGCGTTCACGCCCATGAACTGCCCCAGGATGGCGATGAAAACGCCTATGACGACCGCCTTGCGGATACCCGGCTCGAACAGCACGCGCCATTCGGACTTCGACGAAGCGGAGGCCGTGCCGTGAACGGCAGCGATCTCCTCGTCGGCGGCTTCCGACGAACGGTAGATACGCTGCAACACGGCATGCGCACGCACGTCGCGGCCGCGCAGCACGAGCCAGCGGGGGCTTTCGGGAATGAAGAATATAACGGTGAAGAAAAGCAACGCAGGCAGCGTTTCGGCACCGAACATGCCGCGCCACAACTCCGTAACCCATATCTTCTGCATCCACGGGGAGGCGTAGACGGCCGTTTCGGCCGATTTGAGTATCTGGAAGTTCACGAGGTAGGCCGCCAGGAACCCGACCGTGATGGCCAGCTGGTAAAGCGACACGAGTGTCCCGCGCCAGCGTGCCACGGCGACCTCGGAAATATACATCGGCGAAACGATCGACACCACGCCGATGCCCACACCACCCACGATGCGGTAAACGACCAGTTGGATGAAGTCGGCACTGACGGCACAGCCGACGGCCGAAACGGTGAACAGCACGGCCGACAGCAACATCGTCAGCTTGCGCCCGAAACGGTCGCTCAGCACACCGGCCACGGCTACGCCGCCGATCGAACCGACGAGCGCACACCCGACGAACCATCCCTGCTGCATGGCGTCCAGCGAGAACTGCGAGGCCACACCGGATATCGTACCCGAAATGACCGCCGTGTCATACCCGAACAAAATCCCGCCTATGGCGGCTACCAGTGACAGGAATGCCACATATCCCGTATTCGTCTGTGATTTCATCGGCTAACGGATGTTAAAGTATTCTTTGTAACGGTCGAAGAGATGCCCGGCCTGCAGGTATGCAGACTGGGGGCTCATGAAATGCGAAAATTCGAACGTGATGGCCTTGTCGTAGCCCGCACGCATGGCGGCTTCGAGCTTCATGCGCAGCTTGTCGAACTTGATGGGCAGGAACTTGATGGGCATGTCGCGGTCGAACGACTCGGCGTTGGTCCAGCATTGCATGCCGTACTTGTCGGCCAGGCGTTTGTTGACCGCGAAGAACGCGTCCAGCTCGTCGTAGTCGATATGCCCGTCCTGAAACGCACAGGCATCCACCACATCGTGAATCCCGTCGAATATCTCGTCCCACTCGCGTTCGTGCTGCTCGACGGAAACAGCCTGCTCCTTGGTCAGTTTGCTCCCGCTGGCCATCACCGCCTTCTTGCCGTCGATCCACGGCGAGATGAAGGTGGGCAGCCCGCCCGAAACTTCCTTGCACTGTTTGCCCAGAGCATGGAACGTCCCGATGGCACCCTTGGTGGCACGGCTGATCTCGCCGCTCAGGTACCAGCCGCCGAAACTCTCGTATTTGCGGCCGTACATGTTCCACACCTCGTCGATTACATATTTATTATGCTCCACCTCATGCGACATGTCGCCCGTGTCCCAGTATTCGCCCGAGTCGTAAAGCCCGAAGTAAAACTTCATGCCGTACTTGCCGGCCAGGCGCAGGAACAGATCGAGCAGGTCGACCGACGGCATGTAACACCCTTTTTTGAGCAGGTAGGGCGAAGGGTAGGTGATGAACTTGCGGTAGCCCGAGCGAATCCCGATCACCGTGTCGATGCCGATCGACTTCATATGGCGGAAATCTGCGTCCCACTCCTTCTCGCCCCAGTTCTGGTGCGGGATGTCGTGCGAAATTTCGTCGAGGAACGTACCCGTGATGCGCAGCCCCTCCCCCTTGGGGACGATCAGCCCGCCATACCCCGGAGCGGATGCGGCCAGGGCATCGTCCGTGCCCGTACCGCCGAATTCCGAGGCCGCTTTGACCAGTCCGGGGACGGCAACTGCCGAAGCCGCAGTCACAGCCACTTTTTTAAGAAAATTCCTTCGGTTCGAGGTTTTCATATCAGACTGGATTTTATAGTTTGCATAAAATAAAGTAAATTTTATCGTTTTTCTATGCAAATATAATAAATAAATTTACAATGAAGCAATATTATAGTCTTTTTTATTCTAATCGACCAAAAAAAAGATTTTGCGGCTGGTAATATCGGGTAATAACGGGTACAAAAAAAAGTCCGTAGGGCTACGGACTTCTCTTTATGGCTATTTTATCGATCCGGGCTACATCAGCCCCAGCATCTTGCTACGGCTCAACATACAGGCGCCCACGGCCCCGGCTTTTTCACCCAACTTGCTGAGTTTTATGGTTGTATCCTTATTCACGAGTTGCAGCGAATATTTGTTGATGGCGCTCTTGAGCGGCAACATAATATAATCCTTGGCCACGGCCAGCGTCCCACCCAGCACGATGAGGTCGGGATTGAAGAGGTTGATGAGCCCGGCCATGGCCTTGCCGAGCGTATGCCCGACGGTTTCCATGACTTCGATGGCAAGCACGTCTTCCTGCCCCAGCGCTTCGAGAATATCCTCCAGCAGGATCTGCTCGCCGCGATTGTACTTGTCGGAAAGCATCGAAACACGTTTCTGCGCCAGCTTCTCCATGAATATACGGTGTACGGCCGAGCCCGAAGCGCCGGTTTCGAGGCAGCCGCGCTTGCCGCACCGGCAGATCACCTCGTTGTCGAGCAGCGGGAAATGGCCGAACTCGCCCGAGAATCCCGACCGGCCGTAGAACAGTTTGCGGTCGATGACCAGCCCGACGCCCAAACCCCAGCTGGCATTGACGAATATCATCGTATCCTCGTTGTTGCCCACGCCGCACATGTACTCCCCGTAGGTCATCGCCCGGGTATCGTTCTCGACATAGACCTTGCAGCCCAGGCGTTTCTCCAGCAGCATCGTGAGGGGCTCCTCCTCGACAAAGAAATAGCTGTAACTGTACCCCGTCTTGGAATTGACCCGCCCCGAGAGGTTGAAGCCGACCGAAAAGATCTTGGTTCGGTCGATCTTGCTCTTGGCGATGAACCCGTTGACCACGTCGCACAGCCGGTCGAGCGCCTGTACCGAATTTTCCATGACGAACGGCACGCAATCGCGCATGTCGACGACCTGCCCCTTGAAATTGATGATCGCCAGGGTGATGATGTCCTTCTTGATGTCGACACCGACAAAATAACCCGCATAGGGGTTGAGCCCGTAGATGTTGGGCCGGCGCCCCCCGGCAGTACCCTGTTTCCCGAAGTCGTGCACGAAGCCGTCTTCGATCAGTTCGCTGACCAGTTTGGTGACCGTCGGCACCGACAGATTCATTTCATGGCTCAGATCCGTGATGCTGAAATCCCCACCCATGATATAGTGCCCGATCAACTGCAGTTTGAGCAGAGCGGTTTTGTTGCCTTCCTCGGCTTGTCCCAAAAAAGAATCGACCATAATTCGAAATGATTATTTGGTGCTGTACTCCTGCAAAGATAATAATTTTTACTTTAAACAAGCGTTTTTCTACGGTATTTAGCCGTCTGAAATAGGCAAAATAAATAAATACGGAGAAAGCCGGGGAAAATGCGAATTTTATTTCTTTTCGACAGGCGCCTGCCGCCGCCAGACCGGACATTTCCGTCCGGGTAAACAAAAACGCTGGAAGCCGCAGGCACGACGTCTGCGGCTTCCAGCACTGCGGGGGTGAGCATTCCGGCAGGATGCTATGCCGGCAAGAGGATCGAAAAGCGGCTTCCCCTGCCGATCCCGCTTTCGACCGAGATCGTGCCGCCGTGCGCCTCGACGAACTCCTTGGAGATGGCCAGCCCCAACCCGCTGCCCTGCACCTTCGTACCCGGCACGCGGAAATATCGCTCGAAAATGCTCTTATGGTAACGCGGGTCGATGCCCCGGCCGAAATCCTGCACGAAGATCTCGACCGCCTTTTCATGCTGCACGGCCCCGACGATGATGCGCGAATTCTCGGGGGAATGGTGGATGGCGTTGGAGAGGAGGTTGGTAATGACCCATGCGATCTTTTCGTTGTCGACGAACAATTTCGAAATCTTCTCGGGGTATTCCACCTCGACGAAGCAGCGGAAACGCTCGGCCAACACCTGCGTCGCCTTGACGGCATAGTCGATCAGTTCGACAGGCTTCACGACCTTGGGCATGAGCCTGAGTTTACCGGACTCGACCTGCGTCATGTTGAGCAATTCGCCCGTGATATTGAGCAGGCGGTCGCTGCTCTCGCGGATGCTGCCCACGAGCTGCTTCTGTTCTTCGTTGAGCTGCCCGAGACGGTTGTCGCCGAGCAGTTGCAGGCTCATCAGGATCGACGAGATGGGGGTTTTCATCTCGTGCGAAACCGTCGAGATGAAATTGGTCTTGGCAGAGTCCAGCTCCTTGTATTTGGTGATGTTGTTCAGGACGATCAGGTTGCCGACGAACTGTTGCTCCCGGCTGCCGACCGGCATGATGTAGAGCGGCGTATCCTCCATCTGGAAATAGCTCTCCTTGTTGTCGGCATAGATCTTCAGCGGCTCCTGCCCGGCGTTCTTCTTCTCGCCGTAAAGCTCGCGCAGCAGGCGCCGGAGCAAGTCGTTGGCAAGCGCCACCTCGGCGGCATCGCGCCCGATGACGGTCTCAGGCAGGTTGAGCACCGACAGCGCCTCGCGGTTCATGAAGAGGATGGTCTTCCGGGGATCGAGCCCGATGATCGGTTCGTGGAGCGAATTGACGATCGCCTCGATCCGCGTCTTGGCCGTCATCAGGTCGTCGAGCGAACTGCGGCGGTACTCGTCGAGCTTGGCCGCCATGTTGTTGAACGACTCGGCAACGGATTCGAACTCGCGGTTGCCCGTGAAGTCGAGCCGCTTGCCGTAATTATGGCTGGCGATCTCCTTGATCCCCGTCTTCAGCTCGTCGATCGGGCGCAGCACCCTCCGCGGGAACCACACCAGCACGGCGCCCGCGACAAGGGCGCACAGGACGGCCACGACGATCAGCCACCACATGACATAGTCGGCACGCTCCTCGACCTGCGAGCTCTTGGCCCGGATAGCCGTCATGTTCACCTCCATAATGCGGTAGAGGTCGGCACGCACGGTCTGTATCTCGGCCTCGGTGACGGGGTTGCTCAGGCTGGCGACATGCTGCTGCAAGGCCGCCGTAAGCTCCTTTTCGCTGACTTCGGTGATGTTCTGCTGCTGGAGCGCCAGGCTCTGGCGCAGGGCGTGCCGCGAGACGGAATCCTGGCCGATGTCGTTCAGCGACCGGAGCATGTCCCCGGCGTATTGCAGCGAATTATAGTTGTCGGCCAGGATGGTGCCCGTAGCGCGCGAAAGCTGGCGGACGTAGCTGACCGACTGGATGCCGAGCAACAGGATCATGGCGAACAGCACGCCGATGCCCAGGGTAAGCCTCCCTTGTATCTTCATAGTCATGACATAATAAAAAGGTCGATGTTCATACGCGACAGGCGGCCGTCTCAGAATGATACGCCTGGCGCCGGCGTCAGGGCTTCATGCCGTAACTTTCCAGCTTGCGGTAAAGCGTGGCGATGCCGATGCCCAGCAGGCGGGCGGCCTCGGCCTTGTTGCCTTTGGTGTATTCGAGTACCCTGAGGATGTGGTGCCGTTCGAGGGCGTCGAGCGCCATCGAGTCGGGTACGGAGCCGTCGCACGACGCGGCATGGAATTCGGGGGAGAGGCAGCCGACGGTAAGGGCATTGCCTTCGGCCATGATCAGGCTGCGCTCCACGACGTTGCGCAGTTCGCGGACGTTGCCGTGCCAGGCATGGCGTTCCAGTGCGGCGATGTACCCTTTGTCGATCGTGTCGATCCGGCGCCCCATCCTGTCGGCGAATTGCGCCGCAAAGAACCGGGCATATTCGGCGATATCGCCCGGCCGCTCGCGCAGCGACGGCAGGTGGATGCGAAAAACAGAAAGACGAAAGAAGAGGTCTTCGCGGAAATTCCCGGAGGCGATCTCCTTTTCGAGGTCGCGGTTCGTGGCGGCAATGATCCGCAGGTCGACCTTGGTCGGGCGGGTTTCGCCGATTTTGATGAACTCGCCGCATTCGAGCACGCGCAGCAGCTTGGCCTGCAGCTCGACGGGCATCTCGCCGATCTCGTCGAGGAAAAGCGTCCCCTTGTCGGCCTCCTCGAACAATCCCTTCTTATCTTTGGTGGCACCCGTGAAGCTGCCGGCACGATGGCCGAAAAGCTCGCTTTCGAGCAGTTCCTTGGAGAAAGACGAACAGTTGACGGCGACGAACGCTCCCTTCGCGCGCGGGCTGGCATGGTGGATGGCCTGCGCAAAGACCTCCTTGCCGGTTCCGGTTTCACCCGTGAGCAGCACCGAGGTGTCCGTGACGGCGACCTTGCGCGCCAGCGCGACCGCACTGCGGAGGGCTTCCGACGAACCGATGATGCGGTCGAACGAATGCTCTTCGGAAAGTTTGTCCTCGAGACGAGCCAGCCGGCGCTGCATCTGCGCCTTCTCGGTGGCACGGCTCAGCAGCGGCAGTATCTTGTTGTTGTCGTCGCCCTTGGTTATGTAATCGAACGCCCCGTTCTTGATGGCCTGCACGCCGTCGGGGATATTGCCGTAGGCCGTCAGCAGGATGACCTCGGCCGAAGGCATGGCCTGCTTGATCCGACCGACCATCTCGACACCGTTGCCGTCGGGCAGTTTGACATCGCACAGCACGACATCGGGTTCGCAGCGGCGGAGCATCCTGAGCCCCTCGGCGCAATCGGCGGCCTCGGCCACCTCGTAACCTTCCAGCCCGATGATGCGTGCCAGCAGTTTGCGCAACTGTTCCTCGTCGTCGATAATAAGAATCTTTGCCATTCGGTTCTCCAATTTTCGGCAAAGGTAAAACAATAATTTCACATATCGTTCCGACAGCCCCGATACAAACAAAGCCCCCGCGATGCAGGGGCTCCGTCCGAACCGGCAATACCGGTTCTATTTCACGGACTTCTTATACCACTCCTTGTGTTTTTCGCCACGGCTCTTCACCCAGTCGGCGAAATCGGGATAGAAGACGTCGATCTTTACCATCTCGTCCGGGATCCGGAAATCGGTAACGGGCAGGTCGATGGCGAAAGGATACAACTCGGAGGTCGCATAATAATACGGCCCGATGGGGTTCCCCGCCTTGTCGAGCGAGCTCTTGTCATCGTTGCGGCCGAAAGGATAGGGGTCGGCCAGCGACGTGGGAGCATAGTTCGTCAGGTGTATTTCCTTGCGGACGGCCCCGGAAACAAAGCCTTTGTCGCCCACGCAAATGAACGGGTTGTAGAGCGACTTGCGGGTCACCTTGTCCATCGACAGCCTCCCGTCCAGTTCGATCTCGACGGTGACGGGCCCCCGGGCCACGGCCTGCTCGATGTCGTCGAAGAGTATGACCACGGCCTTATCCTGGTTCTTTTCGAGGCCGGCCGCCGAAGATCCGTTTTCGACCTTCACGCCCTTGACGGCGGTTACGGGAATGTCGAGCTGGTAGCCGAAGGCGCTCCGGAGCTTACCGCCGCTGTGCAACGGCGTGAAAACATCCCTGATCGCCACGATCCGGTTGTCCTTGTCGGTCGTGAAAGTCGTGCTGTACCCGACCACCACGTCGTTCATGTCGTAATCGCCCTGGCTCGGCCACAGATCCTCGAATGCCAGCGTGCCGACCACAGGGTCGCCCGTCACGTCGGGATATTTCTCGTCATCGGGGTCGGTCGTCGGGCGCTCGGGATCATAAATTGCATCGGCAGGATCGGCATCGACGTAGAAGAGCACGTCCTTGTAGTCGTTGTCGCCGCCATCCTCGAAGCCGAGCACGGTCTTGCCGCACACCTTGTCGTAGAGGCTGACCATATAGCGACCGTTTCCCGCATTGAACTCATTGTTCGAATAGCGTGCCGGGTGTTTCGAACCGGTGATGTCGAGTTTCCCGGTATAGGGATAGTTCTTGGTCGAAATTTCATACGCATCGGGCAGCATGAACCAGCCGACGGTCGTACCGGCGGGGAAAATGTCGGTGGCCTTGCCTCCCTTGAAATAGGTCAGCCGCAGCTGTTCGCCGAAAAACAGGGGCGCCGTCCAATCGTCGCTGCCCGAGCCCCAATCGTCCGGATCGTCGAAATTGGTCGTAAAGGAGGTACAGTTGGGGAAGGCCACGTACTTGGGCAGCGCATCGAACTCGGCTTGCGTCCGGGGAGGGTTCTGCGTATCATAATAATAATAACCGATGGCATTGCGCCATCCGGCCAGTTCTGCGGCGAACACCAGCGTCAGATGGGCATCCTTCGCAATATTGAGATTGACCACCTCCGTAGGCATGGCGTATTTCGAATTGTCGACGCCCGGCATCAGCACGTTCTGGATGCGGTTCATCAGCCCCGCAGGTGTCTGCGCATATTCGGGGTCGATATTCAGGTTGGGTTTCTGGCCGAATAGCGTACCGAGGATATAGAGCGGTTTCCCTTCCCAAGTCCAGTCGCCGAGCTGCTGCACATTATATGGATTGGCCGCATCGGCGCGGGTCGTCACGGTTCGGTCGGCAACCACGGCGCCGGAAACTTTCCCGGCCGCCTTTTCATAGAGCTGCCGCACGTCGAACGAAATACCGCCGGCAGTCACGTCGACCCCGATACAGGCCGGGAACCCGTAGGATTCGCTATACACGTACACCTTGCTTACGGCAGTCGGGAGGTTGACCACCCCCGAGTATTTACTGTCGTTATCGGTATAGGCCCTGAGCAGGGCTTTTACGCCGGGCTTCAGGGTAAGCACGCCGTCCCCGGCATCCACGGGGTTCTCCGCATAAATTTCGAACAGCGCCTTGCTGCCCCTGCGGGCGTAGTCCAGATTCAGAGGGACATCCCGCGTCGTGGCGTAATCGTATTTATTTCCGCCCTGGGCCGTGCCATCCGGGCCGGGAACTTCATCCGGCCGTTCGATACAGCCTGTCGGTAACATGGTGCATACTGCGAGGGCATACAGCAGGCACAGGTTTCGTAAATTTTTCATATGAGAAAAAAATTTGGTTAATCACATCCCTTTCCGACAGCCATCCGCACCTACCACTCCGCCCCGCGAAAGTAAAGTTCCGCAGAAGCCCGCATTTCTGTCTTGGCAAATGTAAAAAGAAACCTTATTTCACCCAAATTTGGTCGATAATCGCATGTTATTGGGGAAATACACGCAAATTACACAACAAATACGATTATCTTACAAAACATTTCAGCCCTCGCATCCAACAAAAAAAAGAAGCCGGGCTTCCGGCCCGGCCTATCGTTCAAAAATGAATATTCTTCCGGTATTGGGACGGGGACATGCCCGTGTACCTGCGGAAAAAGCGGCTCAGCGTCGACTGGTCGGGGAAATTGACACGCGCCACGATCGTCTTCAAGTCCATCGCCGACTCACGAAGCAGCGCCTTGATTTCGAAGATCGTATAGTAGACGATCCAGTCCCGTGCCGACTGCCCGCTGATCTCGTTCATCAGGTTGGTCAGGTACTTCGGAGTGATCCCGAGCCTCTCGGCGAAATACGCCACGTCCTTGTTGGGAGAATGTTCCTCGACGATCGTCTGCATGAAACGGAACGCCAGTTCCTCCTTGTGGGTATAGGCTGTCTTCTCGGCCTGCGGATCATTGAGATAGATGGCGTAGATGTCCCAATAAAACACCCGCAAAAGCTGCATCACCGACTCGCGGCGGCAGATGGCGGGGGCATTTTCGGCGCGGTAGGCCAGCAAGTCGCAGAAATTCAGAAACCGCCCGACATACTCTTCGCGCGGCTCCGAGGCGATATGCGTGCGCATGTAAAAAAAGAAACCGGGCCTGGGTCTCCACAGAGAGCTGAGGGTGTCGGTAAACATATCGTGCGATATGCGGAAAAACCTGATCCCGAAATCGTCGCTTACCTCCTTGATGGAAACCAGCTGCCAGGGAAACAGAGCAAGCACCATTCCGCGCACGATCCGGAAACGGTGGCCGAAAACCTGTACCGTAGCCGTACCCGACAGGCAGATGCCTCCGACCCCCTTCATAAGGTATACCGGACAACCGGATACCGGCAATTCGTCAAGCTCTGTATAGATACCGAACTCCCCCGGCTCAAGCGGCCTGAAAAGTCTCGTATCGTCTTCATCTATATTCATTATTACAAAATTAGATATTTGTCCGTTCTGAAAACACCCCGTTCTTCACCAATAACATGCAAAAATTGCCGCACATAAAGAATCGCCACTTGCACCCGCTTTTCTCAGCTATCGGCCGGTGCAAAAATTGCCGGGCCTTCCTCCGCACGCAAAATACCCCGAAAAATTTTGTCGGCTCGAAATAAATGCCTATTTTCGCACAAAACATCAGATGATATGATGAAACCCGGTTCGAACATGCAACTCAGCAAGAAATCGCTGGCCGAAGAGCTGGCCGGGCGGTTGCAGGAACAATTCATGTCGGGGAAATTCGAGGTGGGCGAAAAACTGCCGCCCGAACCGGAATTGATGCAGATTTTCGGGGTCGGCCGCTCAACCGTGCGCGAAGCGGTCAGAATCCTGTCCAACATGGGTTTCCTGAAGGTACGGCAGGGTGCCGGGACATTTGTCGAACGCCTCACGCCGCCGGACGAACCGATGGAGCGGCGCCTCGGACGCGCCGACCTGCACGACCTGGACGAGGTGCGGAAAATACTGGAAGCCGCGATTGCAGAAAAAGCCGCCGAACGGCGAACAGCACACGACGCCGCAATCCTCGAAAAACACCTCACGGAACGGGGAGCGACCGCGGCTGCCGGGGCATTGCAGGCCTGTATCGAAGCCGACGTCAACTTCCACATCGCCCTGGCCGAGGCCACGCACAACGAAATCCTGTGCGAGCTGTATCGCTCGACGGCCGCCCATCTGAAAAAGAGGTTCAGCAATATATACAGGGACACGGAGTGCCTGCTCGCCTCCCAGCCCACGCACGGGCAGTTACTCGGATACATCCTCGCCGGGGACGTGCGGAACGCCCGGGAGGCGATCACGCGGATACTCGAAGAACCATAGCCCGCAGCAATGGAGACGCTTACAAAACCCACGGACACACGCCTGCGGCGCTTCACGGAGACCGGAACGGTCTACCCGATACTGTTCATGATCAGCATCACCCACTTGCTGAACGACATGATGCAGTCGGTGATCCCAGCCGTCTACCCGCTCCTGAAGGAGAAATTCGGCTTCACGTTCGCCCAGATCGGAATCATTACGCTGGTTTTCCAGATGACCTCGTCGCTGCTGCAGCCCTTCATCGGACTCTATGCAGACCGCCATCCGCGCCCCTACTCGCTCGCCGCAGGGATGTGTTTCACGCTGGTCGGGCTGCTCATCCTCTCCGTCGCCCCGGGCTTCGTACCCATCCTGCTGGCGGTGGGGCTGATCGGCTGCGGCTCTTCGGTCTTCCACCCCGAATCCTCCCGGGTGGCGCAACTCGCCTCGGGAGGCCGGAAAGGACTGGCACAGTCGATATTCCAGGTCGGCGGCAACGCCGGGGGCGCCATGGGGCCGCTGCTGGCCGCGCTGGTCGTCATTCCCTTCGGGCAGGCCTCGATCGGCTGGTTCGCTTTGGCCGCGATCCTCGCCATCCTCATCCTCACGAGAATCGGGAACTGGTATAAACTTCGCCTCACCGTCACCGCAAACCGCCCCGCAGCAGCCGCAGCGGCCCCGGCACACCACCTGGGAAAACACAAAATCCGCCTCGCCCTGGGCATCCTGGGCGTGCTGGTATTCTCGAAATACTTTTACATCGCCAGCATGACCAACTACTTCACATTCTTCCTGATGGATAAATTCGGGGTCTCGGTGCAGGGGTCGCAGTACTGCCTCTTCGCATTCCTCGGGGCATCGGCTGTCGGCACGGTCGCCGGCGGGCCGCTGGGCGACCGTTTCGGGCGTAAATACGTAATTTGGGGCTCCATCCTCGGAGCAGCGCCCTTCACCCTGCTGCTGCCCTATGCGAACCTGGTCTGCACGATCGCGCTCGCCGTCATCATCGGACTCGTCATCTCCTCGGCATTCTCCGCCATCCTGGTCTACGCCACCGACCTGATGCCCGGCAAGGTCGGAATGATCGCCGGGATCTTTTTCGGGCTGATGTTCGGCCTCGGCGGCCTCGGCTCGGCCTTTTTCGGCTGGCTGGCCGACAAGACCAGCATCGAATTCATCTTCCGGATCAGCACCCTGCTGCCCCTGTTGGGGATAATCACGGGATTCCTGCCGAATATCGAAGGCAGAACGACAAACACATAACCGATGAAACCATGCCAAATGTAATCGTATTGTTCGAAGTAACCCTGAAAACCGACCGCATGGAGGATTACCTGCAGACAGCGGCGACCCTGAAGGAGGAACTGGCCCGGACGGATGGATTTATCGGCTCGGAACGTTTCGCAAGCCTTGCGAACGGCAACAAACTGCTCAGCAAATCCGAATGGCGGGACGAGCAGTGCGTCGCGAAATGGCGGAACTCGCTCCGGCACCGCCTCGCCCAAAAGCACGGACGGGCGGAAGATTTCGCCGACTACAAGATAACCGTAGTGACACCCTTGCGCTGCTACACGATAGCTTCGAGAGAAGAAGCCCCGGAAGATTCCAACCTTTACTTTAATCTATAACACCATGCAGTACATTTGTAAATACCAATCGCCCTTCGGCGGGATAACGATCTCCGCCGACGGCAACAGCCTGACCGGGCTCTGGTTCGACGGGCAAAAATACTTTGCCGCCACACTGCCGGCAGCACACGAAGAGAAGCTGCTCCCCGTATTCGACCAGACAAGGAAGTGGCTGGACAGTTACTTCAGCAGGAAAAACCCGGGATTTACACCCCCGTTACACCCCGAAGGGTCGTCCTTTCGGCAGGCCGTATGGGAAATATTGCTGCAAATACCGTATGGGGAAACAATTACCTACAAGGATATTGCGGAAGAAATCGCACGGCAGCAGGGAAAGCAAACCATGTCGGCGCAGGCCATTGGCGGTGCCGTAGGGCACAATCCGATCAGCATTATCATCCCCTGCCATAGGGTCGTGGGCAGCGACGGCAGCCTGACGGGATACGCCGGCGGCATTCCTAAAAAGGTCGGGCTCCTCACCCTCGAACAGGCGAACATGTCCGGGCTGTTCATCCCGAAAAGGTAACTCCCCGGGCGGGCGCAAAAGACCCGCCGACGGGCATAAAAGAAAAATCCTCACAACTCGCTGATTGGCTTGTCGCAAGGATTTAATCGCCTGTTTTAGAGCGGAAAACGAACGTGCAACCTTCGCTTCCCTATACTTTGTCCATCAGACTATTCCCTTTGAACTGGCTGCCTCTTTAGTGCAAATTGAGACAGTTGCGAGACATTTTTCAAAACCCGTTTCTGCGTTGGTAAAACCTTGTCAGAGACTGTTTGTTTTCGGTTCTTGAACACAAAGATAGCGAATATTCCGGACTTCAAAACAAACGGAAGGTGTTTTTTTCTGTCTCCCGGAGAATTTTATTACTTTTGGGAAATAATATAGCTATAAAGATGTCAGATCAACAACTTATACTATACAACACCCCTGACGGGAAAGGCGCCGTAGTGCTTTTAGCCAAAGACGGTACTGTCTGGCTCAATCAGAACCAACTGTCCGAACTTTTTTCCACCTCGAAGGCCAATGTCAGTATCCATATATCCAATATACTGAAAGAAGGAGAGTTATCCAGAGACTCAGTTGTTAAGGATTATTTAACAACTGCCTCTGACGGTAAAAAGTATAAGATCGCCTACTACTCTTTGGAGATGATTCTGGCGATCGGATTCCGGGTGCGAAGCCTCCGGGGCACGCAGTTCCGCCAGTGGGCGAATACAAACCTGAGAGAGTATCTGATCAAGGGCTTTGTGATGGACGACGAGCGGTTGAAAAATCCGGATGGTCGCCCGGATTACTTCGACGAACTGCTTGCCCGAATACGAGATATTCGAGCGTCGGAGAAGCGGTTCTATCAAAAGGTGCGCGACCTGTTTATGTTGAGCAGCGATTACGACGCGACGGACAAGGCGACGCAGATGTTCTATGCCGAAACGCAGAATAAGTTGCTGTACGCCGTGACGGGCCATACTGCCGCCGAAATTGTGGTCCAGCGGGCCGATGCCAGCAAACCCAATATGGGGCTTACATCGTGGAAAGGGACGGTCGTTCGCAAGCAGGATATAACCGTTGCAAAAAACTACCTGACCGAAAAAGAACTAGACAAGCTGAATCGGCTGGTTATGATCTTTCTGGAGTCGGCCGAACTGCGCGTGCAGGAACGGCGAGACCTCACGATGGAATATTGGCGAGGCAATATCAACCGCCTGCTGGAGCTGAACGAACAGCCGTTGCTGTCGGGTGCCGGTTCGGTGAGCAATGCGGCGATGGAGAGTCGGGTGACGGATGTTTACGGCGCCTTTGACGCTCGACGCAAAGAGGAGGATAAACTACTTGCCGATAGCGTCGATTTGCAGGAAATCATTGCCGTAGAGCGGCAAGTGAAGAACCGCAAGTAGGCTAAAACTTGTTTCAGAGGCCTGATTTCCCCACCCTTTTCAATCGGCTCACCATATCCACCATAGAAAATCCAAGTTCACTCTATAGATAGACAATTTTCGCCTCCCGTGATTTTTGGGTGATCTATGGTTGTTATCTTCCTCCCTTTCTTCTAGCCTCGCTCTGCCTGTGGTGCTGAACTAACTCCAGAAAACACTCCTCCGAACTTTTGATTACCCGCGCTTTCAGCAGTTTCTTAATCTCGCTGATCTGATAGTAATACTTCCCACCCAGGCAGGTGAACGTGATTTTTCCATTCGATCGGAGCCGTTGCAATGTCCGCTCGCTGATCTTCAGAAAATCGCAGACCTCGTGACTGTCCACCCAACTCTCGTCATCATTTTCCTCTGGCGACTGCTTCATCGAGTATACATAATCGGACAGCGCATCCAGTTTTTCCATCAGTTTCTTAAAAGCCTTCGAATCAATTGTAATGACCTCCATCTTGTAAAATTGCTCGTCATGAAACCTACTTCAAATCAATTTACAACCTATTCTTCGTTCAATTATCTACAGAAGAATAGAGGGTGGAGGAGAGGACGGGTGGGTGGGGAAGCTAACATTTAAAGGAATCTTTGTATATCTAATTGAGACTACGAAAATTCAACTTTATCAACAGCCTCAAATCCTGATGTTTTTTTAATTTCGGGAACTAAATCAATTACTCCAGAGATTAACTGTGCGTGCATTGTAAATATTCACTTTGCACTTAAACATTTTTTTTATTCTATTAATGTGGTTCAAATCGTCTTCAGAATAAACTCCAATATAAACACTAAACAACTTGTTGCCAGCTTTCTTTCCCTGATGTGCTGCAATGTTTATAGCGTCAATAATATGAGTGTCATACTCTCCGAAGTTAAATCCAAATGTTATCAGCGAGCCTTCAATGCAACATAATTTATCGTAACAGAATGATAAATACTTATTATGCATAATGTGGTTCATCTTATCATTGGCATTACCTCCTGTAACAAAAATTGGATATTCCTTATTTCCAATGCGAGTATTGATATTCTCAAGCAAGTAATGTTGATTATCATACTCCTCTTTCACGACATAACGTCCCGTATCAAATAAAGGAAGGGCTCCATGCAAATAAAAAACATTCTGAATCTGCCTATGTTTACCCCATCTCAACTCAGAATACTCTAAATTTTCTTCAGGAATATATTCTTCATCAAGGTCTGTTTCTAAATCTCGTCCAAATCCATCTATTGCATTTTGGGCATTATTACGCATTAATACCCAATAAAGAAGCAAATCATAATTAGTTGAAAATACATAGCCCTCATTATCAAGATAGTCCGATAATAATATTGAACACAATTTACTTTTTTCCTCAGGAATAGTAAATACATGTTCTGGATGAAGGCTGTTGATTGCATCGATCAGACTTTTTCGCAGATGCTCACTGACATTCTTTAGTGTTGACTTTAACTTTTTATCATCACTGAATAAATCTGCAATTTCAACGAAATTATCAAGTTGCTGCATTATTATCTCAAAATTCTTTGTATTGAGTCGAGTAAATAATTCCTTCAACAAGGGGTCATCAATATCTCGTATAAAGGTACTGAGAGCGTTATATGAGAAAATATCAGGATTATAGGCAATACTGAACCCATTCCCAAACAAAAGATGTTTCTTGCGATTTTTACTCCGGAGATCTTTTATAACATCGCTATATATTGGTAATTCTTCTACGCTCATATCTTACTTTTTAAATAAACCTTGGGGTTTAAAAGATCTAACTTCACGATCTTTTATTACATCTTTTTCTGTAATATTGCCAATTAACAACGGAGACAGGGGATTATGTTCGCCTTTTTTCTTAATTACTTCGTTCTTGTTGAAATTGGCATAACAATATAAGCAATTATGCGGACAAGTGTTATACTCTCCAATATCGATACTTTCAATACAGCCACATTCTTTTCTCTGATTTTTATCTTTTTTGGATGGTATTTTATAGCCAACAATATCTTCGACAATATGATCGTCAATACATTTACCCTGCTTAATTCCAAAAGTTCTTAAATCATATTCCTCGGCACAAGTCTGGATCTCAATACCGTAAGATTTTGCCACCTCGGCGATATGTTGCCCAACACATAAAATCTCATTCTCAAATAGTTCTCGTGCTGTTGTTTCCTTTAGATTTCTTTCGGTTTTAGCATAATTATCTATAAAACTTATTACACATTTTTTCGTGTATGAACTCAGGCGCCGTGACAGTTCTTCAAAATATCGTTTATGATAATCTGTATCAATATTTTGGGACATCAAAATTGGATCATATCTCCACACGACACGATTACTCCCTATTCTATCTGACAATTCCTTAAATGTTTCTATTATGCTGTTTTTTCGTGGAACTTTCCGCTCTAACAGATCATCATACGGATTTATAGTGAACTGGAAATAATATTGAAAATTCTCCAACTCATCAAGTCGACTCATCATGGATTTTGGATTTTTGGTCCAAAAAACAATACAGTCTATGCAATCGGGATTGATTGGTATTTTACTTACTTGATGAATATTCATTGGATTACGCACATAAACATACCCTTCTTTCACTCTGTTGTAAAACCATTCAGAGTAAAAAGCCGGAATGTCTGTGCGTCTACTTACACTCAGTATCATAATTATGAATTTTTTGTCTTGAATATTATTAATTGCGCACTCGAACAAGGCGTTTTCACATCATGTCCTAACCGAAGAGGTGTGAACGCCAATCCACTATATGGATGCATCTGGCCACCATAAGTATGGGTGCTAGGCTCGCTAAATCTATATGAAAAAGCAGTTACCAAATTAGTTTGTTGTGAAAGTTTGAAAATCTCCCAAAATATATCTCTGGTCAACTTATGGTTGAAATCATTTATTATCACAATAGAATTATCTGGCAAGCGATTTATCACTTTTTGGACAAAATTACAAACGAATTCATCAACCTTTTCTGGTGTATATTTTCTTATTTCATTAATTACATATTCTAACACAACTGTATTAAATCTAAAATCTGACAATGTGTCAATATAGTCGAATGCATTAGTATATATAAATCTTATATCATTATCTGGAAACATTCGGATTATATGATTGTGAGTGCTTCCCCATTTCGCATTATAATCGACGCCTAGATAGGTAAAATCTGTTAGCCGTTCTCTAATTGTTAAAAAATGATAAAGCCCAAATAAATCGGCACAATTACCGCAACCAATACTCAAAACATTGAATCTCTCAAAAGATGTACATGGATGCATTTGAAAAGCATAGAATATCTCAGAAGCATGCTTGTAAATGTAACTACATGTATAACAGTATATCATATTGTCACAATCATAGTGGCGAGCTGCAGTTGTTTGATCATCATGGATGCTTTGTAAACATATTTTACAACGATTAGTACATTCGTAAGTGCAACTCGTGCACTTGCCATTTTTGTTTATAGAATCATTACAAAATTGCACAAGCTGGTTAATTGGCATAATCAATATATTTTTAACTTGTATTACAAATTTAAGATAAATATCTGATTTTGATTATTTACAGTCTCAAAATTAGAACTTTTTTGTTGTTAGAAAGATGTTCCAAACGCCCTATTCATGCCCTCCCTGACCTCTTCCTTGTTTGTGATGGTGTAATAATACTTGTAAATCGTTTGCGGTGAGTTTCCGACCTGCTCGGCGATTTGGAGGGGATGATACCCTTCGTCAACCATCTTGGAAATAAAACTGCTGCGGGCCGAACTCCAGTAGACCTTTTCACGAATGCCCAGGTGGTCGCAGACCTTCTGCAAGGTTCTGTTGACCTTACAACTGACCCGGCTGACTGTTGCATACAGATGCGCCTGGTCCATCTTCTTCCACTTGAATACCGGAAAGACATAGTTCATATAACTCTCCGTCCGGTAGCGCTCGATAATCTCGGTCGCCTTGTCGATCAGCAGTACCCGGGCAACCCTGTCGAGCTTGATTCTTTCGTAAACGATCATTCCATCCTTGATGCGGTCTTTCTCCAGAAAGCAGATGTCGATAGGCGACATTCCGCAGGCATAGTAGCTGAACAGGAACAAATCGAGGAATAGATTCTCTTGGCGCTTGAGGATGCTCCGGTCTACCTGCTCTATCTGTTGAATTATTTCATGCGACACCGCCTTAGGGGTGGTGAATCGTGACCGGACTTTTCGTTTGAGCGGAATAAATGCCGAAAGGTTCACACCATAGATTCCCTCATCCTTCGCTTTGGCGCAAGTGGCCCGGAGCACTTTGAGCTTTTGCTGAATACCTCCATTGTTGCCGTTGCGCGAGCCGCGCAGCTGTTCGTAGACGGTAAACTCTCGCAAGAATCGTTCATCGATATCCCGGAACATATATTTGGAGAAATCCCGATGATACTTGCTTCGGACAAACCGTTCGAGTGCTTTCTTCAGATAACTGTAATTCTCAGCCGTAGTTACGCTGGTCAGGATTCGGCTGTTCTTGAAGCGCTCCTGGTGAAGTAGTCCGGCTACAATCTTGTCGATCATTTCCGATACGGTGGTGTAACGATTCCGGGACTTTTCCTGCTCATCGTAGTAATGACAGAGTTCATTGGCAATCCAGTTCTTCTTCTCAGCATCCCATTTCTCAGCTACCTTGAGGTATTTGAGACGTTCTTGTTGGAGAAGCCTGTTCTTTGCTTTGTACTCGGGCGACGGGTTGCGGAAACTTTCCGAACGCTGATCCCATTCTTCGTAGGGTCCGCTGATGTAGATGACTTTCGAGCAGCGGATACATCCGGATTTGTAAAAGATGATGGAGAGCTTTACCATGTCGATCCTGCTGGGATCGCGTTGACCTTTGATGTGAATTGAAAACATAACGACAGAATTTTGAGGGTTAATAATAGACTTACTAACCAGCAAAATTCTGAAAAGAGGGGATAATTATAGAAAGACGTGCTTCACATTTTGCTCAATTACAAGGATGCATAAATTACCGAATCCGGTATTTCGGATACTGTATCCGGGAACAGATGTCCTCGGGTCGAAGCGTTTTTATCCGGATTTTGAGAGGTGGGAATTTTGTTATATCTTCGTTTTTGGATTCTCGATTCTTTGTTTTGGACATAATTCCAAAATGTTCTATTTGTCTGATTTTGGGTCCATGGCAATAAGTCAGATCAAACGGTAATTCTCAGGTCGAAAATCTGATTTTGGAGCGAAAATCTGGCCAAAACAAGCCTCTCGTTTTTATGCTGATTATCAATAATCTACAAATCAGAAGATTGTAAGAAAAAAGAGGCTGATCCCTGAGACCGGGTCTTTTTTTCTTGTAACGAGCTGACTGATAAGCCTCATTTTTGAGCTCTAAAAACATCCGAAAAGAGGGTGATTTTTCTCCCTGTATATATTTTCAAAGTGTTCTATTTGTCATATTCGATGGTTGGCAGCTAGTTAGCTGCTCTCAACTATATGTTCCCGCTGTGAGTAGTAAATCGGGATGAAATCATGTAGTGTTATGTAAGGAAATTTCCGGAGCATCGTGCAATAAAAAAACTGCGGCAGAATTCTGTCGCAGTCCTAGTGTTTTCTTGTCTGACCGAATTAACGTACATCTGTCATCAGAGCCGTTTATTCAGCTGTCTATAGATCTCTTTCATATGTTCGGGGCGTTTGATGTACTCGGCTTCTACAGCCAATGCCGTACTGCCTGCAAATGCGTAAATCTCCCGACTTGGCTGTTTCTCCTCGATCAGCCGGGCGATGAAGGCCAGACGTGCCCCTTGCCAGGTGATCGGTCCGCATCCGAGTATCTGCTCAATCTTCCGGAACGTGGCGTTCGCCTTGGCCGACAATCGTTTCACGCATCCTTCGTGCTGTGTCTCGGTCTTGTGTTGCTTACCGAGGATGGGAAGAAGGTAGTCGCCGGATGATTGGCCGTTGTATCGGTCGATGATCACCCGCGCTTTATTGCAAATGGTTATTGCCTCGACGTGGGGATAGGAAATTGCCGAGCAATCCAATTTGTCGCCGTTGATCTTATCCTGCGTTAGATGGGCGAGGTCTTTCAGTGAAATGCCACCGGTGTAGTAGCTGAGCAGGAACAGATCGAGGAGGAACTGCTCGTCGGCAGATAAAAGATTGCAGTCGAGGCGTTCGATCTTCGACATAGTCTCCGGCAGGATGATCTTCGATGCGGTGGTGCTGAGTGTGTTTGCTGTTTTCATTGTTTGAAATAATTTGGTTTGATAAACGGTTTCGTCGGCTTCAATGGGCCGAACCTACACAAGAATAGGTCTTCGGTGCGGGGACGGTTTACTCAAACCACATCTTTTTTTCGATTTTTTTCTTCCATGCTGAATTTTGTTGTGCTGAGCCGCTGTGCGAGTTTGTCCATCTCGTCGCTGATCGTCTTGTCCACAATCCGGGCGTAGATCTGCGTCGTGCTGATTTTCGTATGACCGAGCATCTTGCTGATCGACTCGATCGACACGCCGTTGGCATAGGCGACCGTCGTGGCAAACGTATGCCGGGCGAGGTGCGAGGTAATGTTCTTCTGGATACCGCAGGCCGCGGCGATCTCTTTCAGGTAGAGATTGTACTTGGCATTACTCATTACCGGCAGCAGAAAATCTCCGTCCCGTTTGGCTTCGTACTTTCGGATGATCGATAGCGGGATGTCGAGTAGTTTGACTTTCGACGGTGTTCCGGTCTTGACTCGGTGCGTTTCTATCCACAGGCTGCCTTTGTCGTCCGTGACGATATGTTTCTCCGTCAGCGCAGCGGTTGTCGAGTAATCGAAGCCAGTGAAACAACAGAACAGAAAGATATCCCATACCTTTTCCAACCGCTTGCTGTCGGGCGTGAAGTCGATAATGGATTCCAATTCTGCCCTGGTCAGGTAGCCGCGGTCCTTCTTAACCTTTTTGAGTTTATGACCGCAGAACGGATCGCGCTGCATTTGTCCGTTGCGAAAGCACATCGTGGTAATGCGTTTGAAGATCCGCATCAGCTTCTCGGAGGAGTTGGTGTCGAGCCGGTATTCGGTTTTCAAATAGGCTTCGAAGTCCATCACGAAGTTTTGGTCGATCTGGCCGAGCAGGATATCAGCCTTCCGGTGGCGAGCTTTCAGGAACTCCTGAAGCCGCCGGAAAGTCAGGTCGTACTTATTGAAGGTAGACTGGGCGATGTCGATTCCGATGAGCTGCTCCTGTCGATCGTTGAACTCCTCGAAGACTTTGAGCAGCGTGTTATTCTTGGCATCGTAGCCGAGAAAGGCGTCGCGCAACATCGCAGCCGTAACGACCTCGTTCGCTTCGGCCAAGCGATGGTAATGGGCGATAAGCTGTCCTTTGACACTGTCGAGGTAACGATTGACCTGAATCGCTTCTTTGGTCTGACCAATGGCTTTTCCGGCCTTCGGATCCCAGAGTTTTGCCGAGACTTCGGTCTTGAGGTTGAAGCGGACTTTGTCGCCGTCCAAAGTCAGGCGTGTGTGGATGGGAACTTTGCCGTCGGCTTTCTTAAGCTCCCATCGCACGAAAAAGAGAATTCTGAAGGTGCTTCTCATGCTGTTTTTCTGTCGTTTAGTTAATCGTAAAATTAGCTGAACGTCGAACAAACAGCGCAGACAAAGCATTGCCAATCAGCGACATCATCCGGTCAAAATCCGCAAAGTGTCTCACCCCGGAAGGTGAAGTGTCTCACTTTTAGGACGCGTGAGACGACTGGGACACTTGCGTAGCGCGGATGTGTCTGAAAACGGCTTTCGGATGTCTTGAGAAGTCTGCACAAAAGGCATGAAAAAACCCTCTGAAACATCGTTTCAAAGGGTTTTCTGACTTTTTGGCTCGACAGCGTCTTTCTCTGTCTTAGCCTCCAGAGCGGAAAACGGGATCAACTGAGCGATAGAGTGCAGATTGAGGTTAATTAATTGTCGGATAGTTTGATATGCTTATTGCTACCATATTTTGTATTTCGACGATTAAGCGGTCCGAAGCAACAAAACGCAGGAGTTGAGTTAACAGATCGTTAACCGGAGTTGTTAACCGACTACTCTGTTGTTTTGTCTGCTTATTTTTGCGCAAATGGTTATTATGCTGTGTATTGCACAATTCTACATCTTGACAAGGGACTCATGACGAATTAATTTTGCAACCCTTAAAGTTATGTGTTATGAGAAGCACCTTTCGGATTCTGTTTTACGTCAACAAACAACGCGCAAAGGACGGCCGTGTCCCGATCTATGTCCGGCTCACGGTCAACGGCAAAAGCACCTTCGTATCGTCGCGTCTGACCATCCCACTCCCGCTTTGGGATTCCACGGCGAACAAGGCTACCGGGAAGAGTATCGAGGCCAAGCGGATCAATGTTGAGTTAGACCGTATCAAGGCCAAATTGCTCCACCACTACCAGCATATCTCCAATCGAGATGCCTATGTCACGGCCGAGCGGGTAAAATCCGCCTACCTCGGCATAGGTGAAGAATATGAAACCTTGTTGGAGGCTTTCGACAAGTTCAACCGCGATTTCAAACAGCACGTCGGCGTAGATCGGGCACAATCCACCTACCGTAAGTATGACAACGTGCGCAAACGGCTGGCAGAGTTCCTCTCCGACAAACTGCACCGTGAGGATATTCCCTTGAAAGAACTGACCGAAACCTTCATTACCGACTATGATCTTTACCTGCGCGGCGAGAAAGGGCTGACCCCGTCTTGCGTCTGCATCTATACTAAACCGTTGAAGATGATCGTCACGAAAGCTCACAATGCCGGTATTATCGCCCGAAATCCCTTTGCAGACTATCATCCGAAGAAAACGACCAAAGAACGCGGCTATCTGATCGAATCCGAGTTGCAGGCGTTGATGAACTGCAAATTCGCGTTCGAGGGTTACGGCAAGGTGCGGGACATGTTCGTGTTCTCCTGCTTTACGGGTATGGCACACGCCGACGTAAAGGGGCTGACACGGGAGATGATCCAAAAGTCATTCGACGGGGACTTGTGGATCGTCAAAAAGCGACAGAAAACCGGCACGCCCTTCAAGATCAAATTGTGCGGCATTACCAAACGCATCATCGACAAGTACAAGTGCGAAGTTGCCGGAACGAATCTTGTACTGCCCGTACCAGACATCGCCTATTGCAATCGGGTATTGAAGAAAATTGCGGCGGAGGTCGGCATCGACAAGACGATAACCTATCATATGGCGCGCCACACGTTCGCCACAACCAACGCGCTGGCGCAAGGTATCCGCATCGAAGTCGTCAGCCGCATGTTGGGGCATACCAATATCAAGACCACCCAGATTTACGCCAAAGTCACGGACGATATGCTGGCAAAGGGTTTCGACGAAATGGCTGGTATCTATTCCGAAAAGTACAGCCTCGCACAATGAAATAAGGAATAACGGGTGGAGTAACAGCCCTTTTGGCCCTTGTGCGCCCTGCGAGATTAGTCAGGATCTCTCCGGGCGCACAGGGGTACGGGCTTGCGGGCCGTCGGTTCTCTTGCATCGGCTCCCCTGCTGACGGACACCACGGCGGCACCGTCGCCCACCCATCGGCCGCTTCGCGCCCGCGCCTTTTTACAAAAGGCATAGCCTATTAGGGCATTTTCTTTTCGCATTGCTTCGCAACGCTGAAAATGCCCCAATAGGCCAAAGGGGCTTCGCCCCTCTGGACACCCCATGCGGCGGCAACCATCACCGATTATTCAACCACCTAAAACTATACTGTTATGGGCTATGTCGTATTGCATATCGAAAAGGCGTCCGGAACGGACGCCGCCATGTCGGGACATGTCGAGCGGAAGATTTCGCCCGCCAATGTCATAACGACACTTACCTACCTGAACCAAGAGTTAATCGAATTTCCCAAAGGAGTTGCCAGCCGCACCGAAGCGATCCAGCACCGGCTGGACAATGCCGGACTGGAGCGCAAGATCGGAAAGAACCAAGTAAGGGCGTTACGTATCGTAATGTCCGGAAGCCCCGAAGATATGAAGCGCATCCGGCAGGCCGGACAGTTGGACGCATGGTGCAAGGATTCCTGCGGCTGGCTGCAAAAGACCTTCGGAAAAGAGAACGTCGTGTCGGCAGTCCTGCACATGGACGAGAAGACGCCCCATATCCACGCGACCGTCGTGCCCATTGTCCGGGGAGAGCGGCGGAAGGCCAAATTAGAGCGGGCGAGGAACGCGGCGAGCGGAAAGAAAACCTACCGCACCAAGAAAGACCGTTCCCGCCTGTGTGCCGACGATGTGATGGCGAGGGATAAACTCAAAGCCTACCAGACCACCTATGCCGAAGCGATGAGCAAATACGGCCTGCAACGCGGTATCGACGGTTCGGAAGCAAAACATATCTCCACCCAGCAGTATTACCGCGAGGTATTCGTCCGAAAAAATGAAATTGTCGAGCAGATCGAGAACCTCAAAGGGCAGCAAGAAACGCTGTCGGTAGACATTGCCGCTTTGCAGGCACAGCGGGAAGCCGCACGGTCGGATTATAATGCCATCGACGAACAGCGACGGAAGAAGAAAGAAGAGCTGGCAAAGGCCGAAACGGAACTGGCGCAGACGCGGCGCGAGATCAAGACCGACAAGCTGAAAGGTGTGGCGGTAGACGCCACGGCGAAAGCCGTCGAAAGAATCGGAGCATTGTTCCACGACCCGAAGCCTGCAAGGTATGAAAAGCAGATCGCAGAGTTGCAGGGGATAATTGCCGGCAGGGATCAGCGAATCGGAGAACTGCAACAAGAAATTAAGGCCATGCAGACCGCGCACGGAAAAGAGGTCACCGACCTTAAACAAGAAGCGCAGCAGGTTGTGAAAGTCTTGATGCGCATTGATGATCTGCTCCCCTATGTGAAGGGGCTGTTGAAATGGGAAAACTATTGCAAGACTATCGGGCTGGACAAGGAGGGGACGAGAGTCTTATTTACGATGCAACCCTACCGATACACGGGAGAACTGCACTCGATAAGGTATAATCATACGTTTCGGGCAAACGATGTCGTCCTGCAACTCAAACCCGACAAGGACGGGCCGAGCGGGTTTCGGTTCACCATAAACGGAAAAGATGACGACGTGTGGTTCAAACAACAACGAAAAGAGTTTTACGAGCGGGTAGGAATAGACATCGAGCGAACGGAGCAAAGGCAGGGAATGAAGATTTAACCACGAGCGGACGGCACCAAAAGGCCGTCCCGTTCTCCTAATTCGGATGCAATGTAAACAGCTGAATCAGGATTAATCATCAATATTTTTCGTCATAATATCGTATTTTCTTTTCTAAATGACATATTTTTATTATATTGCAACTAACGGATTCGCTAATGATTATCCGTAATATTGTTTTACACTTAAATTTTTTACACAATGAAACGAACCTTATTTTTTCTGTTTCTCATGTTTTTATTTGGCTGTCAAAAGGAGTATGCGCCGATGCCGGACGCACCACCAACATCTCAGGATGCAAGCACGACAGATGGGATGACAGTATTAGGTCATCGACTTGAAAATCCGTATTCGGTGGAAAATATGCGTAAAGCATTGGAAAAACTCTCGCCGAAAACAAGAGCTGGGATTACAGACATGGACATTCAGCCAACGCATTATTACGTGAAGTTCCATCCCCGCTCGTCCGAAGAGTTGGATTTGCTCGTACAAGATTCTACGATTATCTGGTATGATATTCCGCTGGATTATGAAATCGAGGAATATGGCAGCTATTATCGTGATCCTACAATTCCGGATAGCTTGCCCACCTATCAATACGCCTCCATCGAAGTTGCAAAATGGCCCAATATAAAGAAAATCGGAGTAGATTATGAAATTCTTTCAGACTTGTTTATACCTGATGAAGACAAGGACGAAGAGGATGAAGATGGAGTTATGACCCGTTCCGGTATAAAATGGAGCGAAGCATTGGCCGAGGCGCTGGTCGAAGAGTCTTTGCGTCTGACAGGAAACGATAGCGAAGACTATGAATCCGGGCCGCAAACACGTGGGCGCAGTAAATGGAGACCAGCGGGCAGAATCACAGCCTATGATAATATTGTTGGCGGTGCAATTCCTCTTAATTATGTCAGAGTTCGTGCCCGCCGCTGGTTCACGACGCACATCGGCTATACAAATGCCAATGGATATTATTCCTGCAACGGGCGTTTTAAGCGGCCGGCAAATTACAGTATTGCTTGGGAAACATCTCGTTGGGATATCAGAGATGGAAATATCGTACAAGCATATTATAATGGCCCGAAAAAGACTGGAAATTGGGACTTGTATATTTCGGCCAATAAGTCGATTCGTTATGCAACCATACACCGGGCTTTATATCGTTTTTACTTTGGCAATACGAATGGACTGAAAAGACCGACCAACTCCCGAAAGGAAAAAATTGCGTATCTTCATAAGAAGGGGAATGGCATAAACGGAGACTATAATAGACAATGGGGCATGGGAATATGGTCGGATATCCGCATATATGGCCAAGACAACAATGGCTGGCGGGAAATGTCCGAGATATACAGTACGGCATCACATGAGTTGGGCCACGCGGCTCATTATACCAATAACAGAAGTACCTATGGAAAGTGCAAAACGAATTTGCTTGAAAGTTGGGCACGGTGTGTTCAATATATTCTAACTAATCAAGAATATAAAGAATTAGGGGTGTTCAGTAAAGTGCCGAAAACGCCTGATTATAATGTATATAATATTCAAGCATGGTATAAAGGTTATTCAGATTATACCCCCTTATTCATTGATTTGATAGATGATTTCAATCAAAGAGTGGAGAACGGAAGTAGCGTTTATCCGGATGATGTGATTCATGATATGCCCGTATCGGTCGTTCAGGATATTGTTTTCCGATCGAAGACATTCGCCGATGTCAAACGGCTGCTGTTGGATTATGCGGCAAAAAATAAGTATGCCGAGCAATTATATAATTTAACCCCGGAAACAATAAACCGATTATTCTCTGTCTATGAAAACTGACAAAACGATTTTCACATTGCTACTGCTTGTCATCTTCTCTATGCTTTTCAGTTGTGATAAAGAGTATATATATGGCACGGAAATCCGCATTGAAAATGCCAGCCGGCACGATATCGAAATTGTCATGCCTAAAATATGGTTCGACGAAAGCATTTTTCCTGAAAAAATAATGTTGGCGAGAGGGCAGAATTTTTCGCATATTATCACAGGTGAAGGCGGTTTTGTCGGAGTACCCTATTTTCCCAGCATGCTAATTCGATTTGATAATGATATTTCCATAACACATGTACAGTCCGATGGAAATGCCTATCACAATTTCTGTAATGAACAAGCGTATGCCCGAATTCAGCCGAAGAAACGGAGCGAGGTATTCACATTCGTATTTACAGATGAAGACTACGAATATGCCGTGCAGCATACGAATAAAGCAGATTAATTTTCATTACTGAGCTACCCAAGAGGCCGTTTAACAGCTTTTTATCCTCTAAGAAGTACATATTCGAGAAAGTTCTTGAATAGTAGTACAAATAAACAAAGGGGGGCTACTATAAAACGTTAGCCCCCTTTTTTGTTTTCAATATTCTGAAAGAAGTCTATTACAATCCTAAAATTTGTATAGATCAAATTTTTTTGTAAATTTGCATTCATAAGGGTTATTTGACAAGATGGTTACGCAAAATAGCGAATTTCGCACGATTCCCAAATCGTTACTAAACTCCCTGCAAAATCCTCTTAAAAGTCTATCTGTCAGAATGGTGTATATTCCATCTGATTTATTAAAATAAGCAACAGCCCCACGCCTATACCCACGAATGGATATGACGCGGCAAGATGTTTGCCTTTTCTCTCTACAGATTAGAATTTCCTACGTTCCATCAACGAGAATAAGCAACACTTTCCGTGTTTGTCGTATGTCCCACAAAGATAGACAAGACAAACTAAAAAGCAAAACATCTTTCCGATTTCTCGGAACTGTTGCAGATTGAATTGTAAACTCTTTGGAGTTAATTCAGCGATAAGTTATCTTTGAAATTATAATTTAAGAGCAAAGTATGTCTTGTAAATATGATTTTAAATCGGACTTAAAAACTGCAATCTTGGATGAAGCATTTCATTTAGGGATAAAAATATCATCTTCAAAATCATTATATGATATTCTCATTGATTATTTAACGATATATCATAAACTTATTCCCAGTAAACCGCGTGATGTTTTTGTTTGCCCTCAATTAAAGGCGGATTTATCAACGCACCCCAAAGCAAAAGAAATAAGAACTATAATTGAGATTGCAAAAAGAGGGGGTAATCTTAACCCGTTTCAAAGTAAACGCCTTTTACAGACAAATTTCCACGATCATATGATTACGGAATGGAATATTTATCATTTTCATCTATCATTAGAGCAGGACAAAAAAACAAAATTTGTAAAACAAGTAAATTCTTTACTGTTTGCATATATAGATAATAATAGTATTGCTTTCTTGGGAGTAGAAACACATAAAGATGGGATATTTGGCGATACAAAATGGTGGACTTTACTCCATGATAATTTTCCTCAATTAATCGAAAAATATAAAAATGATGCAAGGGATGTTTATCCACCTTTATCTGCATCAGACAGACAGCAACTTTGGAATAAAGGATATACAACACTTATGGTGAAAGTTAAAGATTGTGTATATTATAGCCCAAACATCGGACGTACCACAAGTGGCCATAACATGGTGGTTATTCGACAAGCTATGTCTATTTTGGATTGGATAGATTCCATTTCAGAGCAACTTGACAAATATTATGATGCAGTATGCAATGCTTTAAAGGTAGAGAGTGCTGTTGCACAATATAAAGTCATTATTTATGGAGAAGATTTAATATTGGCGGAGATGTCAAGTTTACAACAGGTTCTTAAATTTAACGAAGTATTTGATTTGTCAAAATTGAGGTAAAAGGTTTCGACTTTACGCCTGCATAACCTCTATAGTTATGAGTTGCAGATAGTTCATGTTTACAATTATCGACCTTACGTCAGCATAAAATCAGAAATTAGGGGTTGCAAAATCTTCTCGGAATTGCAATACCCCTAATCTCTGTAATTTATGAATTTGTTATGTAAACGAACGGATGCAGTTTTACGCTCCTGCAATCTTCTGTATCGCGGCGTCCATGTAAACAGCCTGCCCGCTCATAGTGCGTCCCCACCAATGACAATCGAGAGCGTCGATTACGACCTCGCCCTGCTCTTTGAGTTCACCCGCCAAGTAAGGCGATACCAGCCACCACTCGAAAACCTCGTCGTCCGTATCGACAAAGGGATACATGTATTCTTCGTCGATTTTACCTGCACGGATGAGTTCCTCGACCACCTCGTTCTGTCCATAGAACACATGCAAATCCGCTATGCGTTTTGCCCTTGATTGTCTGTCCATATTTTTTGCTTTTACATTCGATAAGGGGGAGGGGCTTTAGTTCATGTATCTGCTTGTGTGTAGTATATAGATTTTGGGTATTATTGGGCTTATTGAGTGAATGCCTACGGCACGCCATATAAAGAGAACATATAAAGAGAAAAAGTAAAAGAAATGCAGGTGACATAATTTGAAACGTCCTTATAAATGGAGCAATCCGCAAAATGTGTCACCCTCTCTCATTAAATGGAGAAAGCCCCCATGCGTAAGCATGAGGGCTGTATTGTGGCTATTTAGTTGCTGGCTTTTATTCAAATGCAAAGCCGTTGAAATCTTCTTTATCCTGTTTTACTTGTTTGGCTCGTTCCGTAACCACCTTATACTGTCCCAGCATATCGAGTGCCTTTATAAAGTAGGGCAACGATACCTTTTCGGGCAGGTTCTTGCATCGTTTGTTGAGTTGGTAGGTTAGGCTTATCGGCTCGGTATTCGGTACGTCGATAGCATTGTATTTTGTAAGCAGTACAGACAAAGCTGACTTATTGCGTTTGGGTGCTGCAACTCCTTTGGTCTTACAGAAATCGCATATCTCCTTATAAATTCCTGCCTCCATTTGCTTAATGGCTGGCTGGATAAAACAGCCTGTCGTCAGTTCATAACCTTTTTCTATGGCCTTAATAAGCCCTAATTGCTGGCATTCATTTAATAGTGCGGTGGTCGTATTTCTCGATAACCCGATACCTTTTGCAATTTGGCTGTTGCTTCATTGCACGGTATCCGTATTATTAAGGCATACGGCCTTTAACAAGAGCAGAAACCCTGTAACCTTGGCGGGATAATTCTTATTAAAGAAACTGTTGTCGAGAAAGAAATAATCTTTGTTCGTTGGCTTTATATAGTAGGAATTTCGCTTTATAAAGCCCCTGTTTGCATCTTCTTTAATAGTGGTCTGTACGGTCAGATAACCTGCATCCTTTAAGCGTTTAATAACACGACGGATAGTGCGTTCATCCAAACCAATAAGCAGGGATAGTTTTTCCTCGGTTATATGGGATATGTTGGTCTTGTGATTGGAGCAACATTTAATGACGGCTCACACATAAATATCGACGGGTTTATTGTTTCCCGTCTGAAAGTTCACGATTGATTTGGGTATTACGGTATAATTCATCGTTAGCAATGGAATTTGTGTTATTGGTAAATATAATCTCTTTTAAGTGCAGCAGTTTTCGGAAGCAGGCTACGCCGTAATGCTCTTTGGCCTGTTTGCGGTTATCGAATCACCTGCGGTCTTTGATGTGGTAGTACATGGTCGGTACGACTTTAATAGGTAGTGTATAAGTAGGTAATGTATATATAGGACACTTTTGAGCAGTTGGCATAGGACACATTTGAGCAACTGCATTTGTCGGTTATCAGAACCTACTATCTCTTTACTTGAAATCTTCTGTCTCTACTATCTTCCATATTTTTTAATCCTGAAACTATACTTATATAGTAAAAGTCCGTTTCGTACTCAAAAAATGTGGTAAACTGTAATCTCTCTAATCTTAATGGAATAGCTATCATTAAATAGCATCTTTCCAATAAGCCAAAAACAGCAAACGAGTTTTCACCCTCAAATCTTACTTATCTGTTCTTATTCTGCTTTCCACAATTTTTAATTCTGAAATATACTCTTTATAGAGAATACTCATTTCACACTCAAAAAATGTGGTAACGAATGTATGATGAACTGTTTTAATCACGAAAAAATAAATTTCCCAACCAAGTAAGATGAATACTTTTCAGACGATATTTTTTTACACGCAAAAATGCGTGAATAAAAAAACAGGCAAAAAAAGTTTTTCATCACATAGGTTGCAAGAAAATTTTTATCGCCTAAAAATCGTGCATCGTTTTTTCGATGAAAAGTTTTTCAGCACGAATCGATTGTTCACACTATTACATGATGCGTCGTTGAAAGAGCCTGTTTTGAGTGGATGCACATTTTAACGATTCCATATTTTTTGATGCTGAAATACACTCTTTATAGGAAATCTTCATTTCGTACTCAAAAAATGTGGTAACGCAACGCAAAGAAAAGGCAGACGAAATCTGCCTTAATATGAACGAACACAATTTGTAGTGTGGATTTCTTTGCTGAATTGCCTTGCAAATATATAAAATATTTAACCGAAGAGCAAATAATTTAACAACTATTTCAACATATAATCCAAACAAGTCGATGAATCGTCGATAACTCGCTATTTAATAGGATATAACGATTGCATTTTATGCTGACCTTTGCGCCGCCGTGAGGGTGTTCCTTGCGGCCTGCAATCTTTGGGCAGGGATTGCAGCCATTATCAGCCCCTCTGTATAAGGACAGAGTAAGTAAAAGCTATGAAAAAGATGGTTATTTCTATGGATGACGCCCAGCGTCAGTTTGCATTCGTGAAGGGCAACCGCCCCGTGAACGGCAAGGTTGTGAACCAGAAAGAAAAATCCATGAAAGCCTATGGGCAACTAACGCCCATTACGGTAACCGACGGAGAAAAGGTAACTCAAATGGGCGGTCGTCTGGTCGATTTGAACGGAAACGAAATTCCCAACGAGGATGCAGGAAAGTATTACGCCGTATTGGACGGTCAGCACCGTTTGATTGCCTACCTGAAACTGGGACGGAATTTGGACTACCTTGTAATTTGCGAACCGCTAAATACCGAGTTGTCCATTACAGAGGTCATCGCGCAAATGAACATCTGCACGACCGTTTGGAAAAAATCGGATTACATGGCCGCGCCAGCCATGATGCTCAAAGAAGCCAACGAGGTATTCGATTTCGCCATGTTCCTGCACGGCAAAGCGTGTCCCCTTGCCACGATTTCTCTATGGTGTTTCGGCAAGAACTCACTGCAAGCAAAAGACTTGGTAGAGTGCCTCAATACGAAGAAACTGCCCAAAGTCTTTGAAGATAAAACGTGGTTTCGTTCCAGTAGCAGGTGGTTTACGGCTGCACAGAGGATATTCAAGGACAAGTTCCTTATGAATAGGTATTTGATCGACTTTATCATCAAGCAGCAGAAACCCGATGAAGATTTCGAACAGTTCACCGCGGAAATGGAGCAAAAGATCAATGCCCTCACACGCGACCAAGCGGATCAGATCATGAATCCTCGCCCGATAAAAGGCGTAGCACGGGAGCAGTTGATTATGGATATGCTGACGCAGTATCTCGGTTAAGGGCTTAACGCCCTATAAGGTTTGTAGAGGTCAGAGAGTAATCCCTGACCTCTTTTTCCCTTACAATAAATGTTGCATGGCCGCGTCTATCTGGCTGTTCTCGAAACTGTCCAAATAGATTTGAGTAGTGGACAGGTCGGAATGACCTAACGATTCAGATATAAGTGCCACGCTGACACCAGACCGTTTCAAGACCGTAGCGAAAGTATGGCGGGCTACATAGGTCGTTAGGTTCGTTGTCAGTTCCAGCCGCTTGCTCCATTCTCTCAACTCTTTGTTTATGTGAATCAAAACTTTGTGCACCCGATTGTGTATTTGCTGTTCGGTACGGTGAATGCAGCGGTCGAGAATGGGAAAGATGTAGTCCTCCTGCATAACTTCTGAACGGGTGTACTTGGCAATGATTTCCTTTGCTTGCGGATGCAATCGACAAGTCATCGCTTTGCCTGTCTTGTGACGGCGATAGAAAATCCGATCCTCTTCCATATCGACGTAACGTAAGGTGGCAATATCCTTGAAATTGATTCCTGCCGAGAAGTAAGAAAACAAGAATATATCCCTTGCGAACTCGGTATAGGGCGACCTCGTTACGGGCAGTTTCGCCTGCATCAATCGTTGTATGTCCTCCTTGTGAATGGCGCGCTTGCGTGTCTGCGTCCAATGCTTCCCCACCTTATATGAAATAAAAGGGTTCTCCTTGCAAAGAAAAATCTTGTCGGTGATGGCCTTGTTGTAAAGGGCTTTCAGCACACTGAATTTCGTGGCTATCGAATTGGGTTGATTGCCTGCCGAATGGAGAAACGCCTCGAAATCACTCAAAAACTTTCCGTTGATCTCTTCAAACCGTAATTTGGCGGAGTGGAACTTACCGAGCGAGGTGCGGGTGGCTGTATACTTGATCGCCGTGTTGATTCTCCCTGCTTGTTTCATGGCTGCAATTTGTCGCTCGAAATAGCTGTCTACCAATTGCGGGGTGCATTTTGCGGTCTGGTCGAACAGGTTGGTAAAATCGACCTCCATATCCAACGCTTCCAGCCTTTGAATCTTCTTGCGATAGCCTGCCAAGGTGCTGTCTATCTGACTTTGCAAGGCGGCACGTTCGGGGCAGTCTGTCGTTACCATTTCGGCGTCTTTATCCCAATAACAAGGTTCTATGGACACACCGAGCGAGAGTTGTTTTGAGGTGCGTTCGTGAATAAACCGCAGCATCAATGGCGACTTGCCATTTTTATAAACGATGCTGGTTCGTAGAATTACTTTGATTTTCATCTACTTGCATATTGAGCAAGCGATGTTAGGCAGCGATTTTAATGTCCAACATTATGTCCAACATTGCACGTCCGAACAGCCTTTTCAACCCCGTTTCCGTCACAAAACAGCACGAAAAAAGCGGCTGCCTTGTTTTGGCAACCGCTTGATTTTAGAGCTGTTGACGAGGATTGAACTCGTGACCTCTTCCTTACCAAGGAAGTGCTCTACCACTGAGCTACAACAGCAACATTTCCCGTTCGAGTGGTGCAAAAGTACATAAGAAAAATGAAAAGACCAAAAAATTGTGAAAAATTCACAATTATTTTCTACCTTTACTTTTGAATTATAACCCATGCTCATGAAACGTATACTAATAGTAGGTGCCGGAGGCCAGATTGGTTCCGAGCTGACAGTCTATCTGCGCAAAATTTACGGTGACCACAATGTCGTGGCGACAGACATGCGCGAATGCAAGTCCCTCGGCGAGGCCGGCCCTTTCGAAGTGCTCAATGCGCTCGATGCGACGGCAATGGCTTCGGTCGTGGCGCGTTACCATATTGATACGATCTTCAACCTGGTCGCTTTGCTTTCGGCTGTGGGCGAACGTAACCCGCAGATGGCCTGGAACGTCAATATGGGGGCGCTCAACAACTCGCTCGAGGTGGCGCGCCAGCACCATTGCGCCCTCTTCACGCCCAGCTCGATCGGTGCCTTCGGCCCCTCGTCCCCCAAGGACAAGACCCCGCAGGATACGATCATGCAGCCGACGACCATCTACGGTATCTGCAAGGTCACGGGCGAAATGCTGGGCAACTACTACCACCATAAATACGGCGTGGACACCCGTTCGGTGCGCTTCCCGGGCATTATCTCCAACGTCACGCTGCCGGGCGGCGGTACGACCGACTACGCCGTCGAGATCTACTATGAGGCGATCCGGTCGGGCCGGTTCACCTGCCCTGTGCCGTCGGACGTCTATATGGACATGATCTACATGCCCGATGCGCTGCGTGCCTGCGTCGAACTGATGGAGGCCGACCCCGCGAAGCTCGTGCACCGCAACAGCTTCAATATTGCGTCGATGAGTTTCACCCCGGAGATCATCTGTGCCGAGATCCGGAAACGGCTGCCCGGCTTTAAGATGGACTACGACGTCGACCCCGTGAAGAAGGAGATCGCCGAGAGCTGGCCCAATTCGCTTGACGACACCTGCGCCCGTGAGGAGTGGGGCTGGAAACCCGAGTGGGATCTCTCGCGCATGACGGACGACATGCTGGCGCATATCCGGGCGAAGCTGGCTGTTGCGAAGTAACGTTCGGGGACGATGGCGTTGCCATAACCCGTGTCGCCGGGAGCCCGGCCAGCCGGGACGGCACGCCGTTGGCGTCCTGTCCGTAGGCTGTGCCGCAGTTGCGGGATCCGCGAACGCCGGTGCCGCCTCGTACGGACGTCGCAATGCTCACGCATCCTGGCACGGTATTGCGGGAGGAGTGACCGTGCTTCCGGAACCGGCTGCCGGATGGTTTTCCCGTGCCGGCGAGGGTGTGGGGCGGCTGGCCGGTACGGCCCGTAACGGGGGATTCCGGGCGATGCGGAGACCGGACTGGCGGTATCCTGTGCCGGGGACTATTGGGTGTTCCTGACGGGGGATACCGCAGCATAACTTTTTATTATGAAGAAGAAGCGGATCAGGCGAATCATAGCCGTTTTTATCCTGTTGCCGATAGCTGCGGTTATCGGCGGCAGTTTCTATATGCTCGCGTTCTCGCTGCGGCCCGATGCCAAAATGCGGGAAAAGAATGCCACGGCCTATGAATACATGTATGCCGAATACCCTTTCCTGCGCCCGTGGGTGGACAGTTTACAGACGGCCGGGGCGTTGCGCGACACCGTGATCGCCGACCCCCGGGGCGTCCGGCTGCATGCCCTCTATGCGGCGGCTCCCGTGCCGACCGACCGCACGGCGGTTATCGTCCACGGTTATACGGACTGCGCCGTGCGGATGCTGATGATCGGCTATCTCTATAACCATGACCTGGGGTATAACATCCTGCTGCCGGATCTGCATTACCACGGGCAGAGCGAAGGGCGGGCAATCCGCATGGGGTGGCTCGACCGCTTCGATCTGCTGCACTGGATGGAGGTTGCCGACGGGATTTTCGGCGGCGATACGCGGATGGTCGTGCATGGCATCTCGATGGGGGCTGCCACGACGATGATGGCCTCGGGCGAGCCCCAACGGCCCTACGTCAGGTGCTTTGTCGAAGATTGCGGCTATACGGGCGTCTGGGACGAGTTCTCCAAGGAACTGAAGTCGTCGTTCGGGCTGCCGGCATTCCCGCTGCTGTATACGGCCAGCTGGCTGTGCGACCTGAAATACGGGTGGAATTTCCGCGAGGCCTCGTCGCTGGCGCAGGTCGCAAAATGCCGCCTGCCGATGCTCTTCATCCACGGCGATGCCGACGATTATGTCCCCACGTGGATGGTTCGCCCGCTTTTCGAGGCGAAACCGGGCGACAAGGAGCTGTGGCTCGTGCCGGGTGCCGGACATGCCGCTTCCTACCGCGACAACCGGGAGGAATACACGCGCCGCGTCGGGGAGTTCGTCGGAAAATATATCGGGCCCGCTTGAAAAGGGCCCGGGGCGGCTTCCGGGCGCTTCTGCCGGCTCGGAGTATGCCCCTCCTGATAATATGAAATATACTATGGAAAACGATAATCAACAGCAAGTCAAGTTCTTCTACCGGATTCTGGAGGAGGGCATCGCAAAACTCCCGGCCGATGTGCGCGGGGCGCTTTACCGGCCGTGTGCCGTCGATTGTGTCAAGGATGTCGTCCTGACGGAACTACGCAGGCAATTCGAAGAATGCGGCTGCGACCTCGACCGGCAGTATACGAAATACGGACGTTCGGAGTATTTTTTTGCGGACGTCATCGAGCCGGGGCGGGTCTACGAGGTCGGGTATCCCCGGTGCCTCTGCCCGCAGGTCGATGCCGGGTTCGTGGACTCTGCGGCCCATTGCGAATGCTCCCGCCAAAGCATCCTCTATGTTTTGGAGGAGTTGCTGCCCGGCAGGGACATCCGCGTGGAAGAGCTCGAGACCGTGTTGTCGGGCGGCGAAAAATGCCGTTTCCGGGTCATTGTCGGGTAGCTCATTGCGGCGCCTGGCTACTCCCGGCCGCGTCCGGTGTGCGGGCGTGGGGTGCCGATGGCTGCCGGCCAAAATAAAAATCCCGAAGCCGATGCTTCGGGATTTTTCAATAGGGTATTCAGCCGTCTAAGCGCCCGCATAGATCAGCATTCCGAGCCCGGTGAGGAACAGCAGGAACATTCCCAGGTTGAGCCTGCGGGAGATTTTGGGAGCCCCCTTGAATTCTTTCCAGATCAGTATTCCCCAGAGTGCCGATACGAGTGTAGCACCCTGTCCCAGGCCGTAGGAGATCGCCGCCCCGGCCTTGCCCGAAGCGATCATGCTGAACGATTCTCCCAGGCACCAGATCATACCGCCCAACACGCCGACCATGTGGGTTTTGAGGCCGCCTTTGAAATAGTCGGCGATCCGCACGGGTTCTCCGTCCACCGGACGTTTCATCGCGACGGTGTTGAACAGGAAATTGCTGACGAAAACCCCGACGGCGAAGATGAATACGGCCGTATAGGGTGTCATTTTGCCGGCTGCGGGGGCGGCAAAATCGTTCAGATCCATGGATGCGGCCACGAAACGGTAGAAGAATGCCATGATGATGCCGGCCGCAACCGAAATGAGAATGCCCTTTGTCGTGAGCCTGCGTTTTTCGGTCTGGGCTTTCTTGTAGGCGAATCCGTTCATGACGATCGCTGCGGCGATGAGCAGTACCCCGATGAAAATGAAGGTCGGGTCGCCTTTGGCTGCGCTGAAATAATTTATCAGCACGCCCAGTACCAACGCGAGCCCCACACCCACGGGAAAAGCTACCGACATGCCGCAGAGGGCGATGGCGGCCGAAAGCAGGATGTTCGAAGCGTTGAATATCACGCCGCCCATGAATGCCGAGAAGAGGCTGCCTGCGTCTGCCTGTGCCAGGTCTGCGAGGAAACCGCGCCCTTCGGCGCCGAAACTGCCCAGCGTGAAGGCCGACAGCAAGGAGAAGAGCAGCACACCGACCACGTAGTCCCAATAGAAGAGTTCATAGCGCCACGTGCGGGCCGCCAGTTTCTGGGTGTTGCCCCAGGAGCCCCAGCACAGCATGGTGATGAAGCAAAAAGCGATTGCCAGGGGATAACTTTGAACGATAAACATAATGCGTCGAATTTACGGGGTTCGGATTAATTCCCGGCAGCTTGCGGAGTGCTGCCGTATACCAACAGGTCGCGGATTTGCAGCGATGCATCCTTGCGCGGGTTATGCCATTCGGCCGTGATGCGGTGGGGGCCGGACGGGAGCCGGTAACGCCAGAACAGTTCATGGCGGCGGGTGCGGTAAAGCGCCGGGAGCTTGACCCGTTCGACCGGTTGTCCGTCGATCGAGAAGGTTACTTCGGCGACGTACGATTCGTCGGGGCAGCGCAGGGCGCCCGTCAATACCGCTCCGATGCCGTCGAATTCGATTCCGCCGGCTTCGGGAAGCGATTTGTGTATCGAACGGCGTTCGGTCGGATAATGCCCTTCGAACGACTGTTCGAAACGGACGGGTACGGGTTGCTGGCATGCGATGGTCACGTCGGTTTCACCTACGGAACCGCCGTTGCGGCGGATCACTTCCAAAGCCTGACAGAAACTCATTTCGTAGGTGCGGTTGAGCGAGATGTCGGTATAGGCAAAGTCCATATCTTCCACTTCACGCAGGTTGCGCATCCATTTTTCCGGGATGTTGCCGTACCCGAGCATTGCGCCCAGGATACCGCCGGCCGATGCCGGGTTGCAATCCGAATCCTGTCCGCAGCGGGTGGCGATATCGAGTGTCTTCGAGAAGTCGCCCTCGCCGTAAAGCAGGCCGATAAGGATGTAGGCGCTGTTGATCACGGCGTCGATGTTGAACGGCACGAATACGCCGTCCGGGCAGCCGATATCCGAGCTCCATTTCTTTTCGCATTCGAACCAGGTGCGTTTCCAGTCGCCGGGATACTGCTTGTGCCAGGCGATGACGTCTTTCATGCACCGGTAATAGCGGCTCTGTTCGGGGATGGTTTTCAAGGCTTCCTCGACGATGAATCCGATGTCGTCCGAGACGAACGAAAGCGAATACATCGCTGCCACGTAAACTCCGCCGTACCAGCCGTCGCCGTAGTTCATGATGTGTCCCACGCGGTCGCAGAACTCCGAGGCCGCGTTGGGCATGCCCGGGGACATGAGCCCCGCAAAATCGGCTTCGATCTGGAAGTCGAGGTCGTCGGCATGGGGGTTGTTGAGCCAGTGCCCCGATTCGGGCGGGCGGATGCCGTTGAGGATGTTGTAGCGTGCGGCCTGGTTGGCGTGCCACAGTACGTAGCCGGCATTGGCGAAGGCTGCGGCGAGCGAATTCACCGGGGCGTCGATGCCCAGGCGGTCGAAAACTTCGACGAACGTCAGATCCATGTATACGTCGTCGTAGAGTCCCGGGGTGTTTTCATACCACCATTTGATGTAGTGTTCCGGCCACGGGATCGGGGTGTATTCCTGGATCATCGTGCCGTTGAATTTGAATTCCGTCGGGCCGCCGTAGGTGCATCCGATAGTCTGGCCGGCCCAGCCGCCCTTGATTTTGTCGAGCAGCCGTTCTTTGGTGAGGGTGACCTGTTCCGGGAGCTCGCGGGGCGCCGGGCGGGCATTGCACGAGACGATGGTCGCGGCCGTGCAGAGTAACAAAAAGGTTTTTTTCATGGTCGGGTCTGTTTTAGCGTTATAGGTTGAATACGTCGACTTCGGTACGGTAAGGTACGGAATTTTGCGCACCCGGGCGTGTCACCGATATGGCCGAGGCTTTACAGGCGAAACGCACGGCTTCGGGAAGTGTCCGCCCCTCGGAAAGGGCTACGACCAGCGCCCCGTTGAACACATCGCCCGCGGCGGTCGTGTCGACAGCCTGTATCTTATATGCCGGGACGACTTCGCAGTGTTTCCCGTCGAAGACCAGGGCCCCTTTGGCTCCGAGCGTGATGATGACGTTGCACACGCCCATCGACGCGATTTTACGGGCGGCTTCTTCGGCCGTGTGTTCATCGGTGATGCGGATTCCGGAAATGGCTTCGGCTTCGGTTTCATTCGGGGTGATCGCGTAGAGCGTTTCGAGCAGTCCGGCGGAGAGCTTCGAGGCCGGGGCCGGGTTCAGGACGACCTTCTTGCCCAGCCGGTATGCCATGGCGGCTGCGGCTTCCACGGTTTGCATCGGGATTTCGAGTTGCAACAGGATGATATCGGCCGCTTCGACCGCCTCGGCCGACCGTTTGAGGTCGTTCGGGGTGAGATGTGCGTTGGCTCCGGGTGCGACGACGATGCAGTTCTCAGCGTCGGTATCTACGGTAATCAGGGCCACGCCCGACGGGTTTTTCGTGTCGGAAAATACATACGAAGTGTCGATCCCTTCTTCATTGAACAACTGGTTGGCCTGGTGTCCGAAGATGTCGCTGCCTGTTTTGCAGATGAAGGAGACCCTTCCGCCCAGACGCGCCACTGTGACGGCCTGGTTGGCGCCTTTGCCGCCCGGGTTCATGAAGAAGGTGCCCCCGATGACCGTCTCGCCGGGAAGGGGTAAGTGTCCGGTGCAGATGACCATATCGGTGTTCGAACTGCCGATTACGAGAATTTTTGATTCTGACATGGTGTTTTTTCTGTGTGGCTGTTTATCCCGCCCTGCCGGTCTGTAGGAACCGGCAGGGCGGGGTGGTGTTCAATCGGTATATCCGTCGTTTTGTTTGAGGTTCGTGTTGGTCTTGCGGATGTTGGCCGGAATAGGGTAAAGTTTCGTGTATGCCGGGCTGACGGCCGGTTTCAGGTCGCGTGCTTCGCTCCACTTGCCGAACCGGATCATATCCTGGCGACGTAATCCTTCCCATGCAAATTCCCGGCCCCGTTCGTCGTAAATTTCATCGAGTGTCAGATCGGCGGCCTTGTAGTCTTCCAGCCCCGTGCGGCGGCGCACCTCGTTGAAAAGGGGAACGGCCAGGTCGGCATGCCCCTGGCGCACGAGCGCCTCGCCCTTCATCATCAGCACGTCGGCATAACGGTAGACCACATAGTCGTTGTCCATGCATTCGCCTTGCAGCCCGTTTGCATATTCGTATTTGGCCGAGCGGACGCCTTCGTTCGATTTTGCCGGGCTCGAGAAGTCGAACAGCGAGGTGATATGCGGCGTGTAGTCGAGCTGCTGCCCGTTTTGCATCAGGAGCGGATTGCCCGACATGTCGTACTGGGGGCCCGCGAGCCATTGCCTGCGCCGGATGTCTTTCGGATCGTACTTGTTATAGAAAGACTCGGTTGCGGCGAAGCCGTTCCAGCAAAAGTCGAGGATGCCGTAGGTCTGTTGCGAGAGGCTGTTGAGCGTCAGCTGGTGGAACCGGAAGACGTGCCACCAGTTTTGCGACGTATAAACTTTGTCATAGAGGATGACGAATATATTCTCCTTCGACGAGGTGTTGTCCACCTTGAAGTTCGAAAAGTAGTCGGGTTCTATCTCCAGTTGCCCGAAGCCGATCACCTGGTCGCAGGCAGCGATGGTTTCGTCCCATTTGGCCTCGCCGATCCACTCCTGCGCATTGATGTACAGTTTGGCGAGCGTGGTGTAAGCCATCGCCTTGGTTACGCGGCCGTAGTTCGAGGCGGTAGGCACGTCCTGCAACAGGCCGACGTTATCCTTGATCTGCTGTTCGATGAACGAGAAGAGGAACTTGCGATCCACCTGCCTGGGCAGGCTCGTGTCCGAGAAGTCGGTGGTGAAGGGAACATTGCCGAACAGATCCATGGCATTCAGATAGAACCATGCGCGCATGACCAGCACCTCGGCTACCAGGCTGGGTTTGGCCTCGAAATCGACCGACGACTGGTCGAACTCATAGAGTATCTGGTTGCAGAGCGAAATGCCGCCGAAAAGGAACTCCCAGATCGTTTGCAGATCCTGCATCTGCGAATTCCACGTGTGTGCGTGCATGTCGCGCCATACGCCGTCGTCGACCCACTGGTTTCCTTCGCGCAGGGGACTGACCGCCTCGTCCGTCGATACGGAAATCGTGCCCCAGATACAGCGGTAGCAGGTATAGCGTACCAGATAAGCGTAAATACGCCCGGCGCTCATCAGGAATTCTTCTTCGTTGTTGAAGAATTCGTCGGACGGGATCGAGGAGTAGGGATTCTCTTCCAGGTCGGTGCAGGAACTCAGTATTGCACTTAGCAGGAATATCGTGGACAGGATTGATACTATCTTTTTCATAATAGGTTCGTTTGTTGGTCGGATGATTTAGAATGCGATGGCTGCTCCGAGAACGAATGTACGCGTACGGGGGTAGAAATCATACCAGTCGATGCCGGGTTGCAGGCCCGAGATGCTGACTTCGGGGTCGATGCCCTTGTAGCCGGTGATGGTAAAGAGGTTCTGTGCCGTGACATAGCAGCGCAGCTTGGAGATGACCTTCGATTTGAGCTTGAAATCGTAACTCAGCGTGATGTTGTCGAGTTTGAGATAGGAACCGTCCTCCACGAACCGCGACGAATAGTATGCGCCGTCCTTGTAGTTGGCATGGTCGAGTGTCGAGCGCAGAATATTGCGGGTGCCGAAGTAACCGAACCCTTCGTAATAGACACGGCTCTGGTTCAGGACGTCGTTGCCGATGGAACTGCGCAGCAGGAAGCTCAGGCTCCACTGTTTGTAGCTGAAGGTATTCTGCAGCGAAAGCAGCACGTCGGGATATGCGTTGCCGATAACCTGGTAATCCGCTTCGGTAATGCCCTCTACACCGTCGAGGTCTTCGTAGATGGCACCGCCGTTATCGTTGAATCCCATAAATTTCGGGCCCCAGAAGTTGCCCAGCGAGCCGCCTTCGACGATGCGCATGGTATACATTTTCAGGTCGTCGGGGAAGTAGCCGGTCTGGATCTGTACCATTTCGTAATCCTCGTTGGAGAATTTGACCAGGTTATTCTTGTTGTGGCTTATCGTCGCCGCGAGGTTCCAGCTGAAATTCTTGCGTGAAATCGGCGTGGCGTTGACCGTCACTTCGATACCTTTGTTGTCGATCGTGCCGACGTTGGCGAATTTCGAAGGGTAGAGGTTGGGCGGTACGGGTACGGTATAGGTGTAGAGCAGATCCTTGGTGCGGCGGTTGTAGTAGTCGACCGTGACGTTGAGCCGGTTGTCGAGCACGCTCATGTCGAGCCCGACGTTGAACTCTTTTTTCTTCTCCCATCGCAGGTCGGGGTTGGGATTGCTGCCGGGTTCATAGGTGCTGATCCACTTTTTGTTGTAATAGAAATTCGACGAACCCTTGCGCAGGATCGACAACGAACGGTAGTTGCCGATTTCCTGGTTGCCCGTGATGCCGAAGCCGGCGCGCAGCTTGAGCTCGTTGAGCCATTTGGCGTCCTTCAGCCACGGTTCGCGCGATATGCGCCAGCCGAGGCTCACGGCCGGGAAGGTTCCCCATTTGTGGTTGTCGCCGAAACGCGATGAACCTTCATAGCGCACCGATGCCGAGAAGAGGTATTTTTCCTTGTAATTATACATCACGCGGCCGAAGAAGGCGATGAGCCGGTTGTCTTCCTTGCTGCTGCCCATCGAGGCGAGCCCTTCCTTGAGCGCCCCGCCGCTGCCGATGTTGTGGAACCCGAAGATGTCAGTATCGAACTTGTAGTTCATCTGGTCGTAGCTTTCCGAACTTTCCTCGCTGAACGAGTAACCGGCGATGGCTTGCAGTTTGTGGTCGCCGAACGTGCCCGAATAATCGATCGTCGCTTCGAGCATCTTGTTCTTGTAGTGGTCGTTGTAAGTTTCCGCCGTCCCGTTGTTGCCGATATTTACCGGGTAATAGCGGCCGTAATAGTGCCCATAGCGTTCCGACCGCTCGATGATGGCGCCCATGGCACTGATTTTCAGGCCGTCTATGATGCGCAGCGAAGCATTGACGCTGCCCGAGAACTCTTTGCGGATGCCTTCGTCGTCACGTTGTTCGAGCATCGCCACGGGGTTGTGGTAGTCGATTCCCGGCGAGAAGAAGTATTTGCCGTACTGGGGGTTGTTGCCGCTGGTTTCGTAAATGGGTTCGGTCGGGTTGCGCAATACGGCCTGCCGCATGATGAACTTGTCGGCATAGGAGCCTTTTCCGGTGGTGTACGCAAAATTATAATCCACTTTCAGCCGATCCCGGATGAGCGACTGGCTCACGTTCAGACGTCCGCGGAGTTTCTCGTTCCCGGTTTTTTTCACCAGCCCGATGTCGTTGGTGTAGGAGACGCTGGCGCGGTAGTTGAGTTTTGCGGAGCCGCCCGATGAGGATACGTTATAATTTTGGCTTACAGGGTGTTTGCGCGTGACGGCGTCGAACCAGTCCGTCGATCCGCCGAAATCGTACGATGACGCTTTGTCGGGGAAATATTGCCGGATCGTGTTGCGGTATTCGCTTGCCGACATCACGTCGGGTTTTTTGTCCACGCTTTGCATGGCGACATAAGCCGAGAATTCGATACGATTCTCCCCCGCATGGGCTTTTTTCGTCGTCACCAGAATCACACCGTTCGTACCCCGGGTGCCGTAGATCGCAGCGGCCGAACCGTCTTTCAGCACGTCGATCGAGGCGATGTCGTCAGGGCTGACGTTCGACAGGTCGCCGCCCACGACGCCGTCGATGACTACCAGCGGCGAAGCGCCGCCGGCCATCGTCGTCATGCCCCGCAACTGGATTTCAAAGTCGCCGTTGGGGTCTCCGCCGTCGGCGCGTACGATATTCAGGCCTGCAACCTGTCCCTGGAGCAGTTGCAGCGGATTGGTGATGTTCCCTTGTTTGAAATCATCGCTCTTGAGGGAGGAGACCGAGCCGGTCAGCTCTTTTTTCGTGGTGGTACCGTACCCGATCACGACTACGTTGTCCATCGTCGTGACTGACTCGGTGAGCTGCACATCGAGCGTTGTTTTCGTTCCTGCCGGAAGTTCCGTGTTCCGGTAGCCGATGAATGAGAATTCGAGGACGGCATTTTCCGCATTTTGCAGACGCAGCGTATAGCTGCCGTCGGCAGTGGTGCTGACACCGTTGGTCGTACCTTTCTCGACGACCGTTACGCCCGTCAGCGGTTTGCCCGTGTCGTCGGTTACCCGGCCGGAGATCCGGCGGGTGTCGTTTTGTTGCAAGGTGTCGTAATCTCCGGTACCGGCTGCATGCGTGACGGCCGGCAGCGTACCGAGCAGCGCGGCCAGACAACAGGTGCGCAGCATGTGCTTTCGTAGAATTAGGGTCATAGTTTTACAGGTTTAGTTGGTTAGACTGGTGGTGGGATGGCTTTGCCCCGAGGCATTAGGTTACATGGTTATTCGTATTTTGGGTTAATGTAATGGTTGAATATGTACGTTTGCCGCCTTATTTGCAGATCGTTTGGCGTATTTGTCCGGCCGTTTGTTATACAAATATAAGTTTAATAGTTCTGATGGGGAGGCATATTTTTACTTGAATTATGATAAACCCAAATTGATTTATTAAAAATAATTTATATTG